>Ga0208904_1001002_pt1 | contig 20601 bp, 19 predicted proteins | sample AntAceMetag02UKB_FD_184774 | JGI IMG/M metagenome (GOLD analysis project Ga0208904, IMG submission 184774) | Saline lake microbial communities from Ace Lake, Antarctica - Antarctic Ace Lake Metagenome 02UKB (SPAdes) (version 2) | ecosystem: Environmental > Aquatic > Non-marine Saline and...
ATTCTTTTATCAACGTTTGTGTTAATTAGTTTAACTTTGATTTCATCACCAAGAGAATATTTTTGGTGATTTTTTTGTCCAACTAAACAATATTTTTTAGCGTCTAATTCATAGTAATCATCTTTAAGAGATCTTAGACTAATCATTCCGTCAGCTCCGTTGTTAGCTTGAACATAAACTCCCCATTTAGTGATTCCAGAAATAATTCCTTCAAATTCTTCTCCAATTTTTTGAGACATTAGTTCTACGAATTTATATTTTTTGGAGTCTCTTTCTGCTGTGGTAGCTGCAACTTCCTGTTGACTAGATTTTATAGTAAGTTCTTTATATTTTTTAATTGAACGGGGACTAAGATTGCTTCCAATTAAGTATTTTTTCATAAGGCGGTGAACCATCATATCTGGATAACGTCGAATTGGAGAAGTAAAATGAGTATAATGTTTAAAAGCTAGACCATAGTGACCAATATTTTTGACAGAATAAATAGCCTTTGCCATTGATCTTAAAGTAGCTGTAGCAATTAGGTTTTCTTCTGGAGTTCCTTCTATTTTTTCTAAAAGGTTGTTTAAATCTTGAGAAGGAACTTTTCCCTCTTTAAGTTTGATGTGGTAACCAATGGTTTTTAAAAATTCTATTAGTTCTTTTATTTGTTCTGGTTTAGGAAAGTCATGAACACGATAGATAAAAGGTAATTTAATTTTTAATTCAATTTCTTTCTCTCCAATATAACCAGCTACTTCTTTATTAGCCAATAACATAAAATCTTCGATTAATTCATTGGTTTCAAGTAGCTCTTTTTTGTGAACACCAATAGCTTTACCTGTTTGGTCCAATTCAAATTTGTATTCATTACTACCAAAAGAAATGGCTCCGTGTTGGATTCTTTCTTTTCTCATAATTTGAGATAATTTATCAAGTTGACTTAGTTCTTGATAAAAAGCTCCTTCTTTTTTATCTAGAACAGCTTGAGCTGTTTTATAGGTAAATCTTTTATTAGAATTAATAACCGTTTCTCCAAACCATTTTTCAATAACATTAGCGTTTTTATCTAAAACAAAAACGGCTGAAAAAGCTAATTTGTCTTCGTTGGGATTAAGAGAACATAAATTGTTGGAGAGAACTTCCGGTAACATTGGAATTGTTCGATCAACAAGATAAACAGATGTACACCTTTTAGTAGCTTCATTATCTATTTTTGAATTTATCGTAACGTAGTGGGTAACATCAGCAATATGAATACCGACTTCAAAGTTCCCGTTATCTAATTTTTTATAAGAAAGAGCGTCATCAAAGTCTTTGGCATCATCTGGGTCAATAGTTAAAGTAATTCGGTCTCTGAAATCTTTTCTTTTCTTAACTTCTTCATCAAAGTCTTTATGACTATTGTCACTAATGAAATCAGCTTCCTCTTCTACTTCAGTAGAGAAACCTGGTTCAAAACCTTTTTCATAAAGGATCGATTCCATCTCAACATTATTGTTTCCTTTCTTACCTAAAATTTTTAATATTTTTCCAGTTGGATTGGAATGTGAACCTTTCCAAGGTGACATTTCTACTAAAACTTTAGTGTTTTTGTCTAAGGGCTCACTTGGAGGTTCAACCTCCAAGTGGGGATAGAACTTAAAATCATCTGGAATTAAATAAAAATCATTTTTATCTTGAGAAATGACACCAACAAACTTTGTTTTAGAACGGCTAACTATTTCGATAACTCTAGCAACTTTATGTTTTCCTTGTTCAGAAACTTGGACTTTTACTATGTCGTTATGAAGAGCTGTATTTAAATTATCTTCTTTAATTTCAATATCACCACCTGGTAATCGAATAAAACCGGTTTTTTTACCGGTAATAAAAATACTGTCTTCTATAATTTGTTCATCATTTTTTACTTTTACGTCTTTCATGTGGGTATAATCATAGTCTAATTTCTTTATAAATTCAATGTTTTTGGTATTTTTTATTTACAAAAATTACAGGGGTCGGACCCCTGTAGGTAAATAATGGGGTGTTTACCAGAATTTTTTTACGAAAAATTTTAGGGAAAGTGTGGATAAGTTGGTTTGCTTTGTGGGTACCGGTGTTATATAATAGTTATCGAGTGGGAGATTGTGGGAAATCTCTAAAAAAACATTATGTTAATTGGCGAATACACACATACCATAGACGCTAAAAAGAGGGTTTCTTTACCTGCTAATTTTCGTAGTTCAATGGGTAAAAAAATGGTTATGACTAAAGGAGCGGATAATTGTGTGTATGTGTACACAACTGCTGAATGGAAAAAATTATCAGAAAAATTATCACAGCTTTCAATGGGAGCAACTGACCAGAGAAAATTTAAAAGATTAATGATGACAGGAGCAACTGAAGTTTCCACAGATTCTATTGGCAGGGTTCTAATTCCAGATTTTTTGAAAGTTTACGGTTGTTTAAAAACTAAAGTAGTTTTTACTGGTGTGGGAGACCATATTGAAGTATGGGATGAAAAAGCTTGGAAGATTTACCGTGAAAAGATTGAGAATCAAGCAGATATTTTGGCAGAAAGGTTAGGTGAGTTGGGAGCGATTTAAAAACATATGCATAAACCAGTTCTTTTAAAAGAAGTAATAACCACTTTAGATATTCAACCCAGTGATAAGGTTGTTGATGGAACTTTAGGTGGAGGCGGATATTTCAGAGAAATTTGTAAGTTAGTCGGTAAAGAAGGTCTTATTATTGGTTTAGATCAAGATGATTCTGTTATTCAGAAGATGGAAGAAACTGTTTCGCAATTAGATAGTCAATGTGAAATTAAATTAATTAATGAAAATTTCAGGCATTTAGATAAAGTTCTTTCTGGTTTGAATATAGAAAAGGTAGATAAGATTGTGTTTGATTTAGGGATTAGTTCAGACCAATTGGATGATTCGGGAAGAGGGTTTTCTTTCCAGAGAGATGAACCATTATTTATGACTTTAAAGAAAAATCTAACTGAGAATGATCTAACAGCTGAAGAAATTGTAAATGATTGGGAAAGATCAAGTTTGATAGACATTATATCGGGTTACGGAGACGAGAGATTTGCTAGAAAGATTGTTGATGGAATTGTTGAAACTAGAAGGAAAAAAAGAATTGAAACTACATTTGAATTAGTTGAAATTATTAAGAAGTCTGTACCAAATTGGTATCAGAGCCAGAAAATACATTTTGCTACTAAAACATTTCAAGCTTTAAGAATTGCTGTTAATGATGAAATTTTGTCTTTACAGGATGGCTTAGAAAAAGGCTGGGATTGTTTGAACCAAAAAGGAAGAATGGTGATTGTTTCTTTTCACAGTAAAGAAGATCGGGTGGTTAAAAGATTTTTTAAAGATAAAAAATTAAAGAAAGTGGGAATTTTGATAGTAAAGAAACCCATTGTACCAACGAGAGATGAGGTTAAAGATAATTCCCGTTCTCGTAGTGCAAAGTTAAGAGTAATAGAAAAATTATAAATTTATAAATAAAACATTATGATAAAAGCAGCTATATTTAAGATGGATAATGTCAACAAAAAGAGAATTTTCTGGACTTTCGTGTCTGTAATTGCTTTGTTATCTGGTTTATATATTTATTTTGTTACTCAAACTATTATAAATACTACAGCCTATAAGGGAATTGAGCGAGATATTGTAGCACTTGATTCTAGTATTAGTGAATTAGAATCAGAGTATATTTCATTAAAGAAAGAAGTTAATTTAGATCTAACAAAAAAACTTGGTTATGTGGAGGCTTCTGATATTAAATTTATCGATAAGAAAATTGTTAATCAAACTTTGTCATTGGTTGGCGCTATTCAATAATAAAATTGTAATTTACACTCTATGAAAATAATAAAATTTTTTGCCAAATTCTTTCCTCGAATGAGAGTTTTAAGATTATTTTTTTTCTTTGTGGCAGTTATTCTTGTTGGTAGATTATATACATTACAGATTATTGAAGGGGAAGCCTATGAAAGAGAGGCTGATAGTCAACATTTTGCTACACAGGATATTTTTAATAGAGGTAGTATATTTTTTGAAGATAAAAATGGTGAAGAAATTTCAGCTGGCACAATTAAATCTGGCTATAGATTAATATTAAATCCTTCTGTTTTAGAAGAGCCGGAAGAAGTATATAAACAATTAACTGCATTGGGTTTAGAAATTGATGAAGAAGATTTTTTGTTTCGAGCTAATAAAAAGAATGATCCCAATGAAGATATTATGGGACAGATTAATATAGAAACTGCTCAAAAGATTAAAAATTTAGGTTTGAAAGGAGTATTGTTGGGTAAGGAAAATTGGAGGTTTTATCCTGGTGATAATCTGGCTTCTCATACTTTAGGTTTTGTTGGTTATAATGGAGATTCTTTAGAAGGTGTTTATGGTTTAGAAGGTTATTATAATCATATTTTAGGAAGAAAAGACAAAGAAGTTGGCGGAAATTTTTTTGCTGAAATTTTTTCCAATATAGGTGACGTTATTTTAGGTAAAGACGAAGGAAAAGAAGGTGATATTATTTTAACCATTGAGCCATCTGTACAAGCTTATTTAGAAACAGAATTACAAGGAGTAACAGAAAAATGGCAAACAGATCTAGCTGGTGGAATTATTATTAATCCTAATAACGGAGAGGTTCACGCCATGGCCGTAAAGCCTGACTTTGATTTAAATAATTTTAAAACAACTGAAAATGTTTTTTTTGGGAATCCTTTAGTCGAGAATGTTTATGAAATGGGTTCTATCATTAAAGCTTTAACCATGGCAGTTGGACTTGATAGTGGGGCTGTAACTCCAGAGACTACTTATAATGATAAAGGTACACTGCTTTTGAATGGTAGTAAGATTTCTAATTATGATGGTAAAGCTCGTGGTGTGGTGGATATGCAGGAAATTTTAAATCAATCTCTTAATGTTGGTGCTGCTTTTGTTGAGCAACAGGTTGGGAATTCAAAGTTTGCTGAATACTTTTTGAAATTAGGTCTGGGTGAAGAAACTGGGATAGACTTACTTAATGAGACCTACGGTTTAGTTTCTAATTTAAAGAGTCCTCGAGATCTTGAATATGCTACAGCTTCTTTTGGGCAAGGAATTGCTACAACTCCTGTTGAGACAATTAAGGCTTTAGCTACTTTGGCCAATGGCGGAGTGTTAATTACACCTCACTTAGTTAAAAAAATAGATTATGAATCTGGTTTTTCTGATGAATTAATTTATGATAATACCGAAAGAGTTTTTAGTAAAGAATCTATCACTAGTCTGAATAAGATGTTAATAAAAGTTGTCGACGTGGCTTTACTTGGTGGAACTGTAAAATCAGATGACTATACTATCGCTGCTAAGACAGGAACAGCTCAGATGGCAAAGGAGGACGGAAGAGGGTATCATGATGATAAGTACCTCCATAGTTTTTTTGGTTATTTTCCTGCCACCCGACCTGAGTTTTTAGTATTCTTGTATATTATAAATCCAAAGGAAGTAAAGTATGCTTCTCATACCTTGACTGAACCATTTATGGACATTTTTAAGTTTTTAGTTAATTATTATGAAATAGAACCAGACAGAGATACCTATGAAAAAAATATTTAAAAAAATAATAGTAACTATTTTGAGAATAGAAGCTCAATTAGTTTTAAAGAAATATAAACCAAAAGTAGTAGCTATTACAGGTAGTGTAGGGAAGACTTCTACTAAAGATGCTATCTATACAGCTTTAAGCTCAGCTTTTTTTGTACGTAAGAGTGAAAAAAGTTTTAATAGTGAAATTGGTGTTCCTTTAACTATTTTAGGTTGTCCCAATGCTTGGGGAAGTCCAATCAATTGGGCAAAAAATATTTTTACTGGATTGGGTATTATTTTATTAAAAAATCATTATCCAAAATGGTTAGTTCTAGAAGTTGGAGCTGATGCTCCTGGTGATATTAAAAAAATTGCTTGTTGGTTAAAACCAGATGTGGTGGTTTTGACTAAGTTTGCTTCTGTACCTGTGCATGTTGAATTTTTCGAATCTCCAGAAGCTTTAATTAACGAAAAAAAGAAGTTGGTTAGTTATTTAAAAAAAGGAGGAACACTTATTTTAAATAATGATGATCAAAATATGAAAGATATTAAAACACCTGAAGGAATTAGAAGAATATTCTTTGGTTTTAATGATCATTCTGAAGTAAAAGGTTCTGGTTATCAGATTATTTATGATAATTTTAAGCCCAAAGGAATTACTTTTAAAATTGACTATGCTGGTAAGAGTATACCAGTGACTTTAGAAAGAATTCTTGGTCAGCATCAAGTTTTTCCAGCTTTAATTGCTTTATCTGTGGCCATATCTCAAGATATAAACATAGTAACAGTTTCTCAGGCTCTTGGTAAAAGAAAACGTTTACAACCTGGACGAATGCATATACTAGATGGAATCAAAGGAACTGTTTTAATTGATGATTCATATAATGCTTCACCAGTGGCTACTAAAAAAGCTATTGAAACATTAGGTGATATTAAAATGGTGACTGATGGAAGAAGGATTGCTGTGTTGGGAGATATGTTAGAGTTAGGCAAATATTCAACAGAGGAACATAAAAAGATTGGAAGATTGGTAGCTTTTAATTGTGATTTTTTAGTGACAGTGGGAATGAGGGCTAAAGAAATTGCTGAAGGAGCTCTATTAGGAGGTATGAGCGAAAAAAATATTCTTCAATTTGAAGGTTCTGAAAAAACTGGAAAATATTTACAAAATTTTATCCAAGTCAATGATGTTATTTTAGTAAAAGGTTCTCAGTCTATTCGGACTGAAAGAGTAATTGAAGAAATTATGGCACATCCAGAAAAGAAATCTGAATTACTTGTTCGTCAAGAAGAAGAATGGCTTAAACGTTAAAAGGATTATTTTCTGTCTCTAGTTTTTTAATTAATTCTTCTAAAGAAATTTGAATTGATTTTTCTCCATCTCGGGATTCGAGAGTTAATTTATTATCCTTTATGTCTTCTTTGCCAGTGATGACAAAGTAGGGAACTTTTTCGTTTTTAGCTTCTCGAACTTTTTTACCAAAATTATTGTCTGATTTATCTATTTCTACTCTGAAATCTCTTTTTATTAATTCTTCAAAAATATTTTTAGCATAATCATTGTGTTCATCAGCTACGGGGATAATTTTTACCTGAGCAGGGGAAAGCCAGAATGGAAAGTTACCTCCATAATGTTCAATTAGGATTGCAAAAAATCTTTCTAGGGAACCAAACAAAGCACGATGGATCATAATTGGTCTTTCTTTTTCTTCTTTGCCTTGGTAGGTCATATCAAACTTTTCTGGCAAATTGAAATCAAGTTGGATTGTGGTTAGTTGCCATTCTCTACCAATGGAATCTTTTATCTTTAAATCAATGGCTGGACCATAAAATTTAGCTCCACCTTCTTCGACTTCATGTGGTATCTCAAATTCTTGAATAATATCTGTAATTATCTTTTCAGATGAATCCCAAATGTCATCTGTTCCTAAATATTTATCTAGTTTAGGGTCTCTGGTAGCAATATATGCTTTAATACCTTCCTTTTTAAATCCAAAGACATCTAGAATAGTGATAGTAAAGTCTAAAACTTCTCTATATTCATCAATAAATTGATCTCGACGACAAATGATGTGAGCATCATCTTGAGTAAAACCTCTTACTCTTAGCATTCCAGCTAATTCTCCTGATTTTTCGTAACGATAAACTGAACCTAATTCATTCCAACGAAAAGGTAGTTCTCGCCAAGAACGAGGTCTTGATTTGTAAATCTCAACATGGAAAGGACAGTTCATTGGTTTAATGTAATATTGTTCACCTTCAATATCCATTGGGGGATACATCATTTCTTTGAAGTTTTTAAGGTGACCAGAAGTCTCCCATAGTTCAGCTCTTCCAATGTGGGGAGTATAAACAGCATCATAACCTCTCTGTCTATGGAATTTTCGCCAAAAAGCTTCTACGACTTCACGAGTTTTTGATAATTTTGGATGCCAGAGAATTAAACCTGGACCAACTTTAGGACTGATACTGAAAAGATCTAATTCTTTACCCAATTTACGGTGATCTCGTTTCTTAGCTTCTTCCATCATTTTTTCGTAGTCTTTCAATTTTTCAGGTGTTTCAAAAGCCAAACCATAAATTCTTTGAATCATCTTATTTTTTTCATCACCTTTCCAATAGGAACCAGCCACACTACTCAGTTTGAAAGCTTTAGGATTAATTTCTCCAGTTGACTCCAAATGGGGGCCACTACACATATTGATGAAATCACCTTGTTGATAAAAGGAAATTTTTGCAATCCCTTCTTTTTTTAAGTCTTCAGCTAATTCTTGAGTATAGATGTATTTTTTATTTTGAAGAAACTTAATACCTTCATCAATGGACATAGTCTTTTTTTCAATAGGGAGTTTTTTATTGATGATTCTTATCATCTCTCTTTGAATATTTTTTAAGTCAGCGTCGGTGATTTGTGTTTCTGAGTCAAAGTCATGATAAAAGCCATTATCAATAGCTGGGCCTACGGCAGGGATAGCTCCATAGAGTTGTTCAAGCACCTGCATTAAAATATGTGATAAAGTGTGTCTTAATTTTTCTAAATCTTTTTCATTTTTCATAGTATAATCATTATAGTATCCAAGAATAAAAAAATCAATTTGATTATTGTATTAATTTAAATGGAGTTTGCCGAGGCTTTCTTTGAGATAGCCTTTTATTTCTAATGAAGAGATAAGAATGTTAGCTTGGCTAGCACTTAATTTAGATCGGTGAATGACTTCATTACGATCTTGAGGTTCTTTTAGTAATTCTAAAATTAATTTTTCTTCAGTAGAACAATTGTCAAAATTTAATTCTTTTTGAAAAGATTCATCTGGAGTATTAAAACCTAAAACTTCTAAAAGGTCTTCGCTACAATTGATAGTAGTAGCGCCTTGGTGAAGTAACTTATTGGAACCAACCGCGTAACGGGAAAAAATAGAAGCAGGAACAACACAAATTTCTCGGTTGTAATCTAGGGCAAGACGGGCTGTAATTAAAGTCCCTGATTTATCAGTAGCTTCTATTATTAAAGTAGCTTTAGAAAGACCCGCCATAATACGGTTACGTTGAGGAAAAGACCAAGGACTGGCTCCTTGTAAGGGATCAAACTCTGACAAAAGAGTACCACCTGATTTTAGAATTTCTTTGGCTAAACCTCGATTTGTGGCAGGATAAAGAATTGAATCATCAAGACCAGAACCTGGAACTGAAATTGTTTTTAGCCCAGCGTTTAAAGCGGCTTTATGAGCTATTCCATCAATACCTAGAGCTAAACCTGAAACAATAGTAATATCATAACCTCTAAGGCCTAAAATAAGTTTTTCACAAACTTCTTTACCATATTGGGAGTATCTTCTGGAACCAACGACTGCAAGGAAAGTTGAACTCCAATCAGGTTTTTCACCTCGATAGTTTAATTGAAGAGGAGGATCGTTGATTTCTAAGATCGCTTCAGGCCAATCTTCTTTTTTAAGTTGTTTAATTTTATTCATATAACTAGCTTTTTTAATCTTAACATTTCTGATATTATAAAAACAATGATATTTACTAGATATTCTAACAAAAGAAGAAATTCTACTTCACTTAGCCCTAAATTCTTATGTAAAAGAACTTAGGGCTAATGACTGATAAAGATTTAAAAAATAAAATTAAAAAATTATGTTAGATATAAAATTTATAAGAGAAAACAAAGACCTCATTCAAGCAGGAGCTAAGAAAAAGCATAGTGATTTTGATGTGGATAAAATGATTGAGATTGATGATAAAAGAAAAGCGGTTTTAGCTACGGTAGAGAGAATGAGAACTGAGCAAAATATTTATAATGAAAAAATAGTGAGAACTATTAATGAAAGTGACAAAATTAAATTTATTTCTGAAATGCAGGAATTAAAAGTTCAATTAAAAGAGGAAGAGGAAGATTTAAAGAATATTATGTTGGAATGGAAGACAATGATGTTGCAAGTTCCTAATATTCCAGATATGTCAGTTCCTGATGGAAAATCTGATGAAGAAAATAAAGAAATTAAAACTTGGGGAGAAAAACCAAATTTTGATTTTGAACCAAAGTCCCATATTGATATCATGACTAATTTAGAAATGGTTGATTTTGAAAGGGGAGTTAAAATCCATGGTTTTAGAGGTTACTATCTACTTGGTGATGGAGCTCGCTTGTGTTGGGCAATTTGGAATTATGCCAATGATTTTTTTGGAGAAAAAGGTTTTATTCCAATGTTACCACCAGCTATTGTGAGAAAAGAAAATCTTTATGGAACAGGTCATTTACCTAATGATGCTGAAGATGTTTATAATACTCAAGATGACGATTATCTAATTGGGACAGCTGAAATTCCAGTAACTGGTTTTCATTCTGGTGAAATATTGAAAAAAGAAGAACTACCTAAAAAATATTTAGGATTTTCTCCTTGTTTTAGAAGGGAAGCTGGTAGTCATGGAAAAGATACTAAAGGATTAATTCGGGTGCAGGAATTTTATAAAACTGAGCAAGTGATTTTGTGTGAGGCAAGTCATGAAGAGTCAGTAAAATGGCATGAGTGGATTAATCGTAATACAGAAGAGTTTATTGAATCTTTAAATATTCCTTATCATACAGTTATTAATTGCGGGGGAGATTTAGGTCAAGGTCAAGTAAAAAAATATGATATTGAGTTATGGGTTCCTGGGGAAAATAAATATAGAGAAATTTCTTCAGCTTCCTATTTTCATGATTTTCAAGCTCGTCGGTTTAATATCCGATATAAAGAAGGAGAAGAAAAGGCTAAATATGTTCACACTTTGAATTCAACTGCTATTCCGACTCCTAGAATTTTGGTATCCATGGTAGAAAATTTTCAACAGGCTGATGGTTCAATTAGAGTTCCGGCTGTACTTCAAAAATATTTAGGGAAAGAAATTATTTCTAAAAATTAAGATTGTGGCTAAATTTACTACTCGAAGTGCAATTAGAAGACAGAGAAAAAAATTTTGGAAAAGGAGTATTTTAACTTTTCTATTATTAGGTTGTTTGTTTTATGGAAGTTTTTGGTTAGTCAACTTGGAAAGGTTTAACATTCAAGAAGCAACGATTAATGGTTTAAAGGTTTTAAAGAATGAAGAACTTATTCAAATTATTGAGAATAATATTTCAGGAAAGTATGTTTGGTTATTCCCTAAAAGTAATTTTTTAATTTATCCAAAAAATAAAATAAAAAATGAATTACTTAATAACTTTTCTCAGATTAAATCAGTAGATATTAAGTTCGGTGTTTTTCCTAATATTATTATTAACGTTTTAGAAAGAGAACCTTTTGCTGTTTGGTGTAAAGAACCTTTTACTCAACAATGCTATTTTATGGATGAAGATGCCTATATTTATGATGAGGCTCCTAATTTTTCTGGAGATGTCTATTTTAAATATATAGGAAATCTAGATGGAATAGCTACTACCACTCCCACTTCTTTGATTTTAAGACAAACCTACCTTAGTGATTCCAAAGAAGGACAATTTGAAAAAGTTAATTTGTTTATTCGTTTTTTAAGAGATATAAATATCGATGGCTATAAACTAGATATTAAAGAGAACAATGATTATAAATTGTTTTTTGATAATGAAAGTCAGTTAATTTTTGATGGTAATCAAGATTTTGATGAAATTTTAGTTAATTTAAAGGCTACTTTAATTGATATGGGTGATTTGAAAGGGAGGGAATTTGAGTATATTGATTTGAGATTTGATAACAAGGTTGTTTCCAAGTTTAAAGTTTTGTAAAAAACATTAATATGAAAAATTTTTGGGAAAAATTAAATGCAGAAAAGAAACCTTTTTTCTGCTTGGCACCAATGGCAGATGTAACAGACGCCGCTTTTCGGCGAGTGGTAGTTGGGTGTGGTAAATGTAACTTACCAGACGGTAAACAGAGGGGAGGACCAGATGTTATCTTTACTGAAATGGTTGCTTGCGATGGTCTTTGTTCTGTTGGTCAAGAAAAATTATTGCCATTGTTGAAATTTTCTGAAATTGAAAGACCAGTAGTGGCCCAATTATTTGGTTCTCGTCCAGAAAATTTTATTAGATCAGCTCAATTGATTAAAGAACTTGGTTTTGATGGTATCGATATTAATATGGGCTGCCCACAAAAAAATATTTTAAAACAGGGGGCTGGATCTGATTTAATTAACCATCCTGATTTGGCTAAAGAGATAATTCGAGCAACTAAAGCCGGGGCTGGAGGTTTACCAGTATCTGTTAAAACTAGAATTGGTTTTAATAAAAATGAATTAGAGACTTGGTTACCAGTTCTTTTGGAAGAACAACCGGCTGTGATAACAATTCACGGAAGAACCAAAAAAGAAATGTCAAAAGTTCCGGCCCATTGGGATGTTATCAAGAGAGCAACCGAAATAGCTGAGGGGTCTGAAGTAATAATAGTAGGGAATGGAGATGTACAAAGTATTGAAGATGGAAAAGAAAAAGCACAAGCTAGTGGGGTGGATGGGGTAATGATTGGGAGAGCTATTTTGGGTAAACCTTGGTTGTTTGATATTTCTAAATCTTCGGAGGTCCAACCTCTGAAGGTTGGTGAAATAGTTACTGTTCTTATAGAGCATTTAAAATTGTTTGAAAAATTATATGGACCAGATGATCAGGGTGATCGGGTGAAGAATTTTGCTTTAATGAAAAAACACATGGGAGCCTATTTAGTTGGTTTCAAGAGAGCGAAAGAATTAAGATCTAGATTGATGGGATGTGAGAATGAAAAAGAAGCAATTGAAATTTTAAAATCACTTGGAGGTTCAACCTCCAAGTGATTTTAATTACAGGTAATTTAGAGTTGACTTTAATTTTTAGTTTTGATATCCTTTATCTTAATAGATAGTTCTTTTTAATGTTTATTTATTTTGGACAAAGGGAGAAAAAATGGAAAAAAAGACGAAAAAGACAGAAGAAGATGGTAAAAAAGAAGATAGTATTTTTTCACAGGAAGGAAAAGAAGACGAAGATGATGATACATCACACCTATCTGACAAAAGGTGTCACAACCTTTCTCCGTTTCCCCGAAGAAATAAGAATAATCCTTTTTTTACCTGATCCGATAGGTAAAAAAACAACCAAAGGCTAATGATTTTTAAATTGTTAGCCTGTTTTTATTAATAATATTAAAAATCCACCCGGTGAAAGGTGGATTTTTAATATGTTCTTTTATATCTATAAGCCGGATTCTGTAATCGATAGTCATTTATCTAGGAAGATTGTTGCCAATCTCCTCAAGCGGCACTCTTAACACAAAGTGTTAAGCACGACTTTGCACTTAGGTAAGGATTTAGCCGTTTCACTTCCTATGTTTCCATAGGAACTAATCCCGAAGGATTCCATGACTCTTTCGGGTCATGGCGTCTCTGCTCGCACCTCTACAACCATAAAGTTGATGACGGGTGTTACCCGCTACCATGCTGCAATCCTCCGAAGAGGGAAGCAAGTGTCCGGACTTTCCTCTAAGCTCTATTTTCATAAAACTCAGTAACTATCCGATATAAAAGAACACACAAATATCATACTACAAATATAAGGTATAAGTAAAGGGTTGACCAGTGATATTAATTATAGTAGTGTTTTAAGTAGATAGAAAAGTGTTGTTATTTGAAAATAAAAAAATTTAAAGAAATAGAAAGGGAGGGAAAAAATGGTTGAAAACGAAAAGCAAGAAAAAATTAGAAAAAGTGGTTCAATACTTCGGGGAATGGTTATTATTCTGTGTTTGATGATTACCATCGTTCTTACGACGAATTACAATCGCGATAGGTTTGTAGGGGTACCCCTCTGCGAGTTAAAGGATAACTATTTCTATATAGTTGAAAATTTATTCGAGATTAAAGGCTACAAGAGTGTTTTTTTTCTGGAAGAAAAAAAATCTGAAAAAGAAATAGGAGGAGTTGATAAATTTTTTATTATTTCTCATGCACGATTAAGAGGGCAGGATAATAAGATTCTCACTCTTAAGGAAATTCCAAAAAAGTTTTTTGTTAAGAAAATGATGATTTTTCCTCCTGAACAGCCTGGAGAAAGGAGAGAAATGAGAGTTTATATCCTGATTCCAGTTTCCTCTTCTTAGCGGTAGAAAGTACAAGGGCAGAGCCGTATGACGGTTCTGCCCCTTTTTTATTTATATTTTTTTAAAATATAAGGTATAATTACAGGTAATATGGCTCCTAAAAGAAGTTTTGATAAATCATTTGCAATCATTGTTACTGTTTTAGTGATATTAGGGTTTTTATTTTTTCTTTCAGCTTCGCTAGGACTGTTAGCTAAGGAAGAAGGAGCTCGATTTTCTTCAATTTTCTTTAGCCAGTTTGTTTTTGGACTAGGTTTAGGTTTAGTGGCTCTTTTTACTTTATCAAAAATACATTATCGTAAATATAAAAAGTATGCTTTTTATATTTTTCTGGCTTCATTAGTGATGTCATTACTTGTATTTGTTCCTGGTTTGGGTTTTGAACATAATGCAGCATATCGCTGGTTAAATATTTTTGGTTTTTCTTTCCAACCGGCCGAATTTCTTAAGCTTGCTTTTATCTTGTATTTTGCTGCTTTATTAACATCTTTTAAAAATAAACCCAATGATTGGAAATATAATGTTCTACCTATTATGATTTTACTATCGGTTGTTTCGGTGATTTCTTATATTCAACCAGATTATGGAACTTTCGTTGTTATTGCTGTGACAGCCATGGCTATGTTTTTCATTTCTGGAGTTCGTCTGAAGTATTTTTTCATAACTCTTGCTGTTGCAATAGCTGGAATTATTCCTATTATTTGTACTAAATCATATATTTTGACAAGACTTCTGACTTTTTTTACTGGTGGTAATGCTTTTGGTTCCGGTTATCAAATTAAGCAGTCTTTAATTGCTATTGGTTCAGGTGGTTTTTTTGGGAAAGGTTTCGGGAAGAGTGTGCAGAAATTCGGGAGTTTACCAGAATCAATTGGAGACTCTATTTTTGCAGTGACAGCAGAAGAATGGGGTTTTATTGGAGCTTCTTTGTTAGTAGCTTTATTTTTCTTTTTTACCTATCGTGGTTTGAAAATATCTCATCATTCGGTAGATATTTTTGGTAGACTATTGGTGGCTGGTCTTGTTATACTAATAGCATCGCAATCATTTATTAATATGGCCTCCATGTTAGGAATTTTTCCTATGATAGGTATGCCATTATTGTTTATTAGTAAAGGCGGAACTGCTTTATTTTTTACTTTGGCAGAGGTAGGTATAATTTTAAATGTTTCCAAATATCAAAAATTAACAAAATAATTTAATAAATATAATCCATGAAAATAGTATTAACAGGCGGAGGATCGGGAGGACATTTTTATCCTCTAATCGCTGTTGCAGAAAAAATAAATGAAATAGCTAGACAGGATAAATTGTTAAGTCCTGAGATATATTATTTATCAAATAGTCCCTATGATAAAAAATTATTATTTGACAATGATATTGCTTTTAGAAAGGTTTCCGCTGGTAAGTTAAGAAGATACTTTTCTATTTTGAATTTTTTTGGATTATTTAAAACTGGGTGGGGATTTATGAAATCCTTTTTCTTAATTTTTAGTATTTTTCCTGACGTTGTTTTTAGTAATGGTGGAAATGTTAGTTTTCCAGTTTTATTAAGTGCTAAAATTTTTCATATTCCCGTTATTATTCATATTTCTGATTCAGTTCCTGGCAGAACTAATGCTTGGGCGGCTAAGTTTGCGAAAAAGGTTTCTTTGGCTTTTCCCGAAGCTGGTGAGCGGTTGAAAATTGATAAAGAAAAAATAGCAATGATGGGTAATCCAATTCGAAAAGATTTACTTACGAAACAAAAAGAAGGAGCGGTTGAATTTTTGAATTTAGAAAAAGGTATTCCTACCATTTTAATCCTAGGTGGTTCTAGTGGTTCTCAAATTATCAATGAGAGCGTAGTTGATATTCTTCAAGACTTAGTTAAAAATTATCAAATTATTCATCAGATTGGAAGAAGTTCCTACGAAGAACTTAAAAATAGAGCTACAGTAGCTTTATATGAAAATGAACATGAAGATCGTTATAAGCCTTTTCCATATTTAAATACTTTAGCCATGAGAATGTCTGTGGGGATTGCTGATTTAATTGTTTCTCGAGCAGGAGCCGGTTCAATTTCAGAAATTGCTGTTTGGGGTTCTCCAAGTATTATTATTCCGATTCCAGAAGATGTTAGTGGTGATCAAGTAAGAAATGCTTTTGCTTTTGCTAGAATGGGTGCAGCAGTAGTTATAGAACAAGCTAATTTAACTCCAAGTATCTTTCTTTCAGAAATTGATCGTCTGATGGGAGATAAGGAAAAAATGAAATTATTAGGAGAAAATGCTAAGAAGTTTGGTAAAACAGATGCAGCAGAAAAAATTGCTCGTGCTATTGTTAACATTGCTTTAGAGCATGAAGAATAATATGAATGAAGAAAAAAAAGTAAGGGTTAGATTTGCTCCCTCACCAACCGGATCAATTCACATTGGTAATTTGAGGACAGCTTTGTTCGCTTGGTTGTTAGCAAGAAAAGAGGGAGGGAAATTCATTGTGAGAGTAGAAGATACGGATCAAAAACGATTGGAAGAGGACTCTACTAAGAAAATTTTTGAAGCTTTGGCTTGGGTTAATTTGGATATTGATGAGGGAGTCTATTTAAATGAACAATCAGAAGTTGATCAAAAAGGTGATTTGGGACCATATATTCAATCTGAAAGATTAGATATTTATAAAAAGTATATTGAGAAATTGTTAGAAAAAGGAAATGCCTATTATTGTTTTTGTTCAACAGAGCGTTTACAAGAAATTAGACACCAGCAACAGGTGAGCAAACAACCAATTATGTATGATAGAAAGTGTCGAGGTTTAAGTCCTGAAGAAGTACAGACTAAAATTCAAAATGGAGAAAAATATGTAATTCGAATGAAAGTACCTGAAAACGAAATAATCGAATTTAAGGATGAAGTCTTTGGTAAAATTTCAGTTAAATCAGAAGTAGTGGATGATCAAGTTTTAATAAAGGCAGATGGTTTTCCAACCTATCATTTTGCGGTTGTGGTAGATGATCACTTAATGGAGATTTCACATATTTTTCGTGGAGAAGAATGGATACCTAGTACACCAAAACATATTTTGTTATATAAATTTTTTGGTTGGGAGACTCCAATTTTTGTTCATTTACCCAGTGTTTTAGGGGAAGATAAGAAAAAACTTTCTAAACGTGTAGGAGCTGTGAGTGTAAAAGAATTTAAAGACAAAGGTTATCAATCAGAAGCTTTGGTTAACTTTTTAGCTTTGTTGGGTTGGAATCCAAAAACTGAACAAGAGATATTTATTCGAAGAGATTTAATTGAAAAATTCAGCATTGATGGATTACATAAGTCAGGAGCTATTTTCAGTTATCAAAAATTGGATTGGATGAACAAAGAACATCTTAGAACTATGTTTATAGATGATTTTAAAGAAAAAATTTTAGAATTTTTACCAGAAGAACTAAAAGAGAGAGCTATAAAAAATGATGATATATTTGAAAAAGTTTTACCAATTATCAAAGAAAGAATTGAAAAACTTGGAGATGTTACTGAAATGGCAGAAGCAGGGGAGTTGGATTTCTATTTTAATCAACCGGAGTACGAAAAAGAAAAATTAATGTGGAAAGAGGAAAGTGATTTAAATAAAACTAAAAAACATTTGGAGAAAATTTTTGTATTTCTTTACGAAATAGATGATTTTACAGTAGAAAATTTAAAAACAAAAATTTGGGATTATGCTACAGAACAAGGAAGAGGTTTTGTGTTGTGGCCAATGAGATATGCTCTATCTGGAAAAGATAAATCTCCAGATCCTTTTGTGCTAGCGGAAGTACTAGGGAAGGAAGAAACCATCAGCCGTTTACAATATGCAATTAAAAAAATTAATTAAAAATAATTTGAAATTATTACAGGGGTCGGACCCCTGTAAATATAGTTTTTGTGGTCAATTATTGGCTGGTTTAATTTTGTTAACTTTAGTTTTTAGCCTTATCTCTCCAACAGGTTTAAGGGCTGATCAGGTTAACGAGCTTCGTTCTAAAATTTCAGAGAAAAGTTTAGAAATGAAAGGTTTAGAGGAAGAAATTGCTACTTGGGAGAAAGAATTGAATGTGGTTGGTCAGGAAAAACAAACTTTAAGTCGAGATATTCGAGAATTGGATACAACTCAAAGAAAACTTAATTCCAATATTAATTTGACCGGAAAGCAAATTGACAGTACTGTTTTGAAGATTGAAAAGTTAGGCATCGAGATTGAACAAAGGGAAGGAGAAATTGAACTCAATTCAGCGGCTTTGGCAGAAGCTATTAGAATTATCAATGAACAAGAAAGTTACACTTTGTTGGAATCTATTTTAGCTGGAGCTACTCTTTCAGAAGTTTGGAATGACATGGAAGGTTTACAAAAAGTTCAAGCAGAAATAAATATAAAAACAACAGCTCTTAAAAATTTAAAAGTGGCTTTGATAGCTGACAAAGGATCCTCTGAAGAAGAGAAAGAAGATTTATCATCTTACAAAATAAAATTAGCTGATCAAAAAAATATTGTGATAAACAATCAGGTAACGAAAAATCAATTACTGACAAAAACAAAAAATAAGGAATCTAATTATCAAACTATCTTAGATGAAAAGAAAGCTCTCCGTGATCAATTCCAAGCTGAGTTGATGGCTTTTGAAGATGAACTTAGATTGGCAGTTGATCCTGGTAGTATTCCAGAAGGAAGAAACGGTATCTTGTCATGGCCAGTTGATAAAGTTTATATTACTCAATTTTTTGGTAATACACCATTTGCTACAAAAAATCCCCAGGTCTATGGAGGAGGTGGACACAACGGAGTTGATTTCAGAGCTTCTGTGGGAACAAATATTAAAACAGTATTAAGCGGAATTGTAACAGCTACCGGTAATACCGATGCTGCTTGTCCAGGAGCTTCCTATGGGAAGTGGGTTTTAGTAAAACATAATAATGGTTTATCTTCTTTGTATGCTCATTTATCTTTGATTAAAGTTTTAGTGGGGCAAGTTCTAATTACTGGTGATGTGGTTGGTTATGGTGGAAACACCGGTTATTCAACTTGCCCACATTTACACCTAAGTGTCTATGCTACTCAAGGTTTAAGAGTACAAAACTATAATTTTAAATCCTGTGTAGGGAAATCTACTATTATGCCTTTAGCTACCAAAGAAGCTTATCTAAATCCATTATCCTATTTACCTGACTACGATTAGTTAGTTTAGAGATTAGCAAAAAAAATATATAATTGGTAAAATATAGATAGAACCAAGGTGTTCATTTTAAATATAAATAAAGGAGGAGTTTATGGTTTGTGAAAACTGTGGTAGAAAAACATATTGTATTCACGTAACTAAAGTTGGTAAACTTTGCCCTAAATGTGAAGATGAAAGGAGGAAAAGCAATGACAATAGGAGATCAGAGAATAAGGGAGGCGAGACTGAAGGCTGAAGTTCCAGAAGAACCTAGCAACATTTTTTTTAAGTTGATGGAAGTTACGAAAGAAAACAATAAATTGAAAGAGGAAAACAAGAACATGAAGATACTGTTGGTGCTCGCTAACTGTAAACTCCAAGAGGTCAGGAATGTAGTGAATTAAAGTTGGTTCACTTTTCTTGGTCAAAAAAGGTCAGCTTGAAAAAGTTGGCCTTTTCTTTTTGGTTAGGCCATTTTTATCTCTCTGGAAGAGAATTTAATTTACTAAAGTAATAAAGTGTGTTGCTATTTATTGCTAAAAGGTGTATTTTGAATGTAGGTGGTTCTTTGATTTTTAAATGATATTCACATAGAAAAGGAGATAATAAAGATGAAAAATCGTCAAAATGCTTCAATTCTAAGAGGTCTGGTAGAAAATCTTCCTGATGATACATTGGGTCTTAAAGGAAGCTGGTCATGGAAGCCTGTTGTCAATTTGGGAGACGTAACAATGTCTCTTCTGTCAGCCAGTCCTACCACTGAATACTCGTCAAATGAAAGTAATGAGTGAATTACTAATAAGTGGGGAAGATTTTCTTCCCCACTTTTTTAAGAGGAGTTAGCTATGAAAGTTTTAATTTTATCAACCTCGACTAATGAACACTCTTTAGCCATTGAAAAGTATCTCGGTAATATAGGAGCAGAAGTGATCAGATTTGATACAGATAAAGTTCAGGAAGGATTTGTTTCTGTTGATGTAAAATCTGATTCTGTAACTTTCAATGGCCGGAGGTTTCTATCAAATGAAATTACCAGCGTCTTTTCTCACCATCCTAGGATTAGTGTGCCGAAAGATCAGGGTATTGATCATTTAGATTGGCAGTTATGTCAGTCTTCTTGGATTAACTGTGTAGATTGGTTGGAACAGATTTTTACAGAAGCAAGATGGTTAAACAAACCTAGTGTTTGTCGATCGACCAGTTCTGTAATGTTGCAACTGAAAATGGCTCGTGATATAGGGTTCAATATTCCAGATGCTTGTTTTACCAATAATATTGCTTGAATTAACTCTTG
>Ga0208904_1001003_pt1 | contig 20598 bp, 17 predicted proteins | sample AntAceMetag02UKB_FD_184774 | JGI IMG/M metagenome (GOLD analysis project Ga0208904, IMG submission 184774) | Saline lake microbial communities from Ace Lake, Antarctica - Antarctic Ace Lake Metagenome 02UKB (SPAdes) (version 2) | ecosystem: Environmental > Aquatic > Non-marine Saline and...
TAATCACCTAATGCTACAATGTCCAGATATTAGAAAACTACTTGGAGAAAAACCAATAAATTTTGATAATTATAAAACAATAGACATTCGTGATATACCTGTAGGGGAATTAGCAAAGGAGGAGTGATGAAAAGACTTTTTGAATTTGATAGTATAGGTTGGGGAATATGCCTTGAGTATAATCTGCAAGATTTGTGGCTGGGAATATTTTGGAAAAGAAGAAAACATGGCAAGTTTGACTCTAGCATAGATATTTGGTTTTGTTTGATACCATGTTTACCGATACATTATTGGTCTGGTAGGGAAAAGATTTAATGCTCTGAACTAGCAAAGGAGGAGCAATGGATAAGAAAAGAGAAGAAGAGCTGATTAAACAGATTAAAGAATTAGCCATAAATAGTGCTACCATTTCCAATTGTGTGCATATGGTCGAGCTTGGTCTTGCGACTTGGGAAGAGGCTATGATGGAGTGTGTCATATCTTTGGGAAATGCCAATAAAAGAGTATTTGATGAACTTGTTAATCTGAAGCAAAGTAGTCCTCAGCCGATGATATTTAAGCTACAGAACAAGGCCACACTAGCAAAGGGGAGTGAGGTGGGGGTACGTGATGATAAGTGGGGGGTAACATACCGCTTAAGATATTCTGACGGCTCAATAGAACCAGGCAAACGGTATAAGTGTTATTATTCATTGAAAGAGACGCTAGCTTATATTGAGCAAGAAGATGGAAAAACTATACTGTTTTTAGAACTTGTGAAAGTCGTAGAGTAAAAATCCTACGAAGTTTTACAAAAAGGGGAAGTGATGGCAAGTGATAAAGAAAAACTTATTTCAGCTTTACGCGAATTGATTGGTGCAATATATAAAGATTGCAAGGGTACTAATGGTGCATACTGTTATGAGGGGCAGTACGAGAAAGAAATGATAAAACTCGTAGAACTAATAGACGAGATAATAGATGAGGCAGAGCAGAGGGGTTACAATTTAGCACGTGAGCATGAAGGGAAACGTTAATAGCGTGGGGGGTTGAATCAAAACATATCCCGAGCTAAATGAGCCAACAGGATCAACCAGCTTGCAAGCATACAACCTAGTACCGTCCAGCCTTTCTTCTTATTTTCTTCAGACCATTCTCTAAATAATTGCGAGATAGTCTTGTCAGTTTTTTTCTTGCATATCAATTCTACTATCCCGAAAATTACACCAAAAATCATAAACACCGCGAATAGCCACCACTGACCGACTATCGCAACGGGAACTAACAACAGCAAAAACATAATTACTATATCCATTTTATTCTCCTTTTTAAGCCCCGGGAATCGTTTAGATCGATGTCGAGGAGCTGATTTTCCTTTTACGGGGGTTAATAGTTATTTTAATGGCACCAATGGAGGTCGGGGGAAGATTCATTTTCTCTACATAAGATGCTGCACCTTCCTGATACCCCCTTAAAAATGAACCAGTGACGGCAAGTAGCTTTTCCTTTGCTCTTAGATTGCCGACATTATCATAATAGAGAAGATTCTTGGGTTCCATAGCCTTGATGTGAGAGTGTGCCATGAGATAAATATCTGCCTCTGCATAGGCCATCATATCCTCTAGCCTGTTTATCTTTGCCCCGCCTTTTCTACCACCTACATTCCCATGCGTGGCATATATGTTAAATACAAAAGTAGTATCTTTGTCACAATTCCCCTTATTTTTTTTCCTATTATTCCACTTAAAACATAATCTGATATATGCTACATCTTCCAGTAGGGGGGTTTTTAGCTTTTTCCACATATCGTAACATACATCATAATGATAATGCCTTCGTACCGCCTCTTCGTGATTGCCCCGCAAAATTCCAAGCGACTTCTTCTTAATGGGTTCAAATAACCCGATTATGGTTTCTGTCTGTTTTTGGATGACCATATCAATATCACCCTTATATTTTTTTTCTACCGATCTAATATCAAAGCGCGGGTCAGAATAATTAATGGCCTCAATATAATCTCCCATCCCCACCCAATAAGCGTTTTTTCTGACCCTTATCCATTCTATTGTTTCCTTTAATTCTTCTATAGCACACCCAACATTACCCAAATGGGTATCACCTATCGGTATAATGTAAAACTCTTCCACCCTAGACTTCGTGCATGGTATCTCGACCATATTATATTGCATATTATTACTCCCTATCTATGATTTGTAAAAGTTTTATGGCTGTGTAAACCAAACAGTCACCCACCTCCTCTAAATTTTCTTTGATGAAATCCCGTGGATCCGTTTTTAAATCAAGTTTGCCATAGTTTTTTAAGCCAATATTTATTAGCCTGTGTTTTACCATGTCCAAAATCTTCTGCTCATAGTGTGGAATATCTTCTTTTGAATTATTGTGTAAAAGCTCGATTGTGTCTTTGACGGTTTTTAGCCGATCAACACAGTAGCCTTCATCGATCAAAAGCCTTAGTTCTTCCAGACAAAACATAAACAGCTTTTCTGATTCTTCTTTTGTAAGCATGGTATTCCTATACTTTGAGTTTCCATTTTTTCAACTTCTTAATTTCCCTATCTTTGTATCGGGGGCCGGTATAATTCGTGTTGTAACACAGGCAGGAAAAGTCATCTTTTTTGTTTATTGTAATAGTTTCTTCATCTGCATAAAAAATATTATAACAACGGCACCCCCTATTATTGGGCTTCCCCTGTTTTTGCTGAATGGGGATATTTTCTTCCTTCATTCTTTTTGAGAGATATTCCGAGGCATTGTATTGCATTTCAGCCATCCGACATTCTATTTCCGGTGGTGAAAAGATAGAACCTCCATGATCAAAATTAGTGGCATAACACCCACCATTACAATGGGTCTTTTTGTAATATCCACAGTCCCCGCACTTACTATTTTTTTCTTTCATTAATTCTACAAAATCAACGAACTGTCTTCGCCATTCAAAATTTGTAATTCCATGATCTACATGCCCTAAACAGTAGGGGTTATCCTTCCACTCTACCCCATCAAGATAATGATGTAAGCGATGGCAGGACCAAAGCGAACCATCAACAGCAACACCCACATAATGAACGCCAGCACCACATGGCCTTCGGGGTTTATGGTGTTTTTGATTGATGATTGCATTTACTCCATCATCAAGATGTTTTATCTGTATTTTCTTGCCCTGTTTTCTAAGCTGTAATACCCATTCAGCAATCTCAATTAGCTGGTCTTGTGCTGTTTTTAATTTATCTTCAGTCCAATCCCCCTCAAATGCTGGACTATATGACAAATTCCAAAACCCTCGATCATAAAGATATTTTATGCTGGCAGCAAAATATCTGATGTTATTGGGGGCGGGGCTTGATCTGGTTGATGTGTATTCCCAGGTAGAAAGAATATAATCAAGATTCTTTTCTATTAATGCATAAGAACCTTTACCGTTTGTTTGTCTCCGGTATATGTCATGAACAAAATCAGGCCCATCAATGCTTAAAAGAAATCTGACATTATGCTCTTTACAATAATCAACCTTTTCTTTGTCAAATAAGGTAGCGTTGGTTGTGCCACCAAAATTTATTTTCTTTCCTGTTTTTTTTGAAAGCACTTCTGCATATTCAACAAGCTCACAAAGTAATTCCCATCTCAATAAAGGTTCTCCCCCCCAAAAGGATATGTCTAAAAAGGGGTCTGGATTTTTACCGGATGTTTCATCGTCGAACAACCAGTCTAATACCCTCTTGCCTAGTGCGGGGGTTAAATTACCGGGCTTCTTTTTAAATCCGCTCATTGCATTGGTAAAGTGAAAGCAGGGATAACTACATGATAAATTACAGGCTTCGGTAAGGTCAATCGTGATGGCTTTTATAGGATGTGATTTTGTATCGTACTGATTTTTTTTATTCCAGAAGGGCATGAGATTTTCTCCATAAAAAAACCCCTTTCAGCATTTGCCGAAAAGGGTTTTAGGGTTATTTATAGAATAGCTTTTACTTATTCATAGACAGTATAATCGCAGCTACAGGGAGTTTCTTCCGAGTAACACAATTCATCGCATCCACAGGAATATTGATAACAAAGGCCGTTGCAGGAACAACCCGTTGCTTCTTCGTAACAGGATATATCGCAACTTTGGCAGGCTTGAAAAAGGTAGCATGTTTGATCACACTGGCACGCTACGTATTCATAGCACGTAGCATTACAAGAGCAGCCGGAATAAGCATAACAAGTTGATTGACAAGTACACTGCCAGCCATAAGTCGTGTATTCACAGGTACAAGTTTCCCCATAGCATAGATTATCACACCCACAAGTAGTATAGCTATAACAGTCAAAAGGGCCAAGATCACAGCCACAGATACCACCCTGATCAGCATAACACGTATTGTAACAGGAACATTCTTCCTCAAAATAGCAGGTGTTGTCACAATGACAGCTATCGTTATAACACGTACTATGGCAAGCGCAGTTATATTGATAGCAAGTATTATTACATGAGCAGGCAGAATAACCATAACAGGTTGAATCACAGGTGCAAGTAGTCCCCTCCTCATAGCAGGTACTATCGCATGTGCAAGCCTCATATTGATAACAAGCACTGTTACAGGTACAACCACTGGCTTCCTCATAGCAGGTATCATCACAACTTACACATGCCTGGAAAGAATGGCATGCCTGATCGCAGGTACAATCAGAATGAGAATAACACTGATTAAAGCAGTTACAAAGTGGCTCATATTCGGCGGTTACAGAAACATCAAAGCTGTCGGGATTCCCATCAATGCCCGTCACCCTAAATCTTTTGTCTGACCCCTCCTTGATACTTTTTACCTTAATGGGTTTCGCCAGAGATTGTTTAAACCCAAACAGTGATGTATTAAATGTAACCGTATCCATGAGAATGGAATATCTTCTTTTCATATTCAGACCAAGCAGTTTGGCAAAATTAAAAGTCAGATCGGTTGATGAGTCAATGCTTGCAGTGGAAAGATCGGAAAGTCCGATGCTTTTGAGAGTGTTATATTTTGCATCTTCTACGGTCATTGTGTAATCACCATCACCATTAACAATGGCAATCAACTCACTCAATGCGTCTTGTGAACTACCTTCCAGATTCAAATTAAATTCAGTTTCACTGCCTCCCCCCGTGACAGATGTGCTAAAATAAATTGATTCATCGTCATCAGAGCCGGTAATCGTTACAGTGCATGTACCCGTTCCTGTGTATTGGATAGATGCAACTACAACATCTTTCGGTATCCAGTAACAATCTTTTTTGTAAGTGTTCGTAGTGCCGTATCCCACCGTTTCCGATTGGGAGTGTGTGTTCTCAAACCCGGATGACTTGGCAAAACTATTTTGATTAAAAATGTATCCATAATTTATTTCAATCTTATTCCAGAGATCACGGATTGATGCCTGCTTACTAAATTCATCATATATCCTGGGGAATTGACCAGACTCATAATAATAATTATCGATTGCTTCTTCATCATCGCCTTCTTTATTTTTCCACGTAAGTTTACCATCATAATTGTTTTGATAACACCATGCATATGCTTCAGTTGATATTTGAGATACAAGCTCAAACGAAGATACTAAACCCGTAATATAATTCCCAAACGTAAATCCTTTCCATGCACCGTCTCTGGCGGCAGTAAAATCTGTGGTATTAATTTCTGCAACAGCCATACCGCAAATACTACGCATAATATAATGGGCAATGTCACATGGTCGCTCAATCAATGCATCGGCAACCCCCGTATAAGTGCCACTTCCATCATCTTTGGCTCCCTGAAAATCAACTACAACGGTTCCTTTCTCTGGGGCGGAAAGTGTTATTTGGGTCGAAGCAGTTTTAATGTCTACATTGAAAACGGGTTTTAACATAATGCTTTGTGCTTCATTCGCAGTATCTATAGTGCAAGTATAATTGGCCGTACCATGTATTTCATCAACTAGCTTAGACATGGTTCTATATCTAATATCAGTAAGATCAATGTCCAGATTATCAACATCACCCGTTGTAATAACAATCAATCTACCGGATTCACTGATATTTAAGTTGGCCGACGCTGCCCCATTTGAATATTGGATGTCAAATGCATCTAAGGACAGGGTAAACTCACCATTGGCGGCATCGGTACTGCATTGGGATGTAACATCAGCATAAATATTACCCGCTAGTTCAATTTGGGTAACTGCTGTTTTAATATCTACATCATATAACTCTCTTAAGTCTGTACTGTCGGTATCCCCATCAGCATCAAGGGTACAGGCATAGTTTCCTTCCCCGTCAATTGCGGCAACTAACTCGGTAAGCGTATCATAGGAGGCATTGGTTAAATCATAGCTTAAATCATCGACGCTTCCGGCAGTTATAACCGTTAATTTGTTTGAGTCTGAAATAGCTAAAAGTGCCGTTGCTGCCGCACCCGTGTACTGGATTTTAAAACCGTTTTCTCTTTTCTTTTCTTCAATTCCATTTGAAATATGAATACCGTCAAATTGTTTTATAGCCAAATCAGATATTTTATATTTGTGGGTGACGGTATCTATTTCTGTGGCAATCGCTTTTTTTATTTCCCCAAATCCATAGGGGATAGGAGTTCCGGCAGCACCTTCTTCTAAATTCGGGTAGGTCTCGGTGTCATAAAGATTTAATGGCAGGGTTTTATCATGCTTCCCAAAAGAATCCTCTAGCGTTATCGTCCATGCTTCATCATCGATATCATCACTTTGTACTTTTCCACGAAAGACTTCCTGCCTTGTCCCGCTTATATCGCTTTCAAACGCAACATAAATTATCGCACTTCTGTTTTTGGTTTTGTAGGTATCCCTGAATGTATAATATTCACCGCTAATATTTTGAATGGTAACGGTACACGAAGCAACCTGCCCCCCACCCTCGATGGCTTCTACGCTGTGGGTAATTGAGCCAACAGACAGCACATGGGGAAGGTATTGTTTATCACTCAATACGATGGGATCATTCCCGTGAGGTTCAGAGCATAAATATTTATAAGCACCACTATCCCCGTATTCCAGGTCAAGCAAAACTATTTTTGTTTCGTCGCCGTATTTATCCCATTCAGTCATATTGCCCCTATAAAAAAACAGGCACCGCCTTAAAGACGATGCCGTTGGTAATTACATTGATTTACATTAAAACTACATTTATAAACTGCTAACCACCCTCATAACCCCGGGATAGCAAACACCTAAATACTGATTAAAATTAAATTCCCTGATTTTTACGTGCTGCGCCACTGAATCACTTTGCGGTTTAAGCATGATCCAAAAAGGCTTTGCCAACTTAACCGTATTATATAGTGCCAATAATTTAGTATGATTATCGGCGTTATTATAATTTCCCCATTTCAAAGGCCAGTCAATGTATGAGTAGAGATCATACGCATCTAAACCCTGCTCTTGAGCGACATGCTCTTTATCAAATGGCTCAATTTGTGCCAGTGGATTTTTGTCAAGCTCTACATGAACCCCTAGCCACAATTCACCGATTGCGTAATAGGTTATGTTTGTTGCACCCTCTTTAACCAGTTTCCAATATTGCTTACTAATTGAATGAAAGAATTTAATAAAATCTGTCTCGGTGAGATCGTCTAAAAGATTAACATAACCATCGGTACAGCTATTTGTAGTTCCATATTGCAGTTCAAATTTTGTTAATTCATTATGGAGGTTGTGATTTCCTAGAGCGATAGTATCAATGGCTTGAGCTTCGCCAAAATTTATTAGCAAAGATTCGCTCGAAACCCCTGTACTTCTCCAACAAGTAGAATGTGCTGAATCAACAAGAAATTCTTTTTCATAATTCGTGGCCTCAGAGCTGGCGGTAATCATGGTGCTTGCAGTGATTAAATTATCGTAGAGTACCATTGTTTTTGCGGGTGCGGGGTTTGCGTATGTGCCAGCCCAGATCATGTCTGTTTCATTATTTGAAAGGGCAGCATTGCAAATCACAAGCTCATCTTGATTACCATCGAAAACACCAATTGCCGCCTTACCTATTAGAAAATCACTATCTCCTATATTCAGAGTATATGAAAAGGTGTCTGTTAAATCTGCCCCAATTTCTATTCCTGTGGAATTATTTAAAATACGTATTCTAATAAACCCATCTGTGGCGTCATGAACAAATGCTATAAAATATTCATTTGAACCATCACAAACTAAGGCTGTTAAATGGTGGAAAAAACTATATGTAGCAGTTCCATTTCTACATAAAGCCATACCCACCTTACTATCTGCGTTGGAGATAAACATTCTAAAACATTTTTGATATGTATCTCCCCCACCACTGGTTTTATTTACAATGTAAAACGACTCTTTCTCAGCTATTGAATTAGGCTTTACCCTGATACAAATAGTAAAACTTCGATTTGTCTCACCGCCTTTACAGGGAAATCCAGAATCTAAAAGACTGTCGTCAATACTAAAATATGTATTACCACTCTGAGAAAAAAAAGCAGAACAAGCCCCCTCCATGTAATTAACTGTATCCTCGGCAACACCATTATTATTGGTAAGCGTATTATTGCCGATAGAATCAACGATTAGGGCACTACTTTCAAATCTATAAAGTGCCTTAATTCTGCTATCCCACAAAAAAACATTCGCCATTACTGCCTCTCCAAAACTTTCGGCATGGATAAATCCACTATAAATCCATAACCACTTTCATTAAATGCTATACCCCACAATATGTAGGGAATCTTGGGATGAAGAAAGAAAAAGGAAGTCGCCTTTCCTTCTGGCAAAAATAACCCCCAAAAAAAACTGCGTTCTCCGTTTATTCTAGTACCAAAAAAGTCAAAGCTAACTTCATTGCAATAAGAATATTCCCAGGTTGTTCCGTAAATGCTATGTTTTGCATCTGCAACCCCACAAAATAAAAAAAGCACCAGAAGTGCTTTTATAATAATTTTCATTTTTAAGTCCTATTTAAACATGTCTGGCCTCAATAACCATATGGCCAGGATAATGGTCGTTATAAATTTGTGGAAATTTAAAATCTCTTAACTTTACAAATTTCAATGTGTCGTTATCTGACGGATCAAGCATCAACCAAAAATGTTTGTTCTTTTTCACGTTATTCCATAGTGATGTTAATAGCGTGTGATTGCCTGTTCCATTATTACTTCCCCAGCTAAGTTTCCACGATGTTAATGCGTTTAGATTATAGCTTTGTACCTGTCCTCCCGGAGTTACTTTTTCAAAAATGCTATATTCGGGATCGTAGTTTTCGATATTGGGCTGGCAGTTTTTGGTCAACTCAACATAAGCACCTAAAAATAAAACCCCGATCTGATAAAATGTAATTGTGTCGGCACCGGCCATTTCCAGTTTCCAATATCGCTTGCTAACAGAGGTAAAAAACTCTATGAAATTCGTCTCGGTCAAACTGCTTAATAAGTCGATTGTTCCGTCTACACAGGCGGCAGTAGTGCCGTATTTAAGACTTAGCGTTGTTAATTCCCCATAAAGATTATGATTACCGATTGAAATACAGTTGATTGATTGGGCTGTATTGAAATCGATTGATATGGAGCAATCACTGCCCGCCAAAAACCCATCACCGGCATCGGCCAAAAAACCATCACCAGCATCAGCTAAAAAGCCTTCACCACCAGCCACACCCGAACTTCGCCAGCAAGTAATGTAATTATCATCGGCAAGATATTCTTTCTCAAAGGTAGTGGCTTCTGAACTAACACTTATCATGCCCCCATCGGTAATGAGGTTGTTATACAAAAATGTAAGGTTTGTAGGGTCTGCCATTTTATTTCACCTTGCATTCTATCGATATACACATTTCTTCAATTGGCCCGCTATTGCCGGTTACGGTCAGCCAGATATGCTCATTGCTATCTACGGATGCATCCGAAAACGAGCTTATGGTTTCTCCTGCGGTTGTGCTACGAGCCGTATGATCTGAGGTTAATAAGTCCGCTCCCGTACCAGCCCTGTTTGTCCCATGTGCAATATTAAAGGTAACGTTTTCGTTTGCATCTCTTATCAGTACAACCGTCACTTCATCTATCGTTATTTGACTGGGTACGTGCTTAAAGCCTTTTTCATCACCAGAGGTGGGATACTCTACACACATGGTCATAATATTTCCTGCCCTCATGCCCCTGTCGGCCCTGTCTAAAGCCCCCACAAACTTAGCGTGTGGGGTTGCACCCTTATCCCCCTGCCCTAGCTTCCAAAAGTATTCATCTGTGGTATACGAGCCAGTATCTACATCAGCATAAGCGGCCATAATGCTCATGCCAACTGCCCACGCCAAAACAAAAGCAAAAACAATTCCTTTTTTCATTATTCACCCCAATAAAAAAACCGCCATTAGGCGGTCGGTTTAAAATATTGATAGTGTTTATGTAAACTATGGTAGTATAGGAGCACCAAATTTTTCACACTCGGGCCGCCGTGAACGTGGCTCACTTATCATTATATGTAATTCACCGGAATCGATTTGATCTAAATATATATCTTGAGGGCATACATCACCATCCCAGATTTTTACCGATGAACCCGCAACACACACGCCGTATCCTATGACATCACCACCGTTCACATCCCTGATAACTAATTCCTGTTCGTTCGTACCGCACTTATGCCATATCGCCTGAGTAACGTATTTTATGGTTGTAGTAATTTCTCCGGCAGTATCCAATATTAACGGATTCTGGTCTGTGACATTTTGAGCCCAAGCACACGGAGCAAAAACTAAAAATAAAATCAATCCCAAAATTATTCTTTTCATTGTCTACCTCCCTATGGTAAAATACAAAACATGGGCTCCTCAACAAGAAGCCCTAATCCCATTTTCATGTAAGTGTCTTTGATTCTTTTTCCTATGTTATACCTTCTACGATATACAAACGCCCCGATATCCCAGGGGCCATAATTGTCTTGATCTAACGTGTCATATGGAAATACATAATCCCTTGGATCGAGCGCATCATCGTGATCTTCTCCATTATTATATCCAGTATCTATGCAGGGACTTCCCCACCTCAGTCTAAAATCATCATTTGCAGCGTCTTTGAATCGGGGGGCTGCCTGCACTAAATTATCACATGCTCCCGTTGGAGTTGTATCACAGGCAGATATCCAAGCATCGTATGCTGAATGATATGACCCATTCCCCCACATTACAAAGTTACTAGATTCTTCACCGAAACAGTTATTGGAATAAAGATTACCATACCCAACCACCCCATCATTTTCTGCACCATATTTAGCTATAAATTCGGTGGATGTACTTTCAATAGATATGTTATTTTTTATTAAATTATTAATAACATCATCTGCTGTATTATCTCCCTCTATTGCTATTCCACAAGTATTTCCACAAAATACGTTATTAAATACCTCATTGCCATCAAGGTGTTGATATAGATGTATGCCAACAGAATTATTATAGACTAAGTTATAATAGACATCGGTATTACTCGATTTTTCAATGCGTATCCCTTGACCAAGATTATCACGGACTATATTATATCTCATTACATCACTATGGCCGTTGGCATCAGTAGTTGTATCAAACCATAAACCATGACCTCTACTTCCAGACACTATACTATTCCCATCATCGTCCTTCCCATTTAAGTAAACATGATTATTGCTAAAAACTATCCCATTACAATTACCCGAAACACAACACGATCTTATGCCAGACGTATAATTTACACCCATTAACTGAGCATTGTTGTGGACAACATTATTATCAGCCGTACAATTTACCGAAACAGACCCAAAGTGTATGCCCGTTGCTCCATTATAAGAAACCACACTATCTCGTATTGAACAATCATGTATAGTAGCTCCCCAACTACTGAAAACAACACCAACGTCAACATTTTGCGTTGAGGTTATATTCTGGATATTGATATTTGACATTGTGTCTACATGTGCATACATGTATATTCCAGTAGCATTACACTTCTCAGTTTGCAATCCAGCTATTGTCACATAATCAGTTCCTGGGTCAAAGTCTATTCCATAATCTCTCTGTGCTGCCTCTATGCCTGGATTTGTGTATTCTGTGGTAGGGCCAGCAGAATAAAAGTGGAGGGAATTGGGGTATTCATAAGCCCACTCTAAGGCAGTATCAAGTGTTGCCTTTGTTGCTTCCTCACTTCCTGGATTACCGTCAAAAAAGACCTGCCCAGGTGTTATGGCTGTTGGTGTACACCAAACATTATCAGCCTCTAATGTTAAATCAATCATCAAATCTGCACCGCTTATAATAGGTTTTGCTCCTGTTCCGTAAGCCCCAAATGTCATGTTACTTGCTGGTACAGTTAACTGATCTCTCCACTTATCAGCCTGATTAAAATATACTTTATCATTAGCACCCGCACTTGACTCAACCTTTGCTATGGTTTCCCAAGGCGCAACCTCACTACCAGCATAAGAGTCTGACCCTGAATTGCTTACATAGTAAGTGGAAGAATGCCCCTCAACATAAATAAACACCAGACATATCATCAATAATATCTTTTTCATTTAAAACCCCCAAATAAAAAACCCACCATCGTTTAAAATAGTGGGTTAATGAATTTCATAAAATATTTGTTATGTCCCCTTATCCCATTTCATAACCTGTTTATCGTAAAATAGTTTTTCGCGAGGCATCTCCTTTGCCAATGGCAACACTTTCTTTGCAACCTCTTTCCATTGGGTTTTTGATAATGGGATTGGGCCGGCATTAACCAGATATACATCACTACCCCCGTTAACAGCTTGCTTCGCCTCAATCCTTTCAAGCCTGTTCATTACATTGCTCTGAAAATTAGGAGTTGCCACATCTTCACCACCATGCAAATGATACATTCCTTCATCTCGAACAGCCCCACCGAATTGACGGCTGCCTGCCGAAGATAAGAAATCACTGATTTTATTTCTGATATCCCATGTGTTGTTGGCCGTCCAAGAGGAGTATGTTTTAATAGCTGCCGTGTTACTGGCAGTTAGTCCAATTTCAGTCCCGATACCCGGAATATCATCGAGATTTTCAAATTTTGGAAAGAATTTATTATCAAAATATTCTTTCATGTCTTTGATAGCAGCTATTCTTTGCAAATCTAGTTCATCAATAACACCCTGCGTTAAAGTTCCAAGATGCACCATTTTTAATCTGATTAATTCGAGCTTCGCCAGTTGTTCTTCCCTTAACCCTTCTAATGTGGTTTTTGCACCATCCATCAGCCCATTTAACCATGTAAGCTGACTGGTTGTGTCGGCGTTCAGTTTCGCAAGTAATATTTCATTGGCATTTTCCCCTCGTAGCATTTCCACGGTAAGCCCCTCAATGCCGGTCAGAGCCCCAAGCTCTTTCAACTGTGTATCTAGCTCTGCTTGCTTGGTGTCAATTTCTCCTTGATAAACCCCTTCTCCTTGCCCCTGCAACTCTTTCAATCCCGCCACAATCGAATCAACAATCATCTGATATGCTTCAGCGCCGATTTCTCCCTTGAGTTCTCCTGCTACACCCATCTTTGATTGATAAGCACCTCTTAGTTGTTCCAGTATCCTTTCCCTTTCTTCAAGGGTTTCCGCTCCACCGAGTTCACTCTGTAGGCTCGCTATTTTCTCATTCCAAAAAGTTAGCTGTTCCGCTCCCTCTCCTTTATCCCCGCTTATTTCGTCCATCATATCCTGGATACTTTGTGACCAATCTTTTTGTTTGTCTTTTAGCGTATCGATTTGATCTGCAAGATCAAGAATAGAATCTTTAAGGTCAAGGATTTTTTCTTTTTCCAGTCGGTATCGTTCCATTATCAGACCGCGTAATTCGTCGGCCTGATTCAAAGCCTCAGTCATATCGCCTTCTTGAGCAGCGTCAATCATTGCCCCGTACGCTTCCTGCATATCGACAAAGACATCAGCGCCAGTTCTACCACCGGCAACTTCCTGTAAGTCAAGTTTGATAGATTTTTGAATAGCCTCGATCTGTTTTAGCTGTGCCTCGATTTCCTCAAGTCTCGCTTTTTCAAGATCATAGCGCTCTTGAATTAACCCCTTCATTTCTTGTGCGTGGCTTAACCACTCCTCATAGTCACCCTCTGCATAAGCACCCCACATCTGCATTCCTACTCTTGCCTCATCAGTCTTTATGTCTTCTGCCGTTCTGCCTTCGTCGGTCATGCCCTGTAGTGCTCTATCTATTTCATTTCTAAATTCTTTAAAGGGTGCGATAAACCCTTTATAAAAATCGTTTATCATTTTTTCATAATATTCTTTTGCTTTGTCCCGCATCTCTTCCAGAAGGGCTTCGGTTTCAGAACCATATTCATTATTGTCAATCCAGTCTTGCCAGTTCTCACTTAGATAATCGAAATAGGCTTCCCAACCTTTTTTCATATCTTCAAGACCAAGTTCAAAACCGGTCTTTCCGAAGTTGTCAAAGAAATTCATGATATCGATGGTCATTGCATTAAAGGTCTGTGAGTTTAAAGCCCTCATTGCCTTATACCATTCTTCAAGATCGGCCCATGTGGCCTCGGTTTCCGATAGTAAATCATTTTTCCATGCAATGACCCCGTCCAAAATGTTTTGAAACATTTTTCCAACTGCCCCCGGTATTAGGGATAAAACTTGAAGGGCAAGTAATACCGGAGCTATAATAGCATCCATGATTATTGTTTTTAATTGTGTCCACTCTTTAACTTTATCGTTTATCTCTGCCAAACTATCAAACCAGGAAAACGCAGCCTTTAGCCCCATTAACACTATCTGTAGCCCCTGTACTGCCAACACAACCGCTTGAATTGCAACCGATAGCCCCATGACAGCAAAAGATAAGCCCTGCAAGCTAGGAACAGCCACACTTAACATGGTTATCACTTCTACCAAATCATTGAGATACAATTGCAGGGTACCAAGCGTATCAATATAAGCACCTAAATCATTGGCATCAATGGCATCTTGGAAATCTCTAAATAGCTCAGGAAGCAAGGTTAAATCCTCGATCAAATCGGTCATTTCCTTCATCACGCTGTTCATGGCCTGCATTGCGTAGCCGGTTACAATAAGCGCGTCTTTTAACTCACCCAGACTATCCGGTAGTCCTTCAACCCAATAACTAAAACTCTCTGTTTGGGCCTCCATTTTCGCCAGAGATTCCCTCATCCCCTCAATACTTTTTTCTACTGAATCAAATTCAGCGGGTACTAACTTTATTTGCTCTAGGCCCATCGCTTCATACAAATCCAGGTGTTCCATCATGGCAATGTTTTGAGCGTTTTCCCTGAATAATTTTAGTTGTTCGCCAGACAACTCAAGGCCGTTTGCAAGGGCAGTCATTAAGATTGTCATACCCTTTGTTACCGACTCAGCCTCATCCATTTCATCTTTTAGCTTTTGCATGTCTTCATACAATCGCTCTATCTGGACTTCTCCCATTGGCATTGTCCCGTTAAAAAGCTGTGCAAGCGCCGATGAATACAATTTTGTTTTTGTTTCGGCATCCTCCATTCCAATGTTTTGTAATTCATGCCTTACATTTCTAAGGGATTTTGTACCGTGATCAAAGGCTTCAAGAATATCCTGAGCCATAGTCTTTTTCATGGACTCGGCCATCTCAGCCATTTTCTTAGCACTTTCAGGAGATCCGGTTTTAATCATGTCAAACATAACACCCATTGAGGTGGTGAGCATGTTAACTTGACTCGATACTATAGGAGCATCCCTGCCTATCGTCTCCGTTAGGGTATGTAAAATAGTAGCCTGCTCTTGAACGGTGAACATGAAATCCCCGCCAGGCATATTTTTGAGGTCCATAGCATAGTTCATATAAGTAGGGCTTCTCATTGCGCTGGTCTGTGATCCCGCCATTGCCTGAATACTTGGAAATTCATCTCTATGCTCATGGACTGCGCTATATCCTTCGGTAAGCATAGACGCTCTTCGCTGTCTTTCCCTTCTAACTTTTCCGCTTTTTGTAATAGCTGATGTAATGCCGTATATCGCAGCCATAATAACTGCGCCAATCGGTCCCATTACCATTGCGCCTGTTAGTGCTGCCTGTCCATAACCCGCTCCACTACCAGATTTTTTGGGATCATGCATTGCACCCTTAACAGTTGAATACACACCGTAAGCTGCCCCCACCACTGGGATATATTGTATTACTTTATTCATCGCCATTTGTGTGGCACTAGCTGCCGTCGTTTGTGCTGCCGCTGCCGCAGTAGTACTGGCAGCTATTTGCTCTCCATTGGCCAGCATTACAGCTCCACCCTCCATGCTTGCGATTGCGGTATGTTGTGCCGCTCCCGAAGCAGCGTAATTATAACCCGCAGCGCCGTATTTTAATAAATTCCCCAAGCCAGCTTTTTTTAAATTTGCTACAAAATTCCCTCCTCCTAAAAGGCTTCCCAAACCTCCTGTTTTTATTTTATCGAAAAATCCTTGACCTAAATAACCCCCCAAACCTTTAAAAATTCCACCGAGACCTCCACCGCCTCCACCTAGATTTGAAAGAAGCCCTCCTATTCCACCGCCTCCACTACCGGATACATTGACATTAAGATCGGCGTTCTCCTGCATCTTGAACATGCTCGCTATCCAGTCCGTTACCATAGTAGCAAGCATACTCTTGAAAGTTTTACCGATTCTATCGGCCATATCTTCAAATTCACCGTCCAAGCCTTCTACTATTAATTCCTTAAAGGTGGAAGCCATGCTCTCAACTTTTGAGTTCCACTCGGTAGCCATTTTGTCATAGGCTTTGATCTGCTTCTCCACCAATTCATCATGTGATTCTTTTATCAACTTGGCTTTTTCCAGTTCGTAATATTGAATGACCTTTAAGCCTTCGGCTCCGGCATTTGCCATTGCCATGACTTCCTGCTTGAGCATTTCCAATTTAAATTCAAGTTCAGAGTGGGTTAGTTCAAGGATTTTGTTGTGGAGTTCTAGCTCGATCTTGGCGATTTCTTCATTACGTACTCTTGCCAATTCTATAATTTCTTCATTGCGCTCCTTTGCTAATTTAACAATTTCTACATTGTGTTCATCGGTAAGTTTCTGCTTTGCGAGATTGTAATATCTAACAATCTCTACCCCCCCAGCCCCAGTCTTTGCCATTTCCATTACTTCTTTTTTGAGCATCGCCAGTTTGAATTCATGTTCACTGTGTGTTAGTTCATAGATTCTTTCATTTACTTCAACCTCTACCTGTTCTCTTAGCTTAATCGCTTTGATTTGTGCCTTGGTAAGCTGCTCTGGTATATCTAAGAGATTTTTAGGGAGTGGCCTATTTGCCCATTTGTCAACAATCTTTTCTACGGAAAAATCTAATGCATTCATCAAGGCAACTCGTTTTTTAAATTCTTCTTCTTTCCCCACTACCCAATCAAGCAAATTTTGTTTTTTCGCATCTCTCATCCTATCGATTATGTTTTCCATTACTTCTTTTATTGCATTCAACTGTACTTTAACGGTGGCTAGTATCGGCCCCCCCTTGGCGGTTTCCTTAAGAAAGGAACCCGTTATCTTGGTAACTTGATAAAAGTATCCTATTAGGATTGCGACTGCTTGGGCTAATGCCGTAATTTCTCTTTCATTGTTTTCTATCGCTTCCCCCATATCCTCCAATGATCGTTGCACATCAGGAGCAATCTTCGTCCCAAATTCAATCATCGCCTTCCCAATAGTATTTTCAAACATTTGTGATGTCGCTGCGAAGGTTACAGACCATTCCTCAAAGGCTTTTTTAGCCATATCCGTTTTCTTCGATACTTCTTCTATTTTTTCAGCAAAGGTAGTGTAGTCATTACTCATGAGAGAAAGCATAGCAAGTAAGCCCCTCTTTGATTCAAACAAATCACCCATTGCGATTTTATTTTCTCTCATGTAATCTGTAAGTTTTTTCAATGCATCAGCCAGCCCCAATTCCTTTACCATCGTAATACCTGATTCGTAACCAAGTGCCTTGGTCGTTTTCTTCATGGTATCCATTGGCTTTATTAGAGCCATCATCAACATTTCGTACTGTGTTGCCGCCTCTGCCGTATCACCCGCAGTCTGCGTAATAAGTGCCAGTGCTCCACCCATTTCATCAATGTTTACACCAGCCTCATGAGACATTTTTGCTAAACCACCAATAACGGGAACTAATTCTGCAACAGTCGTTTGTCCTTCTTTTTCAATTGCGAACAAGAGGTCGGCAGCCGTAGAAACTTTTTTAATTTCTCCAGCATAACCAGCCATTACTTTTGTAAGACCCTTAATCATTTCCGCTTGACCAACATGAGCGGCCAGCCCCGCCTTTGATGCTTCTGTGAGCAAGTCCATTGCCGCCTTTGGCTTTTTTACACCAGCCGAGATAACCTGGTAATAGCCTTTCATCAGGGCAGTTTGTTTGCCAAGAAGGGCGGGGAGTGCTTTTATCGCTTTATTAATTATCTCAAGGCTTCGCGATGTTACCTTTCCCATGTCCACCAGGGCTGTTTGATACTTTGCGAATTCACCGATCATTTTCTTGGCAACATAACCTACCGCCGCTACCGCTGCCGCAATCTTTATCCAATGTTGCTTTATAAAAGCCGCTGCCTTCCCCATCATGTTTTGCATGTAGAAAGTTGTATAAGCCCAATACTTTTTCATATTGTCTGTCAACTTTCTAAAATGACCAGTCATTTGGGTGGTCACGGCTTTGCTATGTCTGGAGACCTTGCTTAAGCCGGCCGTCGCATAATCACGGAGTTTTAAAACTAAAACGTATTCTCGATCAGTCAATTCTTACACATCCCTTGGTTCAAAAATTCTAACTCTTAGTCATTGTCGGTCTTCATGTGTGTTCTTTCTAATCTGGCAATCTCACTGGAGATAATGCTAAATGCCTCTACAGTCGTAGCCGGTTGTGCCCCAAGACAACCACCGGGACAGGGCAAGCAGTTAAGCTCTTTACACAGCGAATACTCATTGATCAACTCATACGTATCATCGTGTATCGCTGCCCTGGGGCAGATATAACAGGCAATGTCGGGCTTGTACTCCCAATATATATTTTGCTTTTTTGCGTCTACAAACTCAGAACTGTAGACATAAAAACCCGTATCCTCATTTTCCCATTCCTTGATAAACTCTTGTGACACACAGCCTCTTTGCTCCCGATCTTCTTCTTTGCAACTACTGCAAATTAATTCCTTGCTCTCGGGAGAATCAAAAAAGCGGAGTGCCATTAGGAGTTTTTTACCAGGCCACCTTCCAAGATAGAGCGTTCATAAATAGCGTTGGTAATGTCGATAATGAGGTCACTGTCAACACCATCGGCCTCATAAAGTTCTTTGCCCGTGGTTACTTCGGCACCGTTTACCATGCCATTTTTAATCGCCTGTGTTTTTTCAATGAATGTTTCTTTCGCAATCGTAGTGGCGTTAGTTTCCTCGGCATATTTTTTGCCAGGTCTTGTCCCACCAGGGATAAAGGTTTTTACCCGCTTTCCAACTTTTACTTTTTCGTTATGATCAAGCGGCATTATTTCAATCATAAATTGATCTTCTTCTTTTAATTCTCGATTGTTTTTGTAATCCGGTACGTACCAAGTCCAATCCATTTTAATTCCGACTTCTAACATTTTCTTTTCTCCTATGAAGGGTTAAAAAATAAGGGCGGCAACATTTGCTACCGCCCTGTTAATGGTTAATTTTCAATTGCACAACTAAATCGTTACACAACTGTTTTGCAGGAATATCCCTACACTGTAAACATCATCCGTTGAAACTAATGCCTCTCCAGTCATTGTGAAAAGGTTCTCACCTTCCAACACATCGTCGATATTGCTATCGGTAATGTGGACAACCGGAAAATGGACATAGAGAGCATATGGTGTGGTACCAACTATGTGCTCGGTATTATCCCATTTGAAAAACAGTTCGATATCGGTATCGTCAATCCATTTTTCAAAAGTATCAATTGAACTCCATCCACTTGCAGGATCACGAGCTTTCGCCGTCAAACTCAAATTAGCCTGGATCATGCCGATATCAGTTTCCGTCGGATAGTCTACCTCTGAACCAATTACAACCTGGTCGGTAAGACCATTGGTAATGTCGATGTTCAGATTTCGCAGACTAATGGCATTAGCAGTATCTATCTCAAAACCGGTATAGTTAGGCCCCGTTCCGGTTGTTTTCACACCATCCCAGCACACACAATGAGCACCCTTAAATCGACCGATCGTGCTATAAGTTGGATTGGCAATCGCCGTATCTCTGGCATGAGCACGCTGCCCAAACAGATTAGCGGTATATTTCAGATTAGCAGATGGTGCCTGTACTAAATGAAAACCTGACACTCGACCACCACTAAACGGAAATGCCTCAACCGTACTCCCGACTGTAGGTCTGTTGACGTGAACAGAAATACCTTTTTCTCCAAGCTCGCCGGTCAACCACGGATCACGCACAGCTAAAAAGTTATGCAGATACGTAGGACTCGAACCAACTTGAAGCGTACTGCAAGAACCCATCAGATATTTCAAAAACAGCCCTATTCCGATCTTAGACGAGCCACCTTCGGGGTAAAAATTCCCACCAATGTCACCAGCCCAAGACTGAGCCATTCTCGTAATTTCTTTCT
>Ga0208904_1001006_pt1 | contig 20507 bp, 24 predicted proteins | sample AntAceMetag02UKB_FD_184774 | JGI IMG/M metagenome (GOLD analysis project Ga0208904, IMG submission 184774) | Saline lake microbial communities from Ace Lake, Antarctica - Antarctic Ace Lake Metagenome 02UKB (SPAdes) (version 2) | ecosystem: Environmental > Aquatic > Non-marine Saline and...
AGGATTGACTGTAACTCCAGGTGTTCAACCTACAGCTACATTGGCTGTTGGAGGTGCTGCAAGAGTTCCTTTCACAACAGTTGTTTTGACAGCGAGTGCTGATGGAGATATTGTGGTTAATTCTTTGTTAATAGAAAGAGATGCTTTAGCTCAAGATGGAGCTTTTGCTGGAATCGTTCTGTTAGATGAAGATGGAACACAACTTGGAATTGCTAAAACTTTGAATTCACTTCATCAAGCAAAGATTGGTGAGGCATTTACCGTTAAAGCAGGAACATCTAAGACAATGACAGTGGCTGCTAATATGACAACTAAAACTTTGATGGCTGCTAGTTACGAAGGTCAAGTTGGTTCATTGGAAGTTATGACAGTTAACACTTCAGCTACAGTCAACGGAACTTTCCCAATTAAAGGAGCTTCTCATGTGATGAATGGTTCTTTGACAATTGGAACAATAGATGCTGCTCGAGGAGTTAACGACCCTAATGCTTCAGCTACAAAAGAAGTTGGAGTTACGGATTATACTTTCTCAGCGATTAAAGTAACAGCTGGTTCAGCCGAAAAAGTTAGAGTTCATTCTTTACGATGGAATCAGTCTGGCTCAGCTGCTTCTTCTGACCTTGAAAATCTAAAAACTTATGTTGATGGAACAGCTTATGATTTGACAGTTTCAGTTGATGGAAAATATTACACAGCTGATTTCGGAGAAGGGCTTGTAATTGACAAAGGTCTTTCAAAAGAAATTTCAATCAAGGGCGACATTCTTGGTGGTTCAGGCCGAACGATTGTTTTTGACATTTATAAAAACACAGATCTTTATGTAACTGGCGAAACTTATGGTTATGGCATTACTCCAACAGAAACAGGCGCAACGGCTGCCGCACCGGCAACATCTCAATTTGTTTCCAGTAATGGTACACCTTGGTATGACAATGCTCATGTCACAGTTTCTAATGGTTCTATAACTATTTCAAAAGCAATTTCTGTGGAAGCACAAAATGTTGCTGAAGTTACTCCTAATCAGGTTTTGGGTGGATTTGATGTAGAAGTGAAAGGTGAAGAAGTTTCTGTGGCGAGTATGATTTTCGATGTTGTTTTGACAGGTACTGCAGCTGGCGGTAACTGTGACGATATTGATAATGTTACTTTGGTTGATGCGAATGGTACTGTTGTGGCAGGTCCTGTTAATGTGGTTGGTGCAAGTACACCAGGGACAATTACTTTCACAGACACAGTAACATTCCCAATCGGGGCAGGAACTTATACCTTGAAAGGTCAGTTAGGTTCAGATTTTGAGACTGATCAAATAATTACTGTAAACACAGCACCAGGAGATGGTACTGATTGGACGACAATTACAGGTCAAACAACAGGTAATTCAATCACACCTGCACCTACAACTGATGTTACTTTCAACGATATGACAGTTAAAGCAGGTAGTGTAGAAATTAATGTTTCCACCAGTCCGGTTGCTCAAAATGTGGTAGCAGGTGCGCAGGGATTTACATTTGCTAATTTCCAATTTGATGCAACAGCATCAGGTGAGGATGTTAAATTTTCATCTCTGATTCTTGCTTTAACAGCTTCAGCAAATGCAGAATATTTGACAGGTTGTCAATTATTTGACGATTCAACAGCTTTGAACACATATTCAAACAAAAAAGATGTTGCTTCTACTGTCGTAGATGCAACCAAAACAGATATTACCTTTACTCTTGACAGTGCAGGGTTAATTATTCCAAAAGGAACAGTTAAGACTGTTGTTCTTAAATGTAATTTATCTGCTTCCGCAAATGGTGAGACCGTTCTATGGGATATGACTGATGGAACAACTCAGACAGGAACAGGTTTAGATTCTGGGACAACCGTCACAGATACAGCTACAACAGGAACTGGTCAAACAATGACAGCTGCAACAGCTGGAACATTGACAGTTGCTAAGGATGCTTCAAGTCCCGCTTATGCGATTGTAGCTGCTGGTTCGACAGATGTTGTTCTTGGTAAATTGAAGTTCTCAGCTACAAATGAAGGCATTACTTTGACTAAATTAGGTCTTGAATTGACAGGTACAGCTTCAAGTTCACCTGAAGATTTGACGAAAGTCACTTTGTGGGATGGGGCAACTAAAGTTGGAACAGGAATCTTTACTAGCACGGAATATGCGACTTCAACTATCGGTACTTGTCCAGATTGTTCTGACTTTGTAATTCCAAAAGATGGTAATAAAGTGATGACAATTAAAGGTGATTTAGCTACAATTGGTACATCACAAGTTGGAACGCAAGGTACTTTAATTAAAGTAAACTATGTTGGAGTAAGTAACTTCTTAAGTAGTACAAAAGGTACAGGTAATCAATCTGGAACAACGATTGACTCAACTACTTCATCTGATACAGCTGTTGCTGGTGTGCGAGTTTTCAGGTCTTATCCAGTATTTGCTAAAATTGATCTTTCAAGTAACAGTTTGACTTCTGGAACGACTGATCTTTACAAGTTCAGTATAACGGCTGATAATACTGATGGAGCAAGCGAAGGAATTGGTATCTACAAATTCACTTTGAATTTGGCAACTTCTTCCGATAATGCTACAACGGGTTCAACGACTGTAACAGATTTGAAAGTTTATGCTTATACAGATTCTGCTATGGGAAATCCAGTTGCCAATGCGGCAGACGGAACTGCTTTCACAAGCGGGCAAATTGTAGATACAGTTAGTGTACCTAGTGGATTAACTACAGGAACCGATAATGAGTTGTTGATAGTTGCAGGAGCTGAAACTCTTCAAATTCCAGCTGGACAGACTTATTACTTTAAAGTAGTAGGTACTGTAACTATTCGTTCCGGAACAGGTACGGATGCTAACAACTGGGTTAAAGCTTATATAGCTGGTGATACAGCTTATAAAGGTTCTGTTGAGAGTGCGAGATTGCTTGATATTGCAACAACTATTGATACCGATGATTATGATAACTTCATTTGGTCACCGTACGCTACAACAACTTCTGGGATTGCAACCCATTATGACTGGACAAACGGATACAAAGTATCAGGTTTGCCAGCTGATGGTATGACGGATTCTCAGATTAATCAGTAGCTAAAATTAACCATCTTGTGATTCGTTTTTGATCTCGGTCATTTGCGAAAGGTTACAAAAAACCACCCTATTTGGGGTGGTTTTTTGTTGCCCATTTCCACTATAATCTACTTGGTACCTTGATTACCAAGTGAAAACTGTGGATAACTTTTATAATTTTTGTGGTTGCATTTATCGTTTAATTTTAATATCATTAACTTATCGTGAAAAAGAAAAATATTATATCCTCGGTTTTAGTCGCTTTATTATTAACTGCTTTATGGTTCTATATTTATAGAGATTTGTCTGACAATCAAATGGACCAGATAAATAATGCAACAACCACTCCACTGATAGATGGTGTTTCTGTTGATTTTGAAGGTGATGGTGAAGCGATAGTAGAGGTAATAGATAAGAACGATTCACAAAATCAACAAGAAGAGCAAGAAAAACCAGCAATAATTAAGCCAATACCAGATTTAGATAGAGAAATAGTATTTACAGATGATTATCCAGAAGATATGCAACAGGTGATGATTGAAAATATAGAAAAAGCGAGTCAGGAACTTAAAGATGACCCTACTTTTTTTGGTAATTGGTTATATTTAGGGCTTGATAGGAAAGCAATTAATGATTATGAGGGGGCAAGATTGGCTTGGGAGTATGCAAAGCTTATTAATCCTAATAACTTTGTTGTAAGGGGTAATTTAGGTGATTTATATGCATATTATCTAAAGGATAACGAGAAAGCAGAAGAAAATTATTTGAAAGCTTTAGAACTCGGTTCAGGTCAAATTTACTTGTATTATAAGACAGCAGAATTTTACCAACTTTTCCTTAAAGATAATCAAAAAGCAGTAGGAATAGTCCAAATGGGGCTTCAATTAAACCCAAATTCTCAAGAACTTCAATCCCTCTTAACTTCTATAAAGTAAAAATTAATTTAGCGCTTCGAGCGCTAAATTTTTTATTTTTCTTTTACTTATCCACAGTTTATTTAGCGCTTCGAGCGCTAAATAGTTATAATATGTTGTATATGAGGGAACCATTTATAATAGGTGAATATTATCATATTTATAACCGCGGAACTGATAAAAGGGTTGTTTATATGGATTTATTTGATTTATTAAGATTTCTTCAGGGAATGAAAGAGTTTAATTCTGTTGATCCTATAGGTAGTATTTTTGAACAAACAAGAAAAAAATCAACAGAATTTAGCGCTCGAAGCGCTAAATTGGTGGATTTTATTTGCTATTGTTTAAATCCTAATCATTATCATTTTATTTTAAGCCCTTTGGTTGAAAATGGGATAGAAAAGTTTATGCAGAAATTAGGTGCTGGTTATACTATGCATATTAATGAAAAATATAATAGGACTGGGGCGTTATTTCAAGGTAAATATAAATCTATTCATATAGATTCAGATAAATATTTAATGTATTTAAGTGCTTATGTAAATTTGAATAACCGTATTCATAAATTTAGCGCTCGAAGCGCTAAATTAGAAAATGGGGATGACAAATTGTTTTGGAAGAGTAGTTGGAAAGAGTATTTAGGAGAAAATAACGAAAATTTTTGTAATAAAAGTATTGTTTTAGATAGGTATGAAAGTGTTGAAGATTATAAAGAATTTGCTGGGAGTGTTGTTAAGGGAGTAATTGAGGGAAGGATTGATGAAAGTATTGTTTTAGATGGGGGTTTATTAATTGAAAAAATGTAAAACTCTTAGCGCTTGGAGCGCTAAGAGTTTTGAGTTATCCACAGTTTATTGAGTAGTCGGAGTACTAAGTAGAGGGGATGTGATGTATAATATTTGAAAATAAGGGATGATAAATAAGATTTCTTTAAAGTTTGTGTTGGGTTTTTTAGGAATAGTGGTTGTAGCCTTGGTTGTTTTGGTGGTAACGAGTTATTTGAATGAGGGTAGTGTTGATGAGACATCTTCTGAGATGAATATAGCTGATGAACGAATTTAGGATTAAAAAAATTGAGTGCTTGGAGCGCTCAATAATGAAAATATATGAAGGAAAACTTTAAAAATAAAAAAAATAGTAGTCCTTGGAGGGCTACGGTTTTTTTTGGGATTTTAGGGGTTATTTTGGTGGTGGGTGGAGTGGTTCTCTTGAAAAATAAGGAAATTGAGATTAAATTTGATGAAAATGGTAGTTTGGTCGTTCCAGATAAACAATGGTATGAAAGCCCAATGCAATTTGCTAAAAAAGTGGTGGATTTGCAGGAAAGGTTGGAGGAAATGCAGAAACTGGATGATTTTGGAGGAGCGACACCACAGGAAACCTTTGATGCTTTTGTGGAAGCTTTGAAGAAGGGTGATACGGAATTAGCGAGTCGGTATTTTGTGTTTAATAAACAGGAGCAGATGAAGAGGGAGTTGGCGGTGGGGAAAGAACGAGGTCATTTGGGAGGTTTGATTGAGATTTTGGAAAAAACAGAAAAAGGTAGTTTTTATACAGGAAGGGATGATAAGTATGAATTTATCGTTATTGGTGATAGCGGAAAATGGGATGGTGTCGTGGAGTTCACCTTTAATTTGGTTAAAAATATAGAAGCAGGTGTATGGAAAATGGAAAGTTTATAACAATAATTTTAATTTTAACAGGGATGCTGAGCATCCCTGTTTTTAATAGCAGTGCCTATGATGATCAGACTACCCACCCAGCTTTAACTCAGGAAATAATTAAGCTATTTGAAGTCCAATATTCTCAATATCAATTCACTGACGAAGAAAAGAAAATTTTGGAACAAGGTAGTGAAAAGGAAGATTCTCCGAATTTCCGATGTCTAGCCCATTTTTATGACCCTATTTATGAGCAAGGTTTATACAGAAATATTTCTGCTAAAGATTGGGCAGAAGCCACTAAAGTTCAAGCTGTTTTGGACTTAAAATATACGGCTTTGTTGGCGAATGTCTCACAAGACCTCTTTGCTTCTGAGACGGACTTTTCCTTTGACCGAGCAGTTTTTGAATATGCTCATGGTGATAAATTGAGAGGGTTGGAAAGTTTAGGACATATTTTGCATCTAATAGAAGATATGGCAGTGCCAGCTCATACTCGGGCGGATGCTCATCCTTTGGGGTCACCTTTTGAAGAATATGCGAAACAATGGACTAAAGATAATTTAGATATTGCAGACGGTTTAATCTTGCAGGGGGAAGAAGCAATCGTCTATAATAATTTAGATGATTATTTTTATAATTTGGCTTTATTTAGCAATCAAAATTTTTTTAGCAAGGATACGATTTTTGATAAAAGATATTCAGAGCCAATTATTGATTATGAAAAAACAGAGATTTTGAGTGATAATTTCGCATATATTTTTGGTTATGAAAACGAAGAAAACGGTAAAGTAGTTAGAATAAAACGGTATTTTAATTTTATAACAGGAAAAATTAGCGAAGAGTATTTCGTTAAAGATATAAACAACTTGATTTTTACAGACAATTGGGATGCTTTATCAAAACAGGCGGTGTTGTATGGGGCGGGGGTGATGAGGTTGTTTTTTGAAGCAGTGGAAGAAGAAAAACAGACTTTGGCTTTGTATAAGAAAAATCGAAGTGGTTTTGATACTGTGGTGGCTGGGGCGGTGGATATTGGGAGAAAAACAGCAAGTTTATTTTCAAATTTAGCAGAGAGCGTTAGGAAAACTTTGGCGGGAATTAATCCTCAGGATATGGTAGCTGGGGTGAGGGAAACTCAAGGGGGTGGGGGCGATTTTGTGGCTGAAGTTGTGGGTGAAAGCCAACAACTTCAGCCACAAAATCGCCCCGAAGATCCTAATAGCCCAGAATTACAAAGATTGGCTTTGATTTTAAGGGAAGCAGAAAGAATGATAGCTCGTTTGGAAAAAGATGTTGACGGTTTAAGAAAACAGAATGTAGGTGGGGCTGTAGAAGAATTAGTTATCAACATACCTGTTGTGGATAAGGTGGGGAAAATTAAAACTAAGGAACCAGTTTCAAATCCAGTTAATCATAATTATGGTGGTGGAGGGGGTGGCGGAGCCACCCCCGCCCCTGCTCCAGTTTCTTCCTCACCCCCTTCGTCTTCTGCTTCACAAGCCTCTCCAACACAAACAGCTAGCACAACAACACCATCTATCACAATCAACCCTCCGACGATAATTTCTCCGGCTAACTTTTCTCAATTTACTACCTCGGTGGTCAGTTTTTCTGGCACAGCTTCGTCAACTCAAATTATTTCTACCGATTTCTCTTTAGCAACAACCACAGCTAACCAAAACGATGATTGGAATTTCACCCTTACTGATTTTGAGCAAGGGACCACTACAGTCAAATTTTTTGCTGGTGATGGTCAAAACACTTCTAGTTCAACTGAAATTGAAATATTTATTGATGCAGTAGCTCCAGATATTCCTTCACTGGAAATTAATCAATGTGATAATTCAATGTTGGCGAATTCTTGTTTAATTACTACGACAACCCTTGATATTCTTTGGGCAACAACGACTATTTCGGATGATTTTTCTCACTTCAACTTTGATAATAATGGAATCTTTTCTATTTCCACTGCTACAACAACTCAAGCGACAAATCTTGATGATGATGCTACCTACACATTTTCAGTTGCAGTGGTGGATATCAACGGAAACTCTTCTGCCACTACTACAAAAACTGCCACAATCAATCAGATGCCAATTGTGATTAACGAAATTGCTTGGGCAGGGACGGAGGCCTCCTCAGCTGATGAGTGGATTGAACTCTATAATCGTTCGGATGTGGATATTGATTTGGATGATTGGATGTTGTATTCGCAAGACGGTTCACCAAATATTTCTCTCGCGACTACCTCACCCAATATTATTTCTGCTACTGGTTATTATCTAATTGAAAGAACGGACGACACAACAGTGAGCGATGTTGACGCTGATTTGGTTGTTCCATTTAGCGGGTGGACAAATAGTTCTGGGTTAGGGGACGGTGGTGAACATTTAATTCTCGCTTACAAAAAGCCCAATCAAGCCACCACCACCGTGGACGAAGCACCTTTTGCTGGTGATTGGATCTATGAATCGGGTCGCTACACTTTGGAAAGATATAATCCGGATTATATTTGCGTGGATATAGACGATTGCAGAAATAATTGGGGTTTGCCGATAACTTGGGTGGCTTCTTATGATTTGTTAAACGGTTTGGATGCCTCTACTCCTGATGCTAATATCATTTTAGGCACACCGCGCGCCAGAAATAGCATCAATTACAAAATTGTTAAAGATAATACTTTGACTGAGGACAAAACAATTACAAAAGATAATTCACCATATTTTGTAGGGGCTGATGGTTTAACAATTCAAACTGGTAAAACTTTAACAATTGGAGAGGGAGTAATAATTAAAACTATCAAACGGTACGGAGATGCAGAAATAGTAGTTAATGGCACAATTCAAGCGAATGGCTTAGTCAGCGAGCCAGTTATTTTTACGGTTTTTTCTGATGATGAAGGAGGGGATACAAATGGTGATGGTGCTTGTGTTTCTCCACAATGTCCTAGTGATGGTGAATTTTGGTCACAAATAATTTTTTCATCAGCCAGCCAAAATTCGGAATTTAATTATACAGTTTTTAGGTATGGGGGAAACCGTCTTAGGACTACTTATCCGACAGCCATGGTCATAATGGATGGTGCAACAGCTAATTTTACAAATTCCACTTTTGAAAATTCTTATACTAGCGGAGCTTATTTTGAATCAGCTACTTCAATAATTTCAAATTGTACTTTCCAAAATAATAAAACTCAGATTGCTTATAATGATTATTCAACTTACTATGGTCTAGTTGCTTTGAATGGAGATATTACAGTTCAAAATTCTACTTTTGACAATAATTACATTGGTTTATATTTATCTGATTCAGTTGGTGCGGAAATTATTTCCAACACTTTTAATAATAATACTAATTATCCCATTAAAATTAGTGGTTCGCCAAATATAACAATAACAGGAAATGCTGGTGAAAATAATGAAATAAATGCCATCAATATTTTTGGGGCAATGACTAATACAATTGCGACTACAACTCTTTCTCATAATTCATTACCATACATTTTAGATAATGCTCTGACTGTTTCTATCAACACTGTATTAGAAATTGGTCCTCGGACAGTTTTCAAATTTGATGGAGGGAGTATTGGTGGTAGTGGACAAATAAATATAAATGGCGGTGGTAACGAAGCTGATAGAATTTCGTTTGCTTCAATTTCTGATAATGTGGTCAGTCAAAGTGGAATAATTTTTAGTTCTTCAACCCCTGTGATCAAAAATGCGGAATTCCGGTATTTGGATAGGGCTTTATCGTTTGTTCAAGGTGATTTAGTTGACTTGAATTTAGAAGATGTTAGATTTGAAAATAATACTTGGTCAATTTATGCAGATAACCAAAATGCTCAGGTGACTTTTGTGAATAATCTTGTTTTTGCTACTACGACATCACAGTCAATGAATGCGGCTGTTAAAACTGCTTTGCAAGATGCAAAATATAGTGGAGCAAATATCACTTGGTAAGTGATATTTACTTGGAAGCTAAGCTTCCAAGTAAACTGTGGATAACTTTTGGGCGGTTTTAGTCGTTGTTTGTTTTTTGTTGACTTTTATCACCCTATGAATATACTGAAAGTATAGCTTTGTAGTTCAAAGTGTAAGTCGGGTTATTAATAATTCTAATATAATAATATTATGGAATCTTTTAAAGATGGGAAGTATATAATAGGGTTTTTGGTGGGAGTTATTTGTTCTTTTGTCATAATGGGTGGAATTAAAAATTTTCAAGGTATTAATGAAGCAAATTTGTCTAATACACAAGTTCCAAGTGAAAACCAAATAGTTGATGAAGGAGATGGGAATGGACAGACAGATGTAAATGGTGGGGTGGAATCTATTCTTGGTGGTGTTGATGGAAAAACAGATCAAGGGATCACAAAACCTGAAGATCCACATAGTCCAGAATTACAAAGGTTAGCTCTTATTTTAAGAGAAACTGAAAAAATGGTGGAACGATTAAAGAAAGATATGAGGTCTGCTGAGATAAAGCAACAAACAGCTACTATTCTTAACCAGAACTAATAAATAGTTGTGTTTTTATGGTGAGTGTGTTTTAATAGTGGGAATAAAGATCAGAGAAAGTAGGCATAGTTTTGATTTAAAACTAATAGGTCCTACTTAGGTCGGAACATCCATAAAGGTGTTTTTCTCTGAATCTTATTAGTAATAATAAGATTTTTTTAATTAAAAATGAGTTTTTAAAGTCCATAAAGTCCATAAAGTGAAAAATTTGCAAAGCAAATTTTTCACTTTCGACTTTCGACATTATAGACTTTTGACTAATAGTTATGGCAATTACAAAAGGAAAAAAGGAGGAAATTTGTAAAAAAGTTAAAGGGATTGTGGATGATTTTTCTACGGTAGTCTTTGTGAATTTTCACGGTCTGAATGTAATAGAAACGACTCAATTAAAATCTTCTTTAAGAGAAGAAGATTCTTTTTACACAGTCGCTAAAAAGACTTTGGTTAAAAAGGTGTTACAGGATTCTTCTGTTGATGGTGAAATTCCAAAATTAGAAGGTGAGTTGGCGTTGGCTTATAGTAAAGACCAAATTGCATCAGCTCGTGGTGTTTATGAATTTCAACAAAAACATAAAGAAAATATTTCAATTTTAGGAGGTATTTTTGAAGGAGCTTATGTAGATAAGGACAAAATGTTCTCTATCGCACAGATTCCATCACTGCAAACTTTACGAGCACAATTTGTGAATATTATAAATTCACCGATTCAAGGTTTAGTTATTGCATTAAATGGAATTGCAGAAAAAAAAGGTTTAAATTATTAAATAATTTAAAAGTCAAAAGTCCATAAAGTCTGTAAAGTCAAAAGTCAGAAAAATTTGCAAAGCAAATTTTTCCGCTAAAGACTTTCGACTTTAGGAACTTTCGACTTTTGACTAATATTATTATGACAGAAGAAAAAGTTGAGGAAGTTAAAAAGGAAGAGAAATTAAAAGAGGTGAAAAAAGAAGACGAAGGAAAACCCTCTGACGCAGAAGCTGTAGAGAGCAAGGATGTAGAAGTACCTAAAAAATTCAAGGCGTTGGTAGATGGGATTGAAGAAATGTCAGTTCTTGATTTACACGAATTAGTGAAGTTACTTGAAAAGAAATTTGGCGTGTCTGCTGCTGCAGTTGCTGTGGCTGGAGGAGTAGCTAATGAAGGAGAAGAAACAGAGGAGAAAAATTCTTTTGATGTTGAACTTACAGCTGTTGGTGACCAAAAAATAGCAGTTATTAAAGTTGTCAAAGCTTCTTTGGGATTAGGTTTGAAAGAAGCAAAAGAATTAGTTGATTCTGCTCCAGTTATTCTTAAAAAGGAAATGAAAAAAGATGAAGCTGAAGCTTTGAAGAAAGAAATTGAAGCTGCTAGTGGAACAGTAGAGTTGAAGTAGGAAGGGAGGGGTAAGAGGTCCGATCTAAATTGTTGTAAAACAGAATTCAGTGACAAGGAATTATTATTATCTTAATTAATAGGTCGGACCTCGGCTTTATAAAAAATAGAGGGGCAAGCGAAGCTTGCCCTTCTTTTTTTATTTGTAGATATTTCAAATATTTGATATTATATTAACATGGAAACATTAGCTAAATTATTTGGAAGTGTTGCTAGGGTAAAAATAATGAAATTATTTTTGTTTAACCCTGAACAAATATTTGGAAGTATAGATATTTCTGACCGCACAAAGATTACCTCCATTATCTCACGAAAGGAATTAGCTTTATTGGATAAAGTTAGCTTTATCAAAAAGAAAAGTTTTATTGAAGAAATTGAAAAGAAGAAAGATGGTAAAGTTAAGATAGAGAGAAAAAGGGTTTATGGCTGGGCTTTAAATGAAGATTTCCCATTTTTAGCACCGTTGCAAAACTTACTTATTGAAAGTGGTTCTCTAACATCAAGTGAGATAATTAACAAATTAAAAAAGGTAGGAAATTTAAAATTGCTGATCATCTCAGGTGTCTTTATTCAAGATATGAACAGTCGAGCAGATATTTTGATAGTAGGGGATAATTTACATGAACCTTCTCTAGAAAGGGCAGTTCGCACTTTAGAGTCTGAAGTTGGGAAGGAATTAAGGTATGTCGTCTTTGAGACAGCCGATTTTAAGTATCGTTTAGGTATTTACGATAAGTTATTAAGGGATATTTTAGATTATTCCCATAAGAAGCTTATAAATAAATTAAGTATTTAATTATGACCTTTTTAGTTTATCCACAGTTATCTTTCTTAAAATGTTTCTTTAAGTGTTATTATGTCAGTATAAATAGATAAATGGTCGTTAAAAAATCATGATAATTAAGGTTGTTTTGGTTATTATGGTGGATACCTTGGATTTACAGAGTTAACCTGTGATTTAGGGTAAATGTTTATTAGTTTTTATTAATTTAGTTTTATATATAAAATATGATATTAACAACTTGGAGCGATGTGTTATCTGGGTCATTTCAAAATCTTTGGCTCGGTGTAGTGAATTTTATCCCTAATTTGATTGTAGCGATAATAATTCTCATCATTGGTTTGGTAATTAGTGCTTTGTTAGGTAGAGTAGTTGCACAAATAATTCGTTCAGTCGGTGTGGACAAAGTATTAAGAAGAACAGGGGTAGAGAAAACTTTAAATAAAGCAGGTTTCCAATTAAATTCAGGTAAATTTATTGGAACATTGGTTAAATGGTTTGTTGTGGTTGTATTCCTAGTAGCATCTTTTGATGTTTTAGGTCTTACTCAAGTAAATCAATTCTTGCAACAAGTGGTATTACTTTACCTTCCTAGAGTAATTGCAGCTGTACTTATTCTATTGGTGGCAGCCGTTATTGCTGAGACAGTAGAGGGTCTTGTAAAAGGATCAGCGAAAATGGTTGACGTTAAAGTTTCTCATTTTTTGGGAGTAGTAGCGCGATGGTCTATCTGGGTTTTTGCAGTTTTGATGGCTCTTTACCAAATGGGTGTAGCCGCAGCTTTCATTCAAACAGTTTTCACAGGTCTGGTTGTTGCTTTGTCGTTAGCTATCGGTTTGGCATTTGGGTTAGGGGGTAAAAGCGCAGCAACAGATGCAATAGAGAAATTCAAGAAAAATATTGGTAGATAAGTCAGTTTAACAGAAAAACAAAAGAAAAAGGGATTCGGCAAAGCTGGATCCCTTTTTCTTTTTTTTCAGTCTTCCCTATAAAATATTGAGTACTCCGACTACTCAATTGAGTAGTCGGAGTACTCAATAAAAAAAGCCAAGTCCGAAAAATCTGGACTTGGCCGTGAAATCTTGAAAATAGTGAGGTTATTTACTACTGATTGTTACCAATTAGAGCTGAAGCAAATTACTTCTTTATTTTTCCCAACAACCTCGTTTGTTGAGAAAGCGAAAAGAGAAATGTTAGATAAAAGATATCGTAACACATTCCTTCCTTCCCCAAATCCTTTTCAGAATCATTGAGTCTCCTTTTTCAAGGATCCTGTTTTGTAGAAAACCTATTTTAGGATTGTTTTCAGACGTGAGGAAAAAATCTCTTCCGGTTACCTTAAGGCAACCTTGATTTTCCCCTACAGCTAGGGCAAGGATGACATAACTCCAGATTGGAGTTATTTCTTGGGGAGAATATGGAAGAGACCCAGTCTCCAATACTCTAATTCCCTCAAGAGACATTTCGTCTTCAATCCCTGCTCCCTCCCCAGCGAACTTCAACTTTATTCCTGAATCTTCTGCCATTTTCTCCTCCCTTTAAAAATTTTAGTTGGGTGAGGTTTCTTTAATTCTCCACCTCTTCCTATTTTCTTCTGTATTCAATTATTAAGGAACTTCTCAATCTATTTGCATAGTATCATAGACTGGTCTGTTTGTCAAGCCCTGAAAATTGATTAGTTTTTAAGGAAAAAAACCGTAAACAAGTTCTTCCAAACAGACTTTCGGAGCCCGAGCGAAGTCAGAGCCGAGCCCTTCTCAAAGGGCTCGGTATTGAGCGAGGGCGAGAAGGAACAAATTTTTTTCAGACCCGTAGGGAGAAAAAAATATTGTGTTCTGTTTGGGGGAAGCTTGTTGGAGGTTTTTTGTTTAATTATCTTATATTGAAGACGGTGGGTTTTTCTGTATTTTGTTGACTTTCTTGATTATTTTGTTAAGATATAACTGTTAAATCGGACTCCGATACGGAGTTGATTTTTTTGAATTACGAAAAAATATATATGACAAGATCACTTAAAAAAGGTCCTTATGTGGACGAAAAACTTTTGAAAAAAATTACTGGCAAAAAATCAGCAGATGTTGGTGTGGTTAAGACATGGGCGAGAGCTAGTCAAATATCACCAGAAATGGTTGGTTTCACTTTTGGAGTTCATAACGGTAAGGTTCACAATGACGTTCTTGTTTCTGAGGATATGGTGGGACATCGTTTAGGTGAATTTTCTCCTACTAAAAAATTCTTAAGACATGGTGGACGAATGCAGAAAGAATTAGATCTGAAAAAGAAAGACGCAGAAATTGCTTCAGCTAAAGCAGCCAAAACAACAGTATAGATTAAAAAATCATGACAATAGTAAAAGCAAAATTAAGCAATTATAAACAATCTCCCAGAAAAGTACGATTAGTAGCGGATTTAATTCGTGGGAAAAAAGTTGAGAGAGCTATTCAAGAGCTTAGTTTTGTAAATAAAAAAGCGACCAGAGCTATAAAGAAACTTTTACAATCAGCCGTAGCAAATGCCAAACACAATAAAGGTTTGAATGAGAAAGACTTAGTGTTGAAAGAAATAAGAGTAGATAATGGCCCAACTATGAAAAGATTTAGAGCCGGTGCTAGAGGTCAAGCTTATGGTTTGAAAAGAAGGTCTAGTCATATTGTGGTTGCTTTGGAAGAAGAACAAGAAACAGTTGCAGATAAAACAGAGAAAAAGATTATTAACAAGAAAGAAAATTTGCACAGCAAATTTTCCTCTAAAACCTAACAGCTAATACCTAATTAACTAGTATCATGACCCATGTAGTACACCCATATGCACAAAGGTTAGGAATATTAAGAGACTGGAAATCTCGTTGGTTTGGTTCGCGAGAGCAGTATAAAGAATACCTAAAAGGTGATGTATTGGTCAGAGAATATTTAGAAAAGAAATTGAGAAAGTTTTATATCAGTTCTATTGAAATGGAAAGAAGTGAGAAGCTTTTGAGGATTATAATAAAAACATCTCGGGCAGGAATGGTCATTGGAAGAAGTGGAGAAGGAGCCCAGAAACTAAAAGATGATATTTTGAAATTTTTCAAAAAACACAAATTATCAAATCCAAAGGAACTGAAGATTGATATAGAAGAGGTACGATATCCAGAAACAGATGCTGCAATTGTTGGGATGATGATGGCGGAAGGTTTAGAAAAAAGGTTGCAGTTTAAGAGAGTCTTAAAAATGACAGTAGATAAGGTAATGGCTAATCGTGATGTTCAAGGAGTTAGGATTAGTTTATCTGGACGATTAGGCGGAGCAGAAATGGCAAGAACAGAACAGTTAAAGAAGGGAAGGATCCCTCTTCAGACACTAAGAGCTGATGTTGATTTTGCTAGAGAAAAAGCTTATATGTCTTACGGAATCGTTGGTATTAAAGTTTGGATTTATAAAGGAGACATATTCAATAAGAAATAATTTTTAATAAAAATTATCTTAAATTAAAAATGATAAATTAAAAATTAAAAATTATGGAAAAATTTGCGAAGCAAATTTTTCTCTATAAACTAACAACTATAAACTATTAACTAAACAATTATGTTATTCCCAAAGAAAGCAAAACATAGAAAATGGCAAACAGGCCGAGAAAACTCAAAAAAAGTTGGAGTGGCTACTCGTGGAAATAAAGTTTCTTTTGGTTCTTTTGGTTTGAAGGCATTAGCAGGGGCGAGATTAAAGTCTAATCAGATTGAAGCGGCTAGAAGAGCTTCTAAAAGATACATAGGAAAGACAGGTAGAATATGGATAAGGATTTTTCCAGATAGGCCTTTTACTTCAAAACCAGCTGAGGTTAAGATGGGAAAAGGAAAAGGTGCACCACAGGGATATTGTGTTCCAGTTAAACCCGGGACAATTCTTTTTGAGGTAGATGGTGTTGATGAAAAAACAGCTAAAGAAGCAATGAGGAAAGCAGGAACTAAATTACCTGTTAAGACAAAGATTATTGCTAGAACAGGTATTTAATCCCGCCCAAGCCTGCCTGCCGGCAGGCAGGGCGGACAAGTAAGAAATATATGGATTTTAAAAAGAAAACAGACCAAGATTTACATAAGATATTATCGGAAAAAAGATCTGATTTAAGAGGTTTTCGTTTTGGATTATCAGGAAGTAGAACAAAGAATATTAAAAAAGGTAGAGAAATAAAAAGAGATATAGCACGAGTTTTGACAGAATTAGGTACTCGTAAATAATTATATGAAGATTATGCAAAAAGAAAAAAATAATAAAGATGTAGAGACTAAACCTGTAAAGAGTAGAAAGAAAGTTTTGAGTGGAGTGATTACTTCTACAAAAATGCAAGACACCATAGTTGTGTTAGTAAAAAGATTTGTTAAACACCCTAAATATGATAAGTATAGAACGATTTCAAAGAAGTATAAGGCGGATAGTAAAGGAGGGGAATATCAAGTTGGTGAGCAAGTAAAGATAGAGGAATGTAATCCGATTTCTAAAGATAAGAAGTTTAGAGTGATAAAATAATATGATTCAACCACAATCAATAGTAAAAATAACAGATAACTCAGGCGGAAAAATCGGTCGGGTTTTCAAAGTGTTAGGTGGTTCTAAAAAACGGTATGCTCGGATAGGAGATGTTGTTGTCTTGTCTGTGCAGGTAGCTGAACCAAGAAAACTGGTTAAGAAGAAGGATGTTTTGAGGGCGGTTGTGGTACGACAGAAAAAACAATTTAGACGAAAAGATGGATCATATATTAGTTTTGATGATAATGCTGTTGTAATAATAGAAAAAGAAAAGAAAGAACCAAAGGCAGGTAGAATTTTTGGTCCAATCCCAAGGGAGATTGGTGAATTTGGTTATCAAAAAATTATTTCTTTAGCACCAGAAGTGATATAATTCACCCACCAATTGAGAATTGAATTTCATTCAATTTTCAATTGGTGGTATGTGAATTATGCACCCCTCACCCAGAAAGACCTTGTTGACTATCGTCAACAGCATTAAAGGAGAGGGAAAAGTATTTTAATAAAGAAAGAAAGAAGAAAGTTCTATATAAATTTTAATTTGTATAAGGTCTTTCTGGGTGAGGGGTTAAGATTTTTTAGAATATTTCTTTTCGCTTCGCTCAATAAATATTAAGAAAATCTATTATGAAAATTAAAAAAAATGATACAGTAAAAATAATTTCAGGGAAAGATAAAGGTAAGACTGGTAAAGTTTTGAGGGCTTTTCCTACTAAAGACCAAGTGCTTGTTGAGAATGTGAATATAAGGAAGAAGCACCAAAAACCAACTAAAGGAGGACAAAAAGGTCAAATTATTGAAAAGGCTTACCCACTTCATGTTTCTAATGTGGCTTTTATTGACCCTAAAACAAAAAAGGTAACAAAAATTGGAAAGAAGTTGGTGAAAGGAAAGTCAGTAAGAACTAGTAGAAAGAGCGGGGCGATATTGAGTTAATTTATAATATTCACTATGTTAAATATTAAAGAAAAACAAAAGAAATTTTTTAGTGAAGCAAAAAAAACTTTTGCTTACAAAAATGTAATGCAATCACCCAAATTAGAAAAGGTTATTTTGAATGTGGGAGTAGGAAAATCATCTAAGGATAAGAAGAGAATGGAGCTAATCAATGACAGATTAACAAAGATTTCTGGTCAAAAACCAGCACCACGAAAGGCAAAAAAATCTATTGCGGGATTTAAACTTAGGGAAGGTGATGTAGTTGGTTACCAAGTGACTTTAAGAGGAGCGATGATGTTTAGTTTTTTGGATAAATTTGTTGATATTGCTTTACCAAGGACGAAAGACTTTAGGGGTTTACCTTTAAATTCAATTGACGAAATGGGGAATTGTACGATTGGAATTAAGGAACATACCATTTTTCCAGAAACATCTGATGAAGAATTAAGAAATATTTTTGGTTTGTCTATAACAGTTGTGACAACTTCTCAGGACAGAGAGGTAACTACTGCCTTTTTAAGATATCTTGGTTTCCCTTTTAAGAAAGAAGAGGTAAAGAAGAAAGTTGTTAAGAAGAAGAAATAAATTAAATAAAATTAAACCAACTAAAAAACAACTCGTCTGAGTTGTTTTTTAGTTGATTATTAAGATAAAAGGAATATTAGACCACAGTTTTAATCATTTAGGGCTCCAAGCGCTAAATAAAAAACATTGAATATTTTAGAAAAAATCCGGATGCATTAGAATATTCTAAAGAACACAATAAAAGGTGGGAAAATCACAAGTATCACAAAGAATACCCTCTTGAGAAAATAACGGAATTACCTGAGCCAATTTTATGTAGAAAAGGCGAGGGCAGAAGATGTCAAGTCAAACTTTATACAACACGAGAAGAATTTGATAAAGCGAAGTATTTAGGTGATATAAAAACTATTACTCAACTTCCTTTTAGAGTAAAAGGGGTCAGTCACCATTAAATCTCCCACCAACCCTATCAACCCAAAAACAAAAATTCTACACAAAAAAAGCGGTCACTGGTTTTGTAGAGTTGGGGAATTGCTAAAAAGATTAATTAGGTGTTGTTGAAAATTGTATTTGTGATAATATATTAAATATGGCAAAAGATTGGACACTATTATATAAAAAATATAAGGGCTTGTGGGTGGCTTTGGCTGCTGATGAAAAAACTGTTTTAGGAACAGGAAGGACTGTTAGTATTGCTGTCAAAGAAGCCAAGAAAAAAACTGATAAAGTTCCTTTTTTGACTCATATTCCTAAGAATTTAACTTCTTTTGTTGGTTCAATGTGAAATTCAAATGAAATTTAACTATAAACGATATTCTAATTCAGTATTGCGACCTGTAATACCAATAAAATTAAAAAATAAAGATATGGAAATCGGTTATGAGGTTCTCGTAGATTCGGGAGCGGATTTGTGTATTTTTAATGCAGAAATTGGAGAGGCAATTGGTATTGATATTAAAAAGGGAAAGCCTTGTGAAGTCTTTGGGGTTGGTGGAAAAGTATCTATTTATTATTTACATAAAGTTAAAATTGAAGTAGGGGGCTGGCCTTTTGAAATTAAGGCAGGATTTATGCCTAATGTTGCTGGTAGGGTTATGCAGTATGGGCTTGTAGGACAGAAAGGGTTTTTTGATATTTTCGTGGTTAAATTTGATCTTCTTAAAGAGAGAATTGAGTTAAAACAGAGAAAGTAAGGAGTAGTACTGTTAATGGGGTAGTTTTCTGGCCATCGTATGGCCGGGTTTTTAGTAAAAACTATGGAGGTTTGACCTTTGAGAATAGGGTTTGATAGAATATTTGACAGGATAGAGGTAAAAACCAAGAAAAAAGGTTATTTTAAGTTGTTTTTTCGTTGACATTAGGGGGTCTTTTTGATAGTATAAACCAGTATCCGCTGTTATGCGGACTTATTAAAATACAGTATCTATATGGCAAAAAAATCAGTAATTGCACGAGCAAATAAAGAACCAAAGTTTTCTTCTAGGATAGTAAGGAGGTGTTTTAAATGCGGGAGAAAAAGAGGTTATATGGGAGATTTTGGTTTATGTAGGATTTGTTTTAGAGAATTAGCTAATGAGGGGAAAATTCCTGGTATTAAGAAATCATCTTGGTAATCGCCTCTTCGGCGATCCGCCGAAGAGGCGGAATATGAAGTTATCAGATTTTAAATAATTTTTTTACTATAAACTATTAACTAACAACTATAAACTAAATTATGAGCAGAGACCCGGTTTCAGAATTAATAATAGGCATTAAAAATGCAGGTAAAGCAGGTAAGGATTCTGTTAAATTTCCGTATTCTAATTTTAAGATGGCGGTGGCTGAAGTTTTACAAAAAGAAAATTATATTAAATCCGCCTCAAAGATAGGAAAGGCACCTAAGAGAAAATTAGAAGTTGAGGTTGCTTACAAAGGAAAGAATGTTCCTAAGATAAAAGATGTTGTAAGAGTTTCAAAATTATCAAAAAGAATTTATAACGGGGCAAAAGAAATCAAGTCTGTGAAAAGAGGATACGGGGTAGCTATTGTATCTACTTCCAAAGGAATTATGACAAATAAGGAAGCTAAAAAAGCAAAAATAGGGGGTGAGGTATTGTTTAAGATTTGGTAATCGCCCCTTTGGGGTGACCCGCCGAGGAGGCGGGATAAGAAAAACAAAATGTCAAGAATAGGAAAACAACAAATAAAAATTCCAGAAAAAACAGAAGTTTTACTTTCT
>Ga0208904_1001011_pt1 | contig 20366 bp, 30 predicted proteins | sample AntAceMetag02UKB_FD_184774 | JGI IMG/M metagenome (GOLD analysis project Ga0208904, IMG submission 184774) | Saline lake microbial communities from Ace Lake, Antarctica - Antarctic Ace Lake Metagenome 02UKB (SPAdes) (version 2) | ecosystem: Environmental > Aquatic > Non-marine Saline and...
CAAACAGAAACAGAAACAGAAACAGAAACAGAAACAGAAACAGAAACAGAAACAGAAACAGAAACAGAAACAGAAACAGAAACAGAAAGTAAAGTAAACAAAACAGAAACGAACTATAATTACCAACATATACGTACTACAGGGAAAACCGAAAATAATGTGCATAACTTTTCAGAGAAGCAAGAAGAAAAGTCTCGTTCGTCTATTCAAAATAGTTTCATTAAAAAAAAACAGTTTCTAAGAGAAAAGCTAAAGGGTAAACTTAAAAAACCGTATAATCCCGGTGAAGAACCTCAACCGATTACAGAAAAGGAAATTGATCATCTTTTCAATAAATTCGATAAGAACATTGATTTAGTTTTGAAATACTATTTCTATGCTTGTACCAGTAAAACAAAATACTTTGCTTCTTTCTTATTTGCTGCTCTGGAAGATAAATATACTATTCCGGATGATCTTGTTGATCGTATAAAACAGAAAATAAGAGATTTATCGGGATGAGGTGATAATAAACAAAGGAGGAAGTATGTTAGAAGTTTGGAAAGAATTTTTTAGACTGAAGTGGGAAGAAATTAGTGAATGGTTTGACAACAGTAAAAATGAAATTAAATGGAAATTTCCAATAATTGCATTTGTTGCGTATATGCTTTTTGTTGTTGTCCCTATTATGATTATTAAGGGAGAAAATAACGTAAGTTCAACTTATGTTTCAATCCCATTCTTAATAATGCTTTTTATTTATCTCATATATGTTCTTGGGATTTTATTAAAATGGCTACGATCAAACTGGAAACAAGCCAAAAAAAACGTATCAAAGAGATGTGTTTAAAATTGTTTTATAATGCCAAACTACCCCTCTCTTGCTTTACATCTTGCCGATGTGAGGGGAGTGGCTGTTATAAAAAGGAAACGAAAATCGAAAGGGTGGGAGAAAAAATAAATATTCTTATGAAATGTATGTGAAAATAAAAAAACTGGAAGAAGCGGGATTATCAAAACCTGAAATTGCTAAGAAAATAAAAACGAATGAAAATATGATTTACAGGGTTCTTGGTGGATCTACTGAAACTTATAGAGGTTATGCTGAACGATATAATAATGAAAAATAATGTAATTACTCTTGATGAATTGATAAGAATTCTCAGGCTTGAAAAATTCAATCAAAATGATTTTATTTTCTTTCAGGAACTCGTTGAAAAAATTATTTACTTGACACAGAATAAGCTAATTTACCGAACTGGAGTTGTCTTTTTCGGAAGGAAATTAGTTGTAATAAATAATAAGTGTTTGGTTCTCCATTTTGCTCACGGTGTATTCGACTATCTGGAGTATAAAGACAGATGCGGAGATATTCAAACATTTAATCGCAGTTCTTTTATTAAGTTTTCGGTATTGGAAAAACCAGATCGGACTCTCAACGTAAAATAATTACGTTCAGGTTCCGGTTTTTTATTTATGGGAGCGAAAATATGAGCAAATTTAGGTTTTGGAAAGAGTATAGTTTATCAAAAGATTATGAATATTTATACAATTTATTAATGGATAACGAAAAGATGAAAGTTGTATGTATCGTTAATCATAATCATTTATCTGAAAGTTCGGCAACGGATATCGCAACGGTAGTATCTATGTCGGATTTGGATTCAGATAAAAAACAAATAGCAATTATGACAAGAGGCTGGAAATACAGTGAATGGATGGACAATTTAAATTCTTTTGTTATGGAATGTAGAGAGCTGAATTTAGCATGGATAAATCCGATAAAGGAAAATAATGAAAATAATATTAAAAAACATCGATGAGATAATTCCTTATGAAACAAATCCTAAAGTTCATCCGCAAGAACAAATTAATCTTATAGCGAATTCTATTGAAAAATTCAAATTTGACCAGCCGTTAGTCATCGATGAAAACAATATAATTATCAAAGGTCACGGAAGATTGCTGGCTGCTCAATTATTGAAATTAGAGAAAGTCCCTGTTATTATCAGAACCGATATGACAGAAGCAGAAAAGAAAGCCAGCAGAATTGCAGATAACAAAAGTAATGAGTCCGATTGGGATTTCCCGCTTCTGGAACTTGAACTCGAAAAACTCAAGGAAATGGACTTTGACTTTGACTTCGGGTTTGATGATGACTTATTCCCAACTGAAGAAAAAGAAGGTCTAACCGATGATGATTACATTCCAGAAGAAGTAGAACCGATTTGTAAAACTGGTGATTTATGGAAACTTGGAGAACATCGGGTGTTGTGTGGTGATGCAACTAAAAAAGAAGATGTTGAACGGTTGATGGGGGGTTGTTTTATCAATTTATTAGTGACATCACCTCCTTATTGGGTTGGGAAAGATTACGAATACCAAAAATCGGAAAAAGAAATAGATGAATTTATTAGTAATTGCATAGATGCTTTTTTACCATATATAAATATTGATTATTCAAGAATTTTAATTAACTCTGGAACTGGAATGGCAACACGAATCGGCGAAAAAAACAGCCGCATTATTTTACTTCTTGATAAATGGATAAATAAATTTTACAAAAATGAGTGGTATTTAAGACATATAAGGCATTGGATAAAAGGGGGTGGGAATTCGGGTTCTCCTATATCAGCAAAAGCAGATTTTGTATTTAGCGGAATTGAGTATTTGATGACATTCTATAATATAAATGGTAAAAGTCGAGGGCAAAATAAAATTTCAGAATCTTGGGCACAGCAAAGCGATTGGACTGGAATACTTGGAGATAAACAAGAAAATAAAGCAGGATTTCCCGTTGAAATACCTAAAAGATTTATCGAATTATATTCATTAAAAAGCGAAAGTATATTAGACAACTTTATGGGAAATGGCACTACACTAATTGCTTGCGAAAAGACAAACCGTAAATGTTATGGAATGGAAATTGATGAGCATTATTGTGATGTGATAATAAACAGATATGAGCAATTCACAGGTAAAAAAGCGGAACTGATAAAATAATGGGACGCAAGACAAAGTATAAACCGAAGACTTTTCCACGACTCGTTGGTGAGTTTGCTCGTGATGGTTATTCCGATAAAGAAATATGGAAAAAACTCGGAATTGGAAAGGATTCTTTTTATTTATATCTAAAGAAATATCCAGAATTTTCAGAAGCTTTATACAGAAATCGGGTTTTAGTCAATGCTGAAGTTGAGGAAGCATACCTTAAAAGAGCACTTGGTTATGATTACGATGAAGTTACAAATGAGGTCACGATATCAGATGTCGGAAAGGAAACGAAGCATAAAAGAATAACCACTAAAACCGTTGTCCCGGATGTTCGTGCCTGTGCTCAATGGTTGGAATGCAAGAAGCCGGAAATATGGAGAAAGAAGCAGGAGATAGACGTTAAACTCGAAGGCTTTAAATCATTTGCGGAATTTATGTTAGCGAAAACAAAAAATGAAACAGATAATTGAAAAAGATATTGAATTAATTAATTCTTATCAAGATAACTGGAATAAGTTTTCCAGAGATGTTCTGGGTGTGAAATTAGATACAGAACAGGAAGAAATATTATTTGGAGTTCAGAACAATAAAAGGGTATCGGTAAAATCCGGTCATGCCAGAGGAAAGGATTATGTAGCTGCGGTTGCTTCATTATGTTTTTTATATTTAAATGTGCCGTCAAAAGTTATAAATACAGCTCCAACGGGCAGGCAAGTAAATTTGATCATGATGACTGAAATCTCAAAAATATTCAGAAATGCTAAAATACCGCTTGGTGGTGAATTGTTGTCGAATATGATTAAATTCAATACAATGCCGGATATTAAAACAGATGATTGGTTTTTGGTTGGATTCAAGGCTGGGGATAAAGACGTAGAAGCATGGTCGGGATTTCACTCCCCAAATATTATGGTTGTAGTTACGGAAGCAACCGGAATTGATGAAGAAAATTATAATGCTCTTGAAGGCATATTGCAAGCAAATAGCAGATTGTTAATTGTTTATAATCCGCACAGGCTTTCAGGTGAAGCTTATGAATCATCAAAATCGCCACGTTATAAACATTTCACCATGAATTGTCTGAATGCTCCCAATGTTTTGAATTGGCAAAGATTATTAAATAAAGAAATTACTGAACAGGAATATAAAAAACTACATATTTCGGGACAGGTTGACTGGGAGTGGATAAATGATAAAGTTCAAGCTGCTGGCTGGTGTTCTAAAATCCCGGAAGAAGAAGTGTCAAAAGAATTTTATGATTTCCAATGGATGGGAATTTGGTATCGACCTGGTAACCTTTTTCGAGTTAAAGTCTTGGGGGAGTTTCCCGAAGAAGATGAAGAAACATTAATTCCAATTGAATGGATAAATGCCGCAAATGAACGATGGAAACAATTCAGGGGTAAATTTCCTAAAGGAATGAAATTAATAGGAACAGACGTTGCTGGTATGGGAAGGGATAAAACAGCCCACGTACCACGAATAAAAGATGTCGTTTTTGAAATAAAAACATATAGCCAGCAAGATCACATGGTTACTGCGGGACAAATTGTTAATATGCTTGCTGACTTAGATAATCTAAGCTTTATTGATACCATAGGAGAAGGGGCGGGCGTTTATTCCAGAGTTAAAGAAATGAAACCAAATCAAGTTTTTTCGGTAAAAGCATCACATTCAGCTAAATTTCTAAGAGACTTAACAGGACAGCGAACATTTGCTAATATGCGGGCTTATTTGTTTTGGGCTTTACGTGATTGGCTTGATCCGGCTTACAAATCAAAAGCAGCACTTCCCCCAATTCAAGAATTAACTCAAGAATTAAATGAAATTCGCTGGGAAGTTAGGAGTAATGGAGATATTATTATAGAGCCCAAAGAGGAACTGAAAAAAAGGCTTGGAAGGTCTCCTGATTATGCCGATGCTTTAGCAAATACATTCTTTCCTTACAAAAGAAAAAAAATAACAAATCCAATAACAAAAGCGAAGCTGGGGATTTATTAGAATGAAAATAAAATTAATTGAGAAATGCTTAGTCTGTGGCGGGACAGGAACAGAGCCAAATGAAAACAGTCTTATGAAAAAGAAAATAACGAAAAAATGTCATCACTGCAAAGGAAAGGGATTGATATGCACCGAAAAAGATGTTCGTGAAGTTAAGATTCCGATGTCTGATAAACTTCAGAAAGCAACGTTTGATGGTTATGCTTTATTCTGGGAAGCGTAAAATGAGCGATAATGTTATAAATTCATTATTCAAGAAACTCAAAGCGGATGGAATGAAATTTCAAAAGATTTGGGATAGATTATATTTGAAGGGTGCAACTGTTATTCAGGTCAACCGGTTAATCTTACAAGAGTTTTTGGGAAGATGAAAAAAATAAGAGAGGTGTAAAATGAAACTAAGTAAAAAGAAATTAGAAAAAATTGTAAAAAATATCAATGGAACACTAGTTATATTTGAAAATAGCAAAACAGAACTGGATGGATATAGCATTCAAGACAATGATGGCAAAATTACAGTAGTTTATGATCCAGAAATAAATAGAATTATAATGGCTTTAGACTATGGTAAAAAGCAACAAGAAACATATTCTTTTACAGTAGAATCATCAATAGCGTTAATATTAATGCTACATAAAGCCGCAAAAATTGACATAACGGAGCTATACAATGATTAGATTAAAAAGGAGCGTAAAATGAAAATCCAAGAGATTTTAAAATTAGAAGATTACGGGAAGATATTTGATAAGTTATGCGTGGATAATGTTGAGGACAGGGATATTGATAAGAATCTCGAAAATTATGAAGGCAAGCATGATATTTTAAACAGACTAAATGAAAGTATCGGCTCTGCACCGGAAGAAAAGCCAGATGGAACATTGACACCAGATACCCGAAAAACGATAATAACAACCAAATTGGTTTTAAATCTTCAACAGAAAATTGTTAAGATGGCGGTTGCTTTTCTGTTTGGTTCGGATGTGAAAATCAAACTCAACAATCCTGAAGAGCCATTAAAAAAAGCTTATCAAAATATGTTATTGACATATAAAAACGTTAAGATTAATTCATTTAATCGAAAACTTGCAAAAGCTTGTAAAAGTGAATCTAAGGCTGCTGAACTTTGGTATATTACAAAGGATAAAGACATAAGAATTATACTTCTCTGTAAAAAGAACGGAGATGATTTCTATCCTCATTATGACGAGCATGGAGACGTGGATGCAATAACGAGAAGATATGCTTCCGAAAATGAAAAAGGCGTTCTTATCGAACACAATGATATTCATATGGCTAAAAAAGTAATTTACACAACGAAAAGGCAATCCGGCAATTCCTATGAAATTACAGAAAAAGAAAATTCTGTTGGAAAAATAATGATAATTTTTTCTGACCAAAAGAAACCGGATTCAGCAGATGTTCAGACTTTGATCGCCCGGCTGGAAATGATTATTTCTAAACTTGCAGATTCAAATGATCGTAATGCTTTCCCGATATTGAAGGCTACGGGCTTAATTGATACATTCCCTGATAAAGATTCAGTTGGAAAAGTATTTACCATAAAGGGGGAAGACACCGCTGCAGGAGGAATTTCATATGGAGATGTGAATTATCTCGTAGCTCCCGACGCTGCTGAATCATTAACCTTAGAAATTGATAATTTATTGCGATTTGTCTGCTGGTTAACTGGAACAGCAAATATTAGTTTCGATAATATCAAGGGGATTAATAGTAATCTGTCCGGTAATTCGATTAAATTAATGTTCCTTGATCCAATTTCAAAAGCAAAAGATGATCAGGAAATATTTGGAGAACATCTTGACAGAAGAAATAATTTAATGAAGGCAATATTATTGTCTTTAGATGTCAATGAAAGAGATAACTATAAAAAACTTAATCTTACAAATGAATTTGGTTCGATTTTACCAGAATCAGATATGGAAAAAATACAAATGCTTGCAGAATCCAGACCTGGTGAAAATCTAATTGATAAACCAACCGCTGTCAAAAATCATCCGTTTGTTGAAAATGCAGATGATGTAATCGCAGAAATGGAAAAAGAAGAAAAATTAATTGGAGGTCAAAATGTATAAATGTAAATGTTGCAGAAAGCCTTACTCTATAATCCCAAACATAAATGGTTTATGCTCTTATTGTAATAAATTACCTAAGTTTAAGCATAATTACGAAACTAAAGAAATACTTATGAGAAGAGATTTAAAAAACACAAACTCTAATCTATTACGCAAACTTAATAATAAATTAATTGGAGGTTAAAATGTATAAAGAAGCAAAACTAAAACTAAAAGCGTATTTGAACGCTTGGAAAAAACTTGATTTAAAAGAAATGCGGAAGCACACGACAAAAACCTATCGAGCTAATCACATCGATACATCGCATCTTGAAGCATTTATGGGAGCTAAAAAGCTAACTAAATTTAAGATTTTAGAACCGAAACGAATCGGTGATGCAATGACAGAAATACCGGTTGAGATTTATTATCACATCGGAAAAGATATTTTCCATAAACTAATCAAAGTAAGATTAGGTTCTGAAAAAGAAGCCCATCAACCATATACCGGCTATCCGTGGGGAGTCAATCCGATTTCCGGTTTTAGAGAGGGAGAGATTCCAGAAAAAAAAGAGGAGAAACAGAAATGAGACCAGGAACATTTGAAATCGCAAAATCATTTTTAGTTGAAAATCACCCGTTAATTGAAACATTTTTTAAATTGATGACAGTTTTATCAAAACAACAAATCGGTGAAATTACAATTTATAAAGTACATTCAGATTTGTTTGAAGGACATAGTTCTAAAAAATTTGTGATATGCTACAAATCTGGTAAATTTGAAGCATTCCCTGAAAAAGATGAAATTCCAGAAGGTTGTTTATCCTTAAATCAAATTGGCGGAACTTTTAAAAAATTCTTTTTATCAACTAAATATCCAAAGAATGTAACTATGATTGGAGAAAATGGAAATTCTGTTAAATCTGATATTGTAGAATTTGAAAAGAGAGGTTCAAAATGAAACAAGGAACATTTACCATAGCCTCGTCTTTTATGGACGAAGGGAATCCGTTGCTTGATAAACTATTCCAGCCGATGGTGGTGTTAGCAAAAAAGCGTCAAGGTGACACGATAATTTACAAAGCTATTTCACCCTTATTTAACGAAAAAGACGCCACCAGCTTTGTAATTTGCTTTGATGGTGAGAAGTTTATAGCATTTGGTGAAAAAGATGTTATTCCCGATGGGTTGTTAAATCTGTCAGAACCCGGAGCAAAAGCAATTTTTCAAACAATTAATAAAGGGAAAACAAACCTTAAAGAGCTTTCTGAATCTATACAAGAAGCAACTGAAAAACCTCACATTATCGATTTTCCTGCTTATCCAAAGAACTACTTTGAACTGCTGAAATTAGCAAAATCAAAGGGATTCAAACCGGAACTGCATAAAGACAAGAAGAAACCAACTTTGATAAAGTTTTTGGATTCCCAGAAAAAGAAAAATGCAGAAACTATCAAATCTCTTGAAATAACAGGAGAAAATTTTGTTTTGGATGCGAGAAGTTTGAAAACTATCAAATCCGATGAACAAATCAAAGTCTATGAAGTCACCGAATCTGATATGGTTAAAAACCAGTCTGGATTCCTGCAGGCTGGGGCTATCATAAATGATTCAATGGAGTTTGATAATACCATCGATGAAATGCTGAAAGCCGGATGGATAAAAGAGGTTGAGGAATAATCAAATGACATACGAACAGCTTTTACAACGTAATATCCGTAAAAATCAGAAATTAGTTGAGTTAATCCTAAAGCAAGCTGCAAAGGATATTGCAAAAAGAATCGCAAAATATCGGCTCAGATTGCCGAATGTTATTGCAGATAACACTTTTTACAAAATGAATCTGAAATTGCAAACTGAAATTGATTCCGTTCTGGGTGTCCTGCATAACAATCTTGAAGATACAATCGAGAATTCAATTCGTGAAAGCTGGGAGCTGGCAAATCTTAACAGAGATAATATAGCAAATGCTTTCACAAAAGGAATTGATTTACCAGGTTATCTTAAAACCTCGATGTATCAATTGAATTTACCAGCTTTAGATTCATTCATTGGACGTGCTATAAATGGAATGAATTTGAGTGATCGGATCTGGAAATTAACTAAAATAAAGAAATATGCTCTGGAAAAATATCTTGCTTCCGGTATTTCCGTTGGAAAAAGTGCAGCGAGAATCTCAATCGATATTCGTGATTTTGAGATTAATCCTCAGAAACTATTCCGGCGGGTGAGAGGTGAAGAAGGTAAATTGAGACTTTCAAAAGCTGCTAAAATGTATCATCCGGGTCAAGGAGCTTATCGTTCAAGCTATAAAAACGCTCTGAGACTTGCCGCAACTGAGACTAATATTGCTTATGGAATGAGCGATTTCCAACGCAGAAAACAGATGCCGTTCGTAACTGGAATAGAGATTCATTTATCTGCAGCACATCCTAGACCGGATCTTTGTGATTCTATGGAAGGTAAATATCCGAAGGGTTTTATGTTCTGGGGTTGGCATCCGTTGTGCATGTGTATAGCAACCGACATAAAGATTTCCAAGCAAGAATTCTTTAATTATCTCGATACTGGAAAGATTAATTCTCAAAGATATGTGAGAACGATCCCGAAGTCAGCAACAAATTATCTCAATAAAAATAAAAAAGTTATTGACGGATGGAAGAACAAACCTTATTTTATAGCTGATAATCTAAATGATAATTTTGAATTAAAAGAAAGTGTTTTGAAGGTTTGAAAATGAATAATTTATTGTATAATTGGTGTTACAATTGGAATAGCCCATTCTTTATTTATTCAATGGTTAACTAAAATATTTGAAGATTAGAGGAGATGAAAAAATGGATATTAAGATTTTATTGTTAATTTTAATTTTAACAGCAATAGCGGTTTATCTAATTAAGATAGGAGCAAATATTGATAAACCTGCTAATTGTATTTATGTGCTAAAGGAAGGTTCTAATTCGAATGACGAAGAAGGGAATTGGAGATGTATTCTTAAAAAATCTAAAAGGCAAATTTTCTTCCTTTCAAAAAAAGATAAACTGAAATATCAAGAATTTTGTGTCGGTGATTCCTTAATTTGGCAATATTATGAAAACGAAAAATGGATTACTGCAAAAATACCGACTTAGTTTTCAAGATAAATAATGGCTAAAAAATACATTTCCGAACACGGACAAATATTCTATGATATTGGTGGAATTAACTTTGATGAGTGGAAATATAGCTGCTTTGAATGTAAGCACCTGAATGAAGATTATTCGACCTGTCCGGCGTTTCCGAAGGGAATCCCTGAAAAGATCATAACCGGTAAATTTATTCATAAAAAGATTATACCGAAACAAAAGGGAGAAACAACTTTTGAAGCTTTACCAACTAAATTAATTAAAAAAAGATTTCAGGAAATGTATATCGATGAAGTCTTGAATCAATTACAACTTGAAATTGACGCTGTAAATTCTGAATTATACGATTCAGATAATAAAAACACAAAGCTTATATTCTACAAAGCAGGATTGACAAAAGCTCTCAATATCATTATGAAAGTATTTAAGTTTAAGGTTGTGAAATAGAATTCTCCTTTTTCTTTCTTCTCATCGCTCTCGTAGCTTTTGCTTGCTCTGTGGTTAAAATCCGGCGGGATATCAGTCCGCCCTTTCTACCACCATTGACTAACCGTTTCCGTGTTTCAATAGCTTTTTTGATTTCTTCTTGAGTTGCCATTGTTTCTCCAGTTTATTATTATTTTATTAAGAAATTTCAATATTTTTTTAGGTTCATAAATTTTTACTTTTTCAAAAACATCAGGTGAATAGATAAAATAATTATTTATTTTTCCTGAATGTTCTTTTGCTGTATTAATTTTTCCAATCAATACTGAAGATAACATTGATCCCAACAAATCGTGAAAATCATTTGTTTCTATTTTTTCAATATGATTATCTAATATATCAAATATTTTTTTGCATAATTCATTTGGTTATTCCTTCTTTGATATTTCATTATTTGCTTTATCAATGATTATTTCCAAGTCGTGTTTTTTTAAATTTCCTTTTTGAGAACATTTCCCGTAAACGTAAGATATTATTTGATTTTGACATTCTTTAGTAATATCATATTTAAAACTAAAATTCCAATCTTTACTTTGCATAAAATTAGTAACATCTTTTGCTGTTCTTTCAACTAATCTTCTCAAAAATTCATCTGCTTCTAATTTCTTATTGGCATCGAAATCTATACATATTATTACCTTTGCGATCATTTCTTCTCTCCTTTTTATTTTTGTTCTTTCAAGTCATCAATAATAGAATCTGCTTCAGACTCGACATGAAACAATAATTCACCTAATTCAGATTCGCATTCCTTAGCAGATAAATTTTGAAATGTATTATCAATGTCATCAATAATATCATTCAACTTTTTAATAACTCGTAATTTTAGCTTTTTCATCTTGCTCTCCCTTTCTTCTTTAACCACACTCTATCTATAGATGAATTTACAAAAGGGGGTTTTGTTGTCAAGTTTATTTCTGTTTTTTTTCACTTTTTTTTCTAATATCTTGCAGGACGTGATCATAAGCGGTTCTGCGGAGCTAACTTTTTTTATTTATTTTTACTTTTTTTTATTATAAATATTGCTCAAAAAACCGGTTTGACCCCTAAAACTTAAAAAAATAATATTTTATGTTTGACAAGAAAATGGTAAAAGTGCTTTTTCGGATTTGTAGTATTTTAAATTTTTTATAGTTCTTTATAAAGTCGAAAAATCAGCCGGAAAATTAACCGGCTGCGAAACATAATTGTCTATCGAATTAAATCGAAGGCGGTGTGTCCAGATAGTATCTGGGGACACCGTTTTTTTTGTTTTTAATATCACAAATTAGAAATTGAGAAGTTAACCAAACCGTTATTAAGTGAGGAAACAAATTATGGAAAAGAAGATGATCAAGGAAATGATCGAATCTTTAAAAGGAAAATTATCTACAGAAGAGTTAAAAAAAGTAGAAACCGATTTAACTGAAATTTTAAGTGCGGAAGCTGTGATGGAAAAAGCTTTGTCTAAAGCAAACGATGGAGCAAAAATTTCAAGGGAAAAGAGTGAAGAACTGCAAACAGAAAGTGACAAATTGCAAACAGAAATTGATGAACTGAAAAAGAAAAAAGAACCTGATCTGAAAAAAGAACCTGATCTGAAAAAAGATCCACCTAAAGAACCAGAAGTTGTTCCTGAATACATTACAAAACTGAACGAACGCTTGGATAAAATTGAAACTGAAAAGGAAATTGAAACACAGAAAAAGGAATCCGAAGCGAAAACCAAGCAACTCAATATTGAAATTGAAAAATATCTGGAAGAGGTTGAACTGCCAAAGAAATTAGCAGCACACATCAAGGTCACTGATCCTGAAAAAGTCAAAGAAACAATTAATTCGCTCAAACAAACCCTAAATGATCAAGCATTAAAAGATGGTACTGTTCCATTAACCGGAAAAGGTGCTGGATCAATTACAGAGGAAAAAATTAAGGCTTTTGCTGAAAAGCAAAACAAAGAAAGAAATGAAACTTTAGAATTGTAAAGAAGGAGTCGAAATGAGTTTACAATTAGTTAAAACCGATGGCACAGTCGAAGCCATTGTGTTTGAAAAAGTCTTGGAGGACGTGCCAGGAGGAGTCACTCTAAAGACATCGGAATTAAAGACACTAACGAAAGAAATTCTGGAAGGTGCTTTACTTGCCGAAGATCCGTCAACTGCCAAGCTTTATCATCTCGTTAAAACAGCAAAAGTTTACGAAGCCGAAGCAGCTAATGGAACAGCATTAAAAGTGCTGAAAGCACACGAATTTAAAGTTGGTGAGTTTATCACCAATGGACAGGTATCAACTGAAATTGTTTCGATTACCACAACCGAAACGCTTTATGATACTATCAATTTAACCGCAACTTTGGACGCATTAGAAGCTGTTCCGGTCAATACTATCGTTTACCAGGGGACATCTGAGACCTCAAACGCTGCTACAGCAAGTTCGGCGGTTGTTGAGGATGTTGTCGATGCCACTCTAACGGTTTCAAGCCCTCGTGGGATTGGAAATGGAATAACCGTAACTATTGCCGCTGCTGGCGGTGATACACTTGCGGTAACTTATACTATTGCAACCCGTGTATTACTTCTGTCTCTGGCGAATTCAACTGCCACAAAAAATACAGCAGCTCTTATTCAAGCCGCAATTAGAGCATTATTAGTTCACGAAGGGATTGATTTCTCAGATTGGACTTGCGCTGCTGGTGGAACCTGGGATGCTGCTGCTATTGGTGGAGTTTTGACTATTTCTACCGACTATATGATTGGTGGGGTTGAAAAACCCGCTGCTATTGATCCGCTTTACGCTGCTGACTCAGTAATGCGAAATAGTGTCGATGTTACCGGCGATGATATGAATATAATTGTCGGTGCTGTAACCCGTGGAACAGTTAACGAATCATTGCTTCCTTTCTATGTTCCTGCCTGTCACAAAACTGCCTTAACTGACAGAATTAAATTCATGTAAGGGGAGGAATGATGAATCCATCAATTTTTAATGAAATAAGTGCAAAGACATTGGAAATATACATTTCCAGAAATGACTATGGCGTTGACTACATGTACAAAAAGATTTTTCCATCCAAGTATGTAACGTCATTACTTTATCAAACATTAATCGGAGCACAGGGCAATCCCGTAATTGCAGATGTAGTTTCTTATGATGCCAGTGCACCGGAAAAAAGCAGGAAAACAATAAGCATTTTGACCGGAGCTATTCCTGCGATAAAAATCTTGAGACGAATGACAGAAGTGCAAATTAATCAATATCTTAATCAGAAGAACGATCCCAGAATTGACAAAGATGCATTGCTGAAAGTTATTTTTAATGATATTGATTATTGTTTTACCGGTTTGGAAGGTCAAAAAGAATGGATGTGTCATCAATTGTTGTCACAGGGCTTTATTGCTTATGATAGCACTAATAATGCTGGAGTTGTAACTGAGAACAATATAGACTTTCAACTTCCGGCAGCGAACAAAAGAAAGGTCAAATCTGCTACCGGAACACGTGTTTGGAATAATGGTACTGCTGCTAATTATCTTCCTATCACAGATATCGAAGTTATTGTAACCGCTGCACGTGCGCTCGGGATCAAGCTGAAATACCTCTTAATGAATTACACTAAATGGGCTCAATTCAGGGCAGCAACTGAAGTAATTCAATATGTAGGTGGACTTACCACTGCAATCAGAACTCCGACTTTGAATGAAGTTAATGTTGTGATGGCAGCCCAAGGATTACCGAAGATCGTTCTTATGGACGCTCTATTGAATATTGAAACAGCAGAACACGTTATAACAGCCACAAATCCCTGGGTAACGAAATATGTTACTTTTATTCCTGAAACCATACTTGGGAATATGTTAGAAGCACCAATCGCTGCTGAACAACTCAATCTTCCACAGACTAAAAAGGTTAGGAAAGGTAATGCATTGGTCTTGAAATATTCAACTTTGAATCCGGTAAATGAAATCACCGAAGGTCAAATTAACGCTTTTCCAAGTTTCCCATCAATAGATCGCTGTATCAGGTTCGATACAGAAGCAACTCCCGAAGCTGACGGTCTTGACGACTAATCCGGACTGTTAAGATGACTATTTTAGAAGCCTTAACAAGCCTTACTGAGTATGATAATGATAATCTGCTCAGTAAGGTTTTACTTGATTGCGAATTAACTGGAACGGATACTTATGTTTCGGATACGCATAAAGCTAAGTTAGATTTGTGTGCTGCGGATATTTACGAACATATTGCAACTCAACCGGATTTCTCAGAAAGCAAATTATCAATAAAATATGACAAAAAATCATTACTCATAATGGCACGAAAACTCAGGAAAAAGCACGGAGTTCAAACTGCCAATATCTCAGGTAAATCCCGATGGTAAAGCGTTATCCCCACAGCATTGCAATTAAGTATAATGCTGGTGGATTCCCCAAAGGTGAGTATGTTCCTGGTTTTGAAGTTCAAAAGACAACGGTTTGCAGAATCGAACTAGCAGAACGAGGTAATCAGTATAAATCTCAAACTGGTGGTGATATGATCACTAATGAATGGAATATCTTCAGTCCATTATTTACCGGATATGATGAAATTCCATTATCTGCAATCATCATTTCCACCGATACACCGCTTGCTTTCAAAAATAAAGAACATCTGATTTTAGCTTGGAACGTGTTTCAAAAACATATTGAGATTAAGGTGTAAAATGAAGGGATTTCTACAACCTACTTTCACGAATGCAGCTATTTTTAACCGGATAGATCAATTCGAGCGGAATAAACTCGAAAAGATGTATCAATCGCTTTGTTATATCGGGACACAGTTTTCTAATAATGCCAGAAGCACCCGGACTTACATGGATGACACACGCAACCTAAGAGGTTCAATCGGTTATATCGTTGGTTTTAACGGCACTCAAAGGAAAATTAATCTCAAAGGTACTTCTGAAGGTAAAGCAAAAGCTCGTGAAGTTGCGAGTGAAATCTTATCTCAAAACACAAAAGGATTCGTTCTAATCTGTTTTGCAGGCATGGAATATGCTGCTGCTTTGGAGTCTAAAAGCTATGATGTAATAACCGGAAGCGTTCCGGTTGCTTCGTTGCTACTGAAAGAAATTAAACAGCATCTAAAGGCTGCATAATGAGAACGACTTCCGATGTTATTGATCTGCTTTTTGATATTGTAAATGTGCCGGTAGTTACTTCTGAAATTGACGGTGAAGTTTATAAAGGTAAGAAATCCAGACTTCCCGATAAGGTGGATTTACAGAATATTGTCATTCTTTCATTGCCTATCGATAATGGAGATACTCAGCACATGACAGCGATCATAAATTGCTTTTGCATTGATTATAAGGAAACCGGTACAAGAAACGAAACTAAACTGAAAGATATAGCTGAAATAGTTACCACTCAGCTTGAAAATTACACCAAAACAAGAGGAACATATTTCCAATTCAAGATTGTAAGCCAGAATATTATGTCTGACTTTCAACAGAAAAACATGAGCTACAATTCAATTCGTTTGAATTGTAATATTGAAAATTAATTTAACAAGGAGTTAATAATGTCAGTAAAAATGCGTATACACGGGTTTGACAAACTTGAATATAGCACTTGCGGAGCAGATGGCGGTTTAGGTGCTGTTGACACAGAACTTTTGGCTATTGTTCCGGATAGTACAAAATATGGAATTGAAAAGCCCGAAGATATTGAAATTCCAATAGAGGGTTCTGATGAGCCCGACATTAGAGATATTCTTAGGGGTGGACTTAAAACAGTCCATATTAAATCCTATGATACTGCTGCTGCTAACCTCGCTTCATTCTTTGGCGGAAGTGCTACAGAGATAGCTCCATTCGTCTATACAGCACCGATTAAATCAGCAAAAATCTTTATGAGCATACAAGTTACGTGTAAGTATGTTGAAGGTCACGCAACCGTTCTTAAAATTCCTAAAGTATTGGTTCTTGCGAGCTTGGTCGGAGCGATTTCAGATAAAGAATCCGGATACATTGACCTCGAATTTAAGGTTGCTTCTCCCATAAGTGCTTTAGGTGTTGCTTTAGCTCCCTTCACAATCACGAATTTGGTTGAAGTATAAATTATGAACCCTCTTTGAGAGGGGAGGGTTCTGATTTTCAAAGGAGAGTATCTTGCCTAATATTACTGATACAATATTGCAGAAAGGGGTGGATTTTCCCATAACCGTGGATAACCCAAATTTTCTTCATAAGATGAAACTTTTAAAATCTGAGAGAAAATTTGTTATTTATCCGTTACATCCTGGACCTCTATTGCTTATATGCAAATTACTAAATAGTATTGAAAAAATCGATATTGATAAAGAACCTAAAATGTCAATATTGGAATTCACAGCAAAAAAAATTGAATTAATGGACGATAAATATGTCCGAATGATTTCGCTTGCAATTTTCAATAAAAAATTTAGTAAAAATAAATTTATTCGTTATTTCCAAAACATTAAATTCAATTCCATTATAGATTATTTAGATAATAATAGCGATAATCTTGAAATATTGAAATTAATGACCGTGGTTACTCATCAAATGGGGCATAATTCTTTTTTTGCCACTTCGGTCTTGATCGGCAAAATGAAGATAATCGAGACCGAGATAAAAACGGAAAAACAATAAATTTCTGGCAAATAATCGGTAATTTCGCACATTATTTTAACATCTCCTTTGAAGATATTCTATGGAAACACTCGTGGGCTAATATTCTGATGTATTCCCTTAGTGTTCCAAAACCTGTAAGCATTGATAAAAAAACAGATCAAAAGGGCAGTTTAGATTTATCGAATCCTGCCGATTGCAAAATGTTATTCGGTGGTTAAAATTTAATTTTAGGAAAATGATATGGCTTTAAATGTTCAAGGTTCGGACAGCTTATTTTGGAAAACGGGAATTTCAACAACCGGATTAGAAAAAGGCTCGAAGAAAACTCGTGGAATTCTTAAACACTTAATGGGCAATATATCAAAATTAGATATATTTGCCGGTTTGGGTGTTTCTGCTGCACTCGCTTTCAGAAAAGCTATAATGGAAACTTATAAGTTTGCTAAAGATTTTGAAACCGCAATGAAAGAAGTTGAGACTATTTCCGATGCCGTGAAAGCTAATTTTGCCGGTATTTCACAAGAAATAATCAATATGAGTAAAGAAGTACCCGGTTCTGCTGATCAACTCGCAAAAGCTTACTATCAAATTGTAAGTGCCGGCTATGACGGAGCAGAAGCAATGAAAGTCTTATGGACTTCTGCGAAGCTTGGAGTTGCCGGCGTAACCGACACATTCGTTGCCGCTGATGCGATAACTTCGATCATGAATGCTTATGGTGAAGCTGCGGGTAACGCTGCCAATATTGCTGACAAGCTATTCCAGACAGTTAAATTAGGTAAAACCAAGATGGAAGAACTTGGACCCTCAATCACAACCGTAACTGGATTAGCCGCACAGGCTGGATTAGCATTTGATGATTTAATGGCTATCATTGCAAAAGGTGTAAAAACTCTTGGTACAAACGAAATGATGACCGGTATCAGAGGAATGCTGATTGCTCTCACCAAACAGCAGGATGATACAGTTAAAAAAGCAAAAGAACTGGGAATTGAATTTGATATTACCGCTTTAAGCACAAAAGGATTCTCCGCTTTCCTCAAAGATTTAATGGATTCCACCGGCGGGAATATAAAACTTTTATCTGAATTATTCCCACGAGTTCAAGGGCTTTCCGGTGTTCTTGCGGTTGCAACCGATGCGGGTGGTGATTTTGATTCTATTCTGAAACAGATAATAAATTCAGCCGGCTCGATGGACGAAGCATTCAGAATTATGATCGATTCTACCGATAATCAATTAGGGCTTCTAAAAAATATCATCAATGCAAAACTAAAACCGCTGGGTGATGATATTCTTGCAAGTGTAAATAAAATTGCGAAGGGATTTAATCAGGCGTTAGCTGGATATTTGAGTTCTTTTGAAAACTATATGACTGAACTAAGAGCTTTTGAAGATAAAGGCGTTGATTTAGATAAATTCATAAAAGAATATGATAATTTAAGTAAAAAACAACAATTATCCAATACAGAACAGGAAAGATTGAATGAATTAACAAAGGATATATCTCTTATCGTTCCAGGTGCAGTAACCTCATATAATGAACTTGGCGAAGCAATGGGCATCAACACTGAACACGCAAAACAGCTTTATGAAATGCAATTAAACATAATGAGAACATCAGGAGAAGGCGAAAAAGCGATAAAGAATTATGTTGAAAAAATAAATGAATTAAAAGGAAGTTTAATTGGAAGTTCTCTTTCTTTTGCAGAACATATAAAACTGGGAGGATTATCTGTACTTGCATATGCATTGGGAAGCAAAGCAACTATTGGATATAATAAGGAACTTGAACATTCCAAAACGGTTCTTAATGAATTATTGAAAATAAGAAAAGATGATTCTTCTTTTTTACAAGCATCAAAAGAATTTCGTATGCTTACGAAGGAAACACAGGAATATTTGAAAAATGTTGGAAAAGTTATAGATTTATCTGATAAAGAAAAGAGATTCATTTTTTTAGCTGCAAATTCATATAAAACTTTAGATGAAGCTATTAAAGAGCAAAATAAAAATTATCTCGAAATGTCAAATCTTCAAAAGAAAACAAAAGCCGATCTGGATTCTTATATTTTCGCACTTTCCAAATATTTTGATATCACAAAAGGCGTGGATGAATTAACTCAAGATTTTACAATTCATCTTGGACTTGAAGCAGATGAAGCGAAAGCATTAGCAACGGAAGTTAAAAATCTGTTAGCAATTAAGAAAGAATTAGCATTACAAAAACCACCACCACCGATGTCATTTAAACATACATTTGCGATTGAGAAAGATGAAGATTTGCTTGATTTTGATCTTGATATTGGTTTTAAAACATTAGATGAATTAACAAAAGCATTTCAAGATAATATAAAAACTCAGGAACTTTGGGCATCAGTCGGTAAAGATACCACAGCAGAACAGGAACAAATCTGGAGCAATTATTTTGATTCCCTTAAAGCAAGAATGGATGAGTCCAGTCTCTTTTATAAATTAGCATTAAAAGATTATAATGAATGGAAAAAGGGGATGGAAGAAGCTCCTGAGTTTGGTGGTGTAAAAAAATCGTTTTCTGAATTAATGTCAACATTCGCAGAACATACAGAACAACTTGAAAATCTAAGACAAGCAGGCGTTGACACTACTGAATTATTATCTGAACAATGGCAGATATTTGCCGATAATGTAAAAGAATCTTATAAAGACGAGCCAGAAGTTTATCAAGCTGTTTTGAATATGAAAAAAGATGCTGATACTGAATATTTAGAATGGAAAAAACAAAAATGGATGGAGGAAAATGAATTAGCTGTTTCCGGTTTTAATGCGATGGGTGATGCTTATTTGTCAATGTTAGATGATATGCTTGCTGGTGAAAATATGCAAAAAATGAAATTATCAAAATACTGGAAGCAAATGGCAAATTCTTTTATTCTTGAAGTAAATAGAATGATGCTAAAGTGGCTGGCATTTCAAGCTTTAAAATTAATTATTCCTGGTGGCGGTGCACTTGCGGGAATTTTAAAAACAAATAAAGGCGGTGAAGTTCCCGGAGCTAATCTCGGTGGACAAATTATTGATTATAATAAAATCGTGAAGATGTCTCGTGGCGGTGAGATG
>Ga0208904_1001013_pt1 | contig 20337 bp, 25 predicted proteins | sample AntAceMetag02UKB_FD_184774 | JGI IMG/M metagenome (GOLD analysis project Ga0208904, IMG submission 184774) | Saline lake microbial communities from Ace Lake, Antarctica - Antarctic Ace Lake Metagenome 02UKB (SPAdes) (version 2) | ecosystem: Environmental > Aquatic > Non-marine Saline and...
TACCAGCATTGCCAAACGAAACGGCTGGATCAAAAAGGCCCCCGACACCGAGGTGGTTCTATTTCAAACATGTTACGTGGACAATAATGAGCCCGATATCGGTGAAGACCTGATAGAAGTGCTGGAGAAAAATCAGGTAAAATACACCTGCCTCGAAGGCTATAAATGTTGTGGGATGCCATATTGGGAGATTGGGGATCTGGACACCGTGCGCAAAAACGCCCACCACAATCTGAACCTGATGATGCCCTTTGTTGAAGCTGGGGCAAAAGTAATGGCGATTAACCCGACCTGTTCTATGATGATGCGCCGCGAATACCCGGAGTTACTGGAAGGCGCCGATCGGGAAAAAGCCGAAAAACTAGCGGCGGCGATGGTTGAACCGGGCGAATATCTCTGGTCCATCCGGAAAGAAGAACGATTTTGCAAAGAATTCAAAAGTGTCCCCGGAAAGACCGTCGCCTACCATATTTCCTGTCACCTGCGCTCCCTGAGGGTTGGATTCAGAAGCCGGGAAATCATGAAACAGATGCCGGACGTGTCGGTCAAGGTGGTGACTGAATGCTGTGGACATAACGGCACCTACGCCATGAAAACCGAGACTTTTGAAGACTCCGGACGAATCGGCCAAAAAGCATTTGATGCTATGAAGAAAGCAGATGCCGACATCTGGACAACCGACTGTCCACTGGCCGCTGTCCAGTTTAAACAATTCACCGGTATCAAACCCATACATCCCATATCACTTCTGGCAAGAGCCTATCGGGAGAATGGGTTTAAAAAATAAAGAACCGGTATACTTAACACGCGGAATTGAAATGAAAAGAGTGACAAGAGAAGAAATTCTGGATTATGTAACGTATGTAGAGCAGCGTGACGAGATCCGTGAGAAAGTCCTGAAAATCAAAGAAACGCTCAGAATTCATCTGGGTGACAACCTGACTTTCCTCTTTGAAAACCATGATACGATTTATTATCAGATCCAGGAGATGATGCGTATCGAGCAAATTGTCAAAGAGGCCGACATCCAGCATGAAATCAACACCTACAACGAAATATTGGGGGAGCCGGGAGATCTGGGCTGCACGTTGATGATTGAGATCGACGATCCCGCAGAACGTGACGTAAAACTAAGGGCATGGTTGGGACTCTCTGGTAAGATCTACCTGACAACGGCGTCTGGCGAGAAAATCTTCGCCCAATTCGATCCGAAACAAGTTGGTGATGATCGACTCTCGTCTGTGCAATACCTGAGGTTTTCAATGGCTGGACTTTCACCGGTGGCCATTGGGGTGGCACACGAAAAAATGAACATAGAGGCCCCATTAACCTCAACGCAGTCTGACGCCCTGGCAAAGGAAATCTAAAAGTCCCAACAGCCGCCCGATATCCGTTGTTCCCAATAATCCGACACTGTCAGGAAAGGATAACAGGGTGCGCTTGAATATCTTCCCAAAAGCAATGTTCTCTTCCTGGAAAAAGATCGTAAAACTCTTTCTGGTTTTCAAGCCTGCAATCGCTTTTCCTCGAATGTGTGACATCACTGATGCAACCTCTTTGCATAATGTAATCCAGATCCCGCCAGGCATAGGTTCAGGCACTCATGAATCCGGGTTTGCTTGCTTATCCCGCATCTCTGTTTCCTGATCCAGGATCCTTCTGAGAGAGGCTATCAATGGATCTTCAGTGGTATACTGCTTTCCATAATCCAGGTTAAATCGATAATTAAATCCTTCCGGATTTTTCCCTTGATTGTGCTGTAATATCGTCTCAAGTTTATCCAGCGCTTTGGCCAGTTTTGCTTCAGCAGTGGTTGCCTGTTCATATTCGTCCCAGAGTTCCGTGATTTCTTTTTGAAGATGTTCGGGAAGCGGTTTAAGAATCAGTAGCAGGTCCAGCCGCTCTTGCACGGCCTTGTCCTCATTTGCATTTTGATCAACCGCAGGAATATCGCCGCCGATGGCTTCGCCAAGGTCATGAATAATGCACATTTTGACTAATTTGGCATAATTAACCTTTGGAAAGCTTTTTTCGAATAGCAGTGTCATCAGACAAAGCCTCCAAGTATGCTCTGCTACACTCTCTGGTCGCCCCTCCGACGTCCTGGCACTACGGGTCATAATTTTCAGTTGTTCCGTATGACGCAGAAAATCCAGAATTCCGATCAGTTCAGATGTTTCCATGTTTACCTACTCATATTTTCCCGACAGCCAGATTCCATCGCCCAAGTCTGTGACGTTAGCTTCTCTTCAGTGCTATGTGATATCCAAGCTTTGCAAAGAAACCACCTTGTCATCGCTAATTCTTTGTGTTGAAAGTTCTGAAAAACCGAGTTTTTTATGAAACAGAGGAAAAAACGGTCAACCCGTTAAATTTCCATATCAAATTCTTCCTTGCTGACACCGCATTGGGGGCAATCCCAGTCATCGGGGATGTCCTCAAAAGGAGTTCCCGGGGCGACACCACCTTCCGGGTCACCAATTGCAGGGTCATAAACATAATCACAGGCTAAACAGATGTATCTATCCATTTCTTGCTCCATATTAATAAATTGGTCTATTTGAGTATATTGTTCACATCGTCTCTGTGATCCAGAAAAAGCTGCTTCAGAACGGGATTAATCTCTTCATATTTCAGGTACGATGATTGGAATAGCAATTCAGTAGAAGCTTGCGACGAGTGAATTTGGTCTGAATTTATTCGTTAACGGTTCTCAGATGAATATTCAGTCTATTAACTCAATGTCTAAACCGTCCAGTAAACTCACTGCTTCTTGCCGGCTGAATTTAGCCCTGCTAATTTTATTGTTGTTAATGTCGATCCGGTAGTTTGCGGCTTCTGTGAAATCCGCTCCCGTCAAATTCGATACGCTAAACAGGCTATTTGTAAAATCAGTGAACGTAAAATTTGCCTTACAAAAATCACCTTCTCTAAAATCAACATCGTGAGCTTTGCACTCCTCAATGACCAATTCTCTTATACTAAGCCCGAAGAAAGTGGAATCACTAATATTACATTTCAAAAATGTTATCGGGGATGAAAGCGCAATACTTGGCCACGCCGCTTTTGTCCAGTCAATCCCTATAGCCTTACAGTCTTTAAAAACAACATTGTTAAACCGACTGCCATTTAATTTCACAATGCTAAGATTACATTTAAAAAACTGACAATCGATAAACTTACATTTATCAAACATAGCTTCACTAAAATCACAGTCATTAAATACGCACTCTTCAAAATCAGTGGTGCCTATTTCCTGGCCTTGAAATTTAATTTGACTAATATCTTTGGAGAAATACTCTTTCTGGTCAAACTTAAATTTGGTCATCGTATCTCTTCGCTCTCAAGTATATTATTCTTTTATCCCTGCCGTTTAACACCTGCAGCATCGACGGCATTGAAGAAAGTGGATTAACCGTAATCTTTGATTTGGCGCTTCGGAAAGGCCCGACTCCAGATAGATTGCGATCCTCGCATCTGCCGTTGTTATATTCCTATTTTCACCACTTAATTCCTGCCTTCATCATTCGAGAAACAACAAGATGATGAAATGGACGAATTAAATTGAAGTAAACGGGTCCTGTCCAATGTATATACTTTACTGATGTAAAAACATGAAATCTTGTTCGTTTTTTACTTAGTTCTTCAGTAACCACACCAAAGTACGCCTTCAAGTGTTTGTCTTCTGGTGTTTCCGCAACCCAATATATATCTTCTCTCGCATTCAGAACAATAAAAAATGATGCATTTTCTCCAGACTTAAAAGTAAGATTTTCTGGCATTATTGCAGGCAATGTTTCTGGTTTTTCATGCTTTGTCAGGCCAAGGATACTTACAACAACTTCTCTAACTTTGAATAAAACCAAAATCCACCAAGGATAATAAGAGAGCATTCCAGAAATAAAGCGCCTCAAACTCACATCACCCTCAATAGTTTTAATATCTAAATGGTCAACATTTTTGAAACAAAATCCCAACTCTTTATATTTCTGTATTTGTCGCATATTCGATTTTAATATAACGTAGAACTGAGATGACCTAAGGGCATAGTAAGAACCGAACAGGGGCCCAAAATTTAATCTCCAGCGCTTTGCTGTATGTTATTATGCTGACTGTATTGACAATTGTTTTGAAACTTTCATGATTTCACCTTAACTGCAATCGCTTCTGTGATTGTCAATGGCCAACACAAGTTTGATTTTGGGCGATTACCAGTAATTTTTCATCAATTCAGTACTCCATGAAGGTTGTTTGACATCCGCCATAGGTAAAAATTCTTTCATTACTGGTTTTATGTCCAAAACAGGCGTTTCATCAATTGCGTCCAAACCTGTGACAGTGGCGATTAACGTCAGCCAAGAAGTTCGTTAGGTGCTACAGACTTTTCTAATTCTCTCTGCGGGAACTCGCAGGTGCTCTATCAAATATGACTTAAAAGAGTCTTCATAAGGCTGTCTTTCTACGGCTTTCTGCATGCACATAATCCATGCATCCTTCTCCTCCAAACTTATGGACAAATGCCGGTGAGCGCCAGGGAGGTTAATCTTACCGAAGTGTTCTGAATATAGTTTTGGACCACCCAGCCACCCGGATAAAAAATATGCCAGCTTCTTCCTGGATTCTGATAAATCATCAGGATGCATATCGCGTATCTTTTTTGCTTCTGGGATCTCTCCCATAAAATCATAGAAAGCAGCGACGAGTTTTATAATGCCAGCTATTTCACCAGCCGCTTTGTAAGAGCCATCGGCCTTACCATATAGATTTGTTTTAGAACTCATAATACTCCTAAGAACTTTTTTTCACCATCAAGGTAGAACGGCCAGTTACCCGACCGCCCCTCACAGATCCCTGCATGCGGTTTTCCCGGACTTATTGAGAAGAGTGCGAATGACAGATGCATTGCAACACCAATGATGAAATTCCATTACTCTGGCAAAAACCTCAGCAGTCGTTGTCTGAATCCCATGTTTCTTCTGGTACCGGGAGCCGATACCGAGGGTCTCATTAATCATTATTTACTTTAGTGTTTTTCAATTTTATTTTTTGAAATCTAAAGTCCGCTGACACATTTGTTAAAAGGATTCTTGACACAGGCCATAAATGCGCATAACATATACGCATGTCAAGTAAACAAGATCGGAGGTAACTATGCAAACAGTATTTGACAGCTCGGCTCCCAAAAGACCAACAAATTTAAGCATAAATAGCGATTTACTTCAAAAGGCCCGAGAATTTGGAATAAACCTTTCAGCGACATTTGAGAATGCACTTGCCGATATCGTCAAACAAAAGCAAGAAAATAAGTGGCTGGAAGCCAACAAAAAAGCTATAGACAGATATAATGCACACACAGAAAAGCATGGCGTATTCAGCAATGGACTAAGGAGTTTTTGATGCCTCAATTTACTGTGTACGAAAATATCAATGAACAGTCGAAAGACTCATTTCCGTACCTTCTTGATGTCCAAAATAGCTTACTTGAAGGACTGAATACACGAGTTGTCATACCTTTGTGTCCGTCTGCCGCACTTGGAAAAAAAGCTATCAGCAATTTATCTTCACAGTTTGAAATACAAGGAATCTCCCACACCCTTCTTACTTCACAATTAGCTGGTATAGCGGTATCAGAAATTGGACCACCTGTTTGTGACCTGTCAGGTAATAGATTTGAGATTATCAAAGCCCTGGATTTTCTCTTCACTGGTTTCTAGCCTTTTAACGAGCCTGTAGAAAAACTCATTTAACGAATTTAACTACGGACTCGATTTCTGTGTGTAAAGGGTGTTGAAAGAATACCCGGAAACGTTGATTATTCCTTGCTTTAAGCGGAAGAACCTCTACAATGGCATTATGATGTCCTTAAATATCATAATATTAACGCCAAAATAGAGGTTCCCAATGCATCATAAGAATATCAAAGTGATTATTAAAAGGCAACTCAAGAAAGATCATCCCGATTGGTACCGTTTGACCAGAAAGGAAAAAAAAGCATTGGCTAAACAAGTGACAGAAGTTGTTATCAGCAATTACGATTTCAAACAGGATATTGACACGCCTGTCGAAGAATTGATCGGTATTGACAATCAAGTCATCAATGAAGATATCATGACTTTGGATGAGATGAATGTCATGGTCGACGATTTCTACAAAAACTCTCTGATAGACGTTAGAAAAATCAAAACGTTTCGCGTCAATCTCAAAGACAGCCAGCTGAAGTTCATAGACAACATACTGGACAATCATATCATCAACCGGTTGCTGTTCTACAATGGATTCACCCCTGCCATGAGAAAGCTGATGCCCAGTAACTTACTGCGAGCCGAACTACTCAAAGCCATCAAGTATCCAGAGATCGCTTACCGTAAATATTGCACAGATGAATACCTGGGACTTGATCGAAAAGAGAATCGTGAATTCATTGGTCTGCCGTTGCACAAAAAAGAGATGATCGACCATACCCAATTGAGTAAGTTTCGCAGTTCTTTGACATTCGTCCAGAGTGTCAATCTTCTGGTCTATATTCGATGTTGCGTCTTGACTGAACTGCTGCTTTGTGATCATTGCAAGTACTGACAGCTGCTCGCAGTCAAATATCTGGGAAGCAGATGACCGTTTTGGAACATCAAAAACAACAGACTCTGTACTATTCAAACGTATTTAATTTATAAACAATATGTTACAGACATACCGCTTGGAAACATAAAACAGGATACTTTTTCAATCACCTGAAGCGAAATCGCCATTGACGGCTCATCGGAATCAAGCCGGGTAACCCAACCGGAAACAAAACATCTTTCGGGCTAAAATCATACGTGATCTCTTCGAGTGATTGAAAAAACAGCATGCAATTATTTACCGAACAAATATTTTCATGTGATTAGCAACCACTTTTCAACACCCTTTTGTAGTCGTTTTTTTTCGTCTCGTTGTTGTCATGACCTGTGTGTTCTATTTCGTTTTCAGCCTGTGCATCATGATCAGAATGGTGATATATTGCTGCATAAGGACATCAGAACCCAACCTGAAACCATGCTTAAAACGATAAAACCATACCTGGAAAATTTGGTCATCGCTGTCGAATGCATATTCACTTGGTACTGGATAGCAGATTTATGTCACAAAGAAAAGATCGCCTTCGTTCTCGGGCATGTTTTGGACATGAAAGCAATCCACGGTACCAAAACCAAGAATGACAAAATCGTTCTCAAAAGATCGCGGTGTTGCTCCGGGGAGGGATGATTCCCATGTCGTATGTTTACCCCCAAGAGATGAGAGCTACCCGAGATCTACTTAGCAGAAGAACCCATTTGATGAGAAAACGCTGGGAACTTTTGTCCCATATTCAAAATACCAACAGCCAGTACAACCTTCCTGAATTCGGTAAGAAGCTGGCGTACAAAACAAACCGGATCGGTGTTGAAGAACATTTTGAAGATCCCAGCGTTCGAAAAAATATTCAGCTGGATCTGGCTTTACTCGATACATACGATCAAGAACTCACGAAAGTTGAGTACTTTATCAATAAAAATTATTCCTGTTCTGCCCCTTACCTGAGCGGGTAACCTATCTATACCACTTCAATATGGATTGTTTGAAAGTGAGTACTATTTTCGAAATCCGGCAAGGTTTGTCAAGGTGATTTTGGGATATTTAAAAAAAGAATTTACGATATATCATAAATTAAATAACCGTCAAATTTAAAAATATTCAAAATATATTGAATTTGTTAAAAATAAAAAGAAGCTATCGCTGGTATACCAATTGCTTTAAAATACAACCATATAACCACAAAATACGAGAACAGAGACCGGTCAACAGTATTACCGGTCAACACAGGCTGTTCCTGAAATCTCTCTATGAACTCCCGGTCTCTTTTTTAAAACTCTTTCTTGGGCGATAATTAATGAATGACAAAACAAAAAACAAACAACAATTAATCGATGAATTGAAAACTCTCCGCCTTCGCCTGGCAAAATTCGAAGAGAACGGTTTTAACAGCAGAAAAACGGAAGAAGAATTGGAGATAAAAGAATCCGCTATTCACTCTTCCATAATCGCCATAGCCATAGGGGATCTTGAAGGAAATCTTACCTATGTCAATCCTGCGTTCCTTAAGATGTGGGGGGTGGAAGATGAAAATGAGATTTTAGGGAAATCTATTGTTCAATCATTTTATCACTTTATGCCTAAAGAGGTAAAAATTGCAGATGTTTTGAAAACTGTCATCAAGGAAGGTAACTGGACAGGTGAACGTTTAGTCAAAAGAAAACATGAATTGCCTTTCAATGTTCATCTCTCGGCAAGTATCGTAAAGGATAAAACCGGTAAACCTATTCGAGCGTTGGCATCTTTTATTGATGTCACAGAACGTTACCGGATGATGGACGAACTGCACAAAAGAGAGGAAGAATTGCAGATAAAAGCAGATACGCTTGAAGAAGTAAATACGGCCTTGAATGTTTTGCTGAAAAAGAGAGCAGAAGACAAAAATATATTAGAGTCAAAGATACTGACAAATGTAAGAGAATTGATCAGTCCCTACATAGACATATTGAAGGCCAGTAAATTGAATTCCAAACATGTCATGATTGTTGATGTTTTGGATGCGAATTTGAAAAACATTATATCCCCGTTTTCCTCAAAACTATCATCCAAATATCTCAATCTGACCCCAATGGAAATCCGAGTTGCTGATTTGGTTAAGAAGGGCAAGACAAATCAGGAAATAGCCGATCTCTTTTATCTGTCATTAAATACAATCGTGACACACAGGTTTCATATTCGAACAAAATTAGGTCTTAAAAATTTAAAGGTTAACCTCCGGACCTATCTCCTTTCTTTAGATTAATAGTTATATTCTATCACTATATTGTCATAATTTATTCATCTTGATATTTCTGCGACATTTTGTTTTTATAAACCAGATCCTAAAACAAAAAGTTAAAAAACTAGGTAGCGTATCGTTGAAAAATCAATCAAATTGACTATCATTTGGTGCAGGCATTGACCGATTTTATGGCGGGAGCATTGGAATAATAATTTAAAATAAGAGATTTCACCTCCCTCCTAATCCGGAAAATAGAATATTTAATGGTTACTTTAAAAAAAAAGGCGTCTTGGCTTTCAATTTCACAATAAACTGCAAAGGAGCGAACAATGAGCACAGATCGCTATGATGCTGTTGTTATCGGTGCCGGAGGAGGTGGTTTGGCTGCTGCCGCCAGGCTTGCTTTGGCCGGCTTGAAAATTTTGGTGCTGGAGCAGCATAATAAGATCGGCGGGTATATGAGCAGCTTTAAAAGAGGATCTTATACATTTGAGGTCTCTCTGCACAACTTTGACGGCCTGGATCCCAGCATCGGTATGAACACTCCCGTGTTCAAGCAACTTGGCATTTGGAACCGTGTCAAAAACATCCGCCTGGAACCGGCTTTCAACGCGGTTTATCCAGGCAGTTTTTTTACCATACCGGCCGAACCTGCCCTCTATCAAAATTACCTGATCGAACAATTTCCACATGAGGAAAAAGGTATCCGGAAATTCTTTGTCACAATGGAAGGCATGAAAACCGCCCTGGCCCTCATGCGTCACCATCAGGAGAAAGATTATATCGGCCTGGCCGGCACCCTGCTGAAACATCCCCGCTGGATCCTGCCTCTGATCCGTTATGCACCAGGCACGGCCAGGAAGCTTCTTGACGATCATTTCAGTGATGAAAAGTTAAAAACCCTGGTTGCCTGGCTGGCCTGTTATGGCGGCGCAACTCAGCATAAAACCTCAGCAGCCGTATTAATGGGCATGATCGCCGCTTATCATTATGGTGGCTGGTATTATTTTGAAGGGGGCTCTCAGAGCGTGTCCAATGCACTGGGAGAGGTTATTACCGAGAATGGCGGGGAGATCCTGCTTTCTAAACTGGCTACCCGGATCATCATTAAAGATGGCCGAGCCAGGGCGGTAAGGACCCAGGATGGTAGCGAATACGCCTGCCGGTATGTGGTCTCCAACGCGAATGCCCCGGCAACAATCAATCAAATGGCGGGCCGGGAATATTTCACAAAAAAGTTTTTAAACAAAATGGACGCCCTTGAGATTGGTCCTCCCTGCGTGTGCGTCTACCTAGGTGTTGCCAGGGACTATCGCAAGTATTTTAAAGGGGCTCATACCATTGTGATGTCTGAACGCTGGACCGTGCCTGAAGACTTTGACATGATGGTAGACAGCGAGCCTCATACCACGGATATGATCCTAGCCAATTACTCAGTCGTTGACTCAACCTGCGCACCCCCGGGAAAGAACGTGATCGTTCTGGTGGCAGCCCTGTCTTATGACTACGAAAAAGGCTGGAAAAAACAAGAATCCCGTAAAAAATATAACCAGCTGAAGCAGGATGTGGCTGAGATTTTAATTCGCCGGGCTGAAGCCCACCTGCCGGGGCTGAGCGAGCATATTGAAAAAATGGAAGTGGCCACGCCCCTGACCATGGAACGGTACACCCTGAATCCCAAAGGCTCCATCATCGGCTGGGGTCTGACATCCTTAAACCGGCTACCGGCCCGGACACCGGTCAAGAATCTCTTCCTGGCCGGCGCCTGGCAAAGCGTGGGCGGCCAAAGCCCGGTGCTGGCGTCAGGGCTTAAAACGGCGAATAAAATAATTAGACAGCAGTAACGTGCGTATTGTAAGCGAAGATCAAGCCGGGGCTCGCTTGGAAAGCTTGCCATAACTTAAAACACGCTTTTACACTATTAGGAGGTTGATATGATAAGTTATAAAGAGTTTCGAACGACTACACTCCACGACAAATTTATGTCTGGTGATAACCTGTCTTATTTTGTGGGAGGTTATTTTCCCAAAGTAGATTTCATGAAGATCTTGCGCAAAGGGATGTCTATACCTTCTGACGAAATTATGGCTGAGGCATTTCCGACTGTAAAGCAGAGAAAGGGGTTGATCCCGTTCTTGACGCTGTACAGCAGATGCAACAATGTCCGCGAGCATATCTGGGATGTCACTGTGTGTCCGTACCTGGAAATTAACTTCTTTTTTCCGGTCATTTATACGCACAAGGGCGAGGAACGTCTATGCTCGTTCATGCCACTACTCTACCTGGATCATCTATTCCACACACTTGGCGGATGTATGCTGGGTTTGCGCAAACAATTCCACCGCAACATGAAATTTAATGAAACCGATACAACATGCTCTTTTGATATCAAAAACATCCTCAGTGCGAGTTTTCCAAAGAACTCGATGGAAGAAGTAGAAGTAGAAGAACTCGATCCGTTCTTCGCTCAGATATTCACAAAGCCAACCCTGACCTATTCTTATTTCCTTGCAACTGACTTCTACACAACGCAATTGTTTAATGCCAAAAAAGTGTACAAAGCTGCAGCTGATATCGAATGGAACTTCAAAGGCACTGTGATCAAGAGCGACGAGCATACCTTTTGCAACTTCGCTGATTACAGCTTCACGTGTTCACGAGCCATGAGTTACAAAAAGTACTTTCACCCGAAATACCCTGTAGATTGGAAAAAAATAGCCGAACACCTCCCGTCCGAGAGCCTCTGAAAAAAAACCACTTTAGGTGTATCGGAATTGTTAATTCCTGCGAAAGGAGATATTCCGATTTCACCGTCCAGACCCTGAGAAGAATCGGACGGTAAAAAAAATGAATACGAGAGCGGTGTTTTACGACTGATAGTCATCTACAATAAATTTTATGAATAAGCAAGGAGGTACTTCGTGGACATTACAGAGCGTGTAGCGATTGTAACGGGTTCTGCTTTTGGTATTGGAAGAGGCATTGCAATGAAACTGGCAGAGGAAGGAGCCAAAGTAGTGATTAATGCCAGAACACAAGAGACTGTTGATGAAACAGTAAAGATGATTCAAAAAACAGGAGGGATTGCCATCGGTGTAGCCGCTGACATATCAAAAATATCTGAGGTTGATGTTCTGACTGAAACGACTATCAAAGAATTCGGAAAAATTGACATTCTGGTCAATAACGCTGGGAACTACAGCCAAAATTTTATTGTGAACATGACTGAGCAACAATGGGATGAGGTTGTTGATGTGCACCTGAAAGGCACTTTCTTATGCACTCAGGCAGCCGCGAGGAATATGCGTCAAAATAAATTCGGAAGAGTCATAAACATCGCTTCGGAAGGAACTTTTTTTGGAAACATCGGTATGGCGAATTATGTGTCAAGTAAAGCCGGGATGTTCGGTCTTACTCTAACAGCTGCCAGAGAGTTTGCACATTGGGTGAGAAAGGAAGGCTGTAATATGACATGCAATTGCCTGACGCCCGGCTATAATCCTTCAAGAATGACGGAAGCACTGATACCAAAGGTAAAAAAGCGATTTGAAGAAGGAAATTTAATGGGTAGAGTCGCAGACTCAAAGGAAGACATCGGCAGTTTGGTGGCGTTTTTAGCATCTGAAGAGGCTTCGTGTATTACGGCGGCTCTAATAGCAGCTGGTGGTGGACATCATCTCGAGGCAATACACACCATTTAACCTTTTGGAGGAGAATTCTATGTTAAAAGGCAGGGTTGCAGTTATCACTGGCTCGGGAAGGGGAATCGGACAGGGTATCGCATTAAAGCTATCGGAAAAAGGCGCTTCAATAGTTGTGAATGATAAGGACAAGCAGGCAGTAGATGACACGGTGAAGGCCCTTAGAGAAAAAGGGGGCACTGCTGTCGGTGTTGTCGCCGATATCTCAAAGAAAAGGGATGTAGAGCGTCTGATGAATACCGCAGTCAAAGAGTTGGGACGATTAGATATTCTTGTTAATAATGCAGGCGAGTTTCAGGGGGCTTCTTTAGAGGAGATGACTGAACAGCAATGGGATAGTGTGGTTGATGTTGATCTGAAGGGAACTTTTTTTTGCACCCAGGCAGCGTCAAAATATATGCGGGAGAAAAAATTCGGTAGAGTAATAAATATATCTTCTGCAAATGCACTCGTTGGAGAAATCGGCATGGCCAATTACATTGCGGCCAAATGCGGGCTTTTCGGATTGACAAACAGCATTGCCAAGGAATTTTCCAGGTGGAATAAAGCTGAGTCATGCGTTATGACCTGTAATTGCGTCATCGTTGGTTATTCCCCCACACGACTAACAGAGGAAGTTTGGCCTGCTGACATGAGAAATAGACATGCCAGTGAGATTCCATTAGGTAAACCTTTAGATCCAAAGGAAGATATCGGTAGTGCCGTTGCCTTTTTAGCTTCCGAAAAAGCAAGTTATATTACCGGAACAAAAATCGCGGTCACGGGAGGGTTGTACGCCACACTGACAGCTTACGGATGAGAGTGGTATTGTCGCGTTGAAGGTGCATTTCAAATTGGCTTGGAGCAGATGAAAAAAACTATATCTAAGGATTAAAGAAAATGGAAAATTATGATGTATTAGTTATTGGTGCGGGATTGGGAGGGCTTGCCTGTGCAGCTTTACTGGCTGAGGGGGGGAAAAAGGTTCTGGTTGTTGAAAAGAGGTCGCGGGTGGGTGGCAGATCTACTACTCGTTTTGCGGATGGAATGACAGTGGATTACGGATTGCATCTGATGGCGGCCGGTGGTCATATAGAAAGGCTGCTTACAAAAATTGGTTCAAAACTAAAGTATGTCTACACTGATCCACTTTATTATTTTTATGATGATAATAAATTCTTCGGTATTCCTAATAGATTGAATGACTACCAAAATTTTGAATATATCCCGGCAACTGAAAGAAAAGAATGTATTGATATCCTTGAGACGATACGAGAAATGCCGTTTGAGGAGATCGAGGCTTATGATTCTATCTCTTTTAAAGACTGGCTGACAAAAGCCACAAGTAGCGAGACCATACGCAAGACGTTAACTGTAATTGCAGATGCTTTATTTACTCAATCAAATCCCCGCGACATATCCACTGGTGCTGTCTTCCGGTGCTTCCGGCAGGCGTTAAAAAGCGACAACTACTGGAATGCCTACCCTGAAAAAGGGGGATTTATTGCGATCAGTCAAGCTCTGGCTGACGTCGTGGAAAAAAGCGGTGGAAAGGTCTTAACCAATACCACAGTCAGGGAAATTTCAGTTAGAAGTGGCACGGTCGTTCAGGTAATTGCTGAAAACTCAGACAGTATACTCAAAATTAAAGCACCCATAGTGGTTAGTAATTTACCCATAATCGACATTTTTTCCCTGGTTCCATCAGATATCTTTCCAAGATGGTTTGTAGAGCGCATCCATTTACTGGAAAGAAATCTTCACCAATGGCCAAGTGCCACTTTCGGTGTATCTTTTGTAGCTGAAAAACCATTACATGATTTAAAAAGTATTATCGCTATACCTCCCTTTTCCTCTGCCAATAAAGTAGGACCATCTTACATAAAATGGATAGGTTCGATGACCAATATTAACCCAAGTGTATGTCCGCCTGGAATGCATGTTTTTACTTATGGTTATACAATACCCAGAGCTTTTGCGGATTATTTACGAGATATGGGAGAGCAGGTTTTTATTAAAAACACAAAAATATTGATTGAAGAACTCTGGCAAATATTCCCGGAATACGATCAGAGTGCCATTATTCGATCATCACCCGGACTGGGACGGGCTACGGATTGGGGCATGCAGTTTCCAGGTAATTCCTGGCGTCAACGGGTAGATGTCAAGGCGCCGTCTGTGGACGGGCTTTACTTTGTAGGTGACATGGTTCTAGGTTGGGGACAGGCGACTGATTTGGCAACACATTCAGGGATACTTTGCGCTGAGAGAATTCTTAAGACCGGAAAATCAGAGTGTTGACCGTGGATCCTCAAAAAGCGATCGGGATGGAAATTGATATAATTCCATCATAATTCCTGGTTTAAAAATCCGATCTTCAGAACAAATTTGGGATGGAAAGCTGAGTCAAAATACACTGATTGAAATGTCAATGAACCTTCTTTCTCAAAATATCTACTGCTTAATTCGCTTTCCTGCCAGATAAATCTCTTATAATCCAACCACCAGGAAAAAACATATTTTCTTATATATGAGGCCACTCTCGGGCTGGTACAACATCAGGATAAGATCGTGGCTCCGCACGATCTAGCCTTATTCGTTAGCAAAAGCTGGGTAAGAACAGGTAATTATCATATTACTAATGCCATTGGTAATGATGAAGTCTCAAACCACAAAGAATAGGATAATCTGATTCGTCAATTATTTTTCTTGAAAATTCAGTCGCATTTTCAAATGACTTAAATTTAATGCTTGTGTCCTTAGCTACATAGTCTTCTGTATTTGCATAATCTAACTGTCCATTTGGATCAAAAAGACAAAATATCTTGTTGTCAAACTTATCCCGCTTCATATCTCTGATGTTTGTTTCCGGCTTCCATTGGTATTCTTCTTTGCTTTTTAAGACAAGCAAAACCCGTTGCATTACTGATAGACTTGCTCTGCCCATTTCAATACATTCTATTAATTTGCTTTGTGAAAAATCGCTTATATTATTTCCTAAATAAGAAATAGACCGTGTTCTATTAGACAAATAAATAAAGTATTTACCTAATGACTTTGGATCAAATGGATGTTCTGTGCTTTCCAATGGGTAATCTATTAACCTTATCTTATCCCATCGTGGAGGAGTATAATTTGGAAATAGACTCCTTAAAGGATGCTTCCAAATAAGTGATGAATTATCAAATTCGTTTGCTTCTGCTTGTTCATCTGTCTTTCCCCATGCCTTTTTTAATACTTCAACGAACCTTTTCGGATCATCAAGTTGTTTAAAGTGTTTGCTGACGAATTTTTTCCAATCTTTATCATCCTTGACATCTTTGAAATCCATCACTTTGCCCCTGAAATACTTTTAATATTTATGAAAAGGTATCCGTTTTTCTTAACAGCCAACATAGTGAGTGCCTGCTAACACCAACATGACCTGGCTTTTCCCGGGACATGCAATTTACGATAAGTTGACCAAGAGCCATAGGTTTTGTGACTCCCGGCGCTCAATAAAGCTCAGGTCAATGTATTTGATGGACTGGTGTGTAGGAATAATTCTAGCACAATCTGTATGTCCCCTTTTATTGGAGTGCTTTTTAATACTATTTTGCGACAAAACCAACTAAAGTACTATTTTAAAACCCCATCTGGTATTCCAACGCGGCACCGATAACTTTACCGTCGGCATGATCCTCTGCAAAGAGGGGGGTGTAAAACACTTTGGCACCAATTGTCTTCAGACTATTACGATCTGGATTTAATACGATTGCCCATTTCCAGTTAAAGATAGGGCCAACAGCGGCAAATGATTCGCCTCGGTCTTCCAGATCAGATTCATAGTCCGGGCCGTAGTGAAAACTAATTCCCAATCCCGGCCCGGTAATGATGGTTGTTCCGTTTTCAAGCTTTATATACATTTCCAGATTCACTTCTGGTTCGAATTGAAGCATGTTAAAAGCGGAAAAAAACAAAATAGGACGCATTACAGGCAAGTTAAAGGCAAGAGTCTTATCATCAGACAGTTCCCACCTGATGACCAATTGAACATCCGCCATTGAACCGCCTTTTTCTCCGGCATCTGTGGCTACACACATACGTACATCGTCATATCGCATTCCAGCCATAAAAAGTATTCCGTATGAGCGGTTCTGTTGAGTTGTTTCCTGGGCAAGCAGACTCGATACGGAAAGTATGATCAATCCTGATACGAAAATTAGTCGTTTCATTCAGATATCTCAGATTATTTATAAAAAAAGATTCACGCTTAGTTAGGAGTCAGTCACAAATTTTGATCTTTTTTTCAGAGTTGGATAAAATAATTCGGCAATGATTACAATATTTATGATTTCATATTTTGAAATACATATCGTCGAGGGGTTACCTAACACCGTCTTCGTCTTTAAATGTTTCATTTTTGTTTCTTTATTACCCCAACGAGACCGTAGAAAAATCTATTTTACAGATTTGACTACCGGTTCGATTTCAGTATGTAATATAACTATTTTCGATTAAGCTGCAAATATCGGAGTTATGCCCCGATTTTGATGCTGATTCCGACAAAGGGCCCTATGGCCTTCGACGTAATTTCTGTTGCCCCCTGTTGTACTAAGCCGCTCACGCGGCCGTGAATTTGATTTCAATCTCTAAATAGCGTAACCCATAAATTTTGTTAACCTTCCAAAATTAATAAAACAAGGAGTTACGCCATGGAACATCTCAAAAATCAAAAGTTCGCTCAACTTCATGAGCGATTCAAACGTGAAATCAAGCTTCAGGGAAAACGTCCCAAAACCATCGACAGCTATGCACGCTCTCTCAGAAAGCTCTTGAACTACTTCGATTGCCATCCTGAAAAATTATCAAAGGATGACCTGAAGCTGTACTTTTCGGATCTTATTTCCTCTCGTTCATGGAGTACTGTCCGTGTTGATCGTATGATGCCTCCCTCGGGCTAGTACAACATCAGGATAAGATTGTGGTTCGTTCCTCACACAATCTATCCTTTTTCGTTCTGTGCTATGGAGCTTAGGTTTTGATTTGAAACTTTTGAATTTTTATTTCAGGTAAATGCTTGTAGTGTTTTTCATTTCCTGTAATTAGAGGCAATTGTCTTATCACAGCCGATGCACCAATTAGTGCATCAGCTAGTTCTATTGAATGGCTTAATGAATATTGTTCAACGTAAAACATGGCTTTTGTGGAGATCAATTCGTCGATCTGAAGGACCTGGGCATTTAAAACTCCTAAGGCTTTTTTAAATGCATTGAGTTCTTTCTTATTTCTAACTCCTTGAATAATCTCTACGTAAGTTACTACTGATAGGCTGAATCTATCAAGACTGTGAATCAAATCGATTGCCTTTTGATTACCTCTTGAATACCAAATTAAGACATCCGTATCGACAATCAAAATGATCTCCTTTTTCTGAGATCCCGGACATAACCCTTGACATCGTCCATATCAGTCCGGTCTTTCCACATACCACAAAAATCATTTTGTTTGTTTTCCTGATTCGATTTAGCAATAGGGACTATTTTAGCGTAGGGCTTACCATGAAATGTAATAACAACCTCTTCTCCTCTCATTGCAGCATCAAGAATTTCTTTTGTATGAAATCTAAGATCTTTACTGGTTGCTTGCATAAAACACTCCTTTGATTAAAGTTTATAGTATTAAGTATAAACTTTGCGTAGAGATTAGTCAAGCAAGACCTTTGTTTGATTACAACCACAGAACACCAGTTTCAGCCGCAGCCCACAGCGAACCGAACCGGATGTAAATCCCAATTGCCCAACCAATCCATATTTGGGGTCCTTGGCAAAAAGATGTAAAGTCTGCTGAACAGCCCTAAACAGCAGATTGAGCAATACTCTTTTATTATGCAGAATCAGATCGTTCAACTCATGGGGAAGGGTGAAAACGCTGTGCAGAAACCCTGAGCTGCCCATCCAGACGGTTCATTGTACCATTGCCATAGATTCTTTTCACTGAAATGATGCATCAGTTGCCTGAATGTCATTTCAGGGTTCTCTACGGAGAGTTGATTCATCCTTTCACGTTTTGTTGTCACTCGTTTTAACGGTTCTGCGTCCGCCTGAGTGTGTCCCATGTAAGGGCGATTCCCTTGACCTTGTCCCCTTCCCTCCGGCGGAGTTACCCGCTTTCACCGGTACTATGGGACATCTGACTCCCTGTGATTCATCTTGATGTTCTTGTGATTTAAACTTGTTCATCAATACTAGATAAACCACGCTTCACGGCGCACCGAGGAACGAGCGGCGGGGATGGTTGAGTGAATGCACTCGTTCGATTTTCAAAACTGCAAGCTACTCGTAGTGTGTCCACATCCTGAGAACTTTAACTATTTTTTGCTCTTCAAAGACTTGATATACAATTCTATGCTGTATGTTGATACGTCGAGAATAAGCACCTGCTAAATCACCAACAAGTTTTTCATAAGGAGGTGGATTTTGGTATGGATTGATTTTTAGAATTTCAAGAATAGTCTGAGCCTGAGCTTTTAAGTTTGAAGAGGCAAGTTTTTTTGCATCCTTTTGTGCTTGCTTGGTATAGACAATTTTCCAATTCACCAATCCAACTCCTTAGAACATTCTTCAACTGGAGTTTCCATACCTTCCTTTATTGATTCTCTCATATTGGGAATTGAGAGAAGAAACATGGTTTCTTGTATTGAATTCCAATCTTCCTCGGATATTAAAATCCCATTTGATCTTTTTCCTTTGATAAAAGCTGGTTTATGTGATTCAGAAACTTCATCAATTAACCTGTAAAGCTTTGCTCTAGCTTCGCTAACTGTAAGTGTAGTCATAATTACCTCCATTGTTGAATTTATAGTACGTGAAAACGTACGAAAACACAACTGCTAAGTTTAGACTAAGGTGATGTAATTAAAACAATGAAAATGGGAATCGAACACCGTGCTCAACTGTGTTGCCCAGAGCGGCGAAGCCGCGGTGCGAACCACAATCTAACCTTATTCGTTATACGTAATCAACCTTTTATGAGTTGACTATCATATAGTTGTTCATATCAATTTATGTGGCCTCAGAAACTACTGCAGATGAATTGAATCCTTTAACAATTAGCCATATGCTCAGAGTAATTTCAAACAAGCCCCCAGGAATGACACTAACAACTTCAACAGTACTATTATGCTCCAATAACAACACAACAGAGCCAGACAAAAGAAATAAATATCCGATAAAGCCCCAAACTGATATTAGTCGTGGGATTAGCTTTGATTTGTATAGCAGTGAAACAAACATCAACCCACCTACACTCCACAGGGCCATTCCCATATGATAAGAATAATACCCACCTTTTTTGAGGAGTATGCTGATAACCTCAATATTTGGAATCAGAGCTGTACTGGCTTTAGCATACTCTTCACTTAGAGGAAGGAGCATTAATAAGAAAATTGTACCGACAGCAAGTATGCCAGTCGCAAGTATTGCAGCACTAAGATAACCATACGCCAAATACCAGTTGTATGGTTTTAGTATTGGAAGCACAATTACTGGCAGCCCAATGTTTACAAACGAATGTATTAAGGCCATCAGAACAACTCCAATGACAATCTTCGTTTTTTCAGAATGAACATGAGTAAGAAAATCAGGAGCCTTTATAACTGAGTCAATTAAACCACTTCCTATTCCATAGGAAAGAAATGCCAGAATAAAAAATATCCCAAATGTTCTAGCGCACTTTCCCCACCCAATTGATCACCTGAAATAGATTTTTTCAGCCGCTCTTAAAAAATCCTCGATTGAGCAAACAGTCCAATCCCTTTGCACATTCAATCAGTGTTTGTTCCGGTAC
>Ga0208904_1001017_pt1 | contig 20290 bp, 47 predicted proteins | sample AntAceMetag02UKB_FD_184774 | JGI IMG/M metagenome (GOLD analysis project Ga0208904, IMG submission 184774) | Saline lake microbial communities from Ace Lake, Antarctica - Antarctic Ace Lake Metagenome 02UKB (SPAdes) (version 2) | ecosystem: Environmental > Aquatic > Non-marine Saline and...
CTAAATCTTTAATAATATTATCTACTTCTGAACCATTTAATTTTACATTAACTAATTCTTCTGCTATAATAGGTTCGCTTTTTTGTCTTAAATATTTTAAATCAGTAATAATTTTCATTTCCTCTCTACTCCCCTTTTAGGTTATCTATTTTTATGAAGTTAAAAATAAAGATTAAAAAGTATAACAGTTATTACTAAAAATGTGCAAGGTAAAATCACATAACAAATAGTTTCTAATTTATCTTTATTCATCTCTTCCTCCAAATTACTTATATTTTATTGCTTTCGATTATCTAACTCTTTTTGAGCTTTTCTTTTCCAATCATTATAAAAATCAATTAATCCTCTTATTGACTTATCTAATGCTCCATCCTTAAATAATTCTCTGTAAAATTTTCCTTTGCCATCTCGTCTCATTTTATTTCTCCTCTCTTTCTGCTAACTCTACTGCAAAATAGACAGGAACTTTAGAACAAATACCTATTAATTCTCCAAATTGATTATATACCCCTCCCCCACTACTTCCAAAAGTCAGTGTAGCATCTACAACCATATAATTTTCATCATGTAAATTACTTATTATACCTTCTGTAATATTATAATAAATTCCTAAAGGATGTCCGCAAATAAATACTTTATCTCCTGTTTTTACAAGCATTTTAGATAAAGGCAATACTCTTATTTTATTATATTCCTTTTTAACAATTCTAATTAATGCTAAATCATAAAAAGAATCTTTTTTTATTACTTCTCCTATATGAGTATCATAATTATATAAAGTAATATTTACTAAATATAATGCAGGAAACATTATTTTATTTGAAGTGCTTCTTAAAAATATATTTATAGTTTTTAAATTTACAGCATGACCTAAATTAGATTCAGGAGCTACAATTAAAGAAGGAGGTCTATTACTTTTATCTATTATATGAGCAACTGTAAGTATATAATAATAATTTTCATCTTCCTTTATACATACTCCACCAGCCTTTGCACCTTCATTAGAAATTATTACAGTTCCTTCTAATAATTCATCAAAATTGGGTCTATAAAGTTTACTTGATAAATAACCTAGTTGAGAAAATGCTATTCGATTAACAGTAAGTAATCCTCCTGTTATTCCTTTTATTTCATTAACTAATTGAATGGTTCTTGAATTAATAAACGCATTAGAACAAATACCTAATATCATTAAGCTTATAAGCATTGTTATTAATAGGTTAGTTCCTTTTTTCTTCATTTCTATGCCTCCCTTACTAATTTTTCAAGCATTTGCCCTGATAGTTGAGCATCGTAAAGTCCATCGTGAAGTTTATTTTCTTCAACCTCAATATTCAATGCTTCTGCACATTCTTTTTCTCCACATTTAATATTTAATTTTCCTCTATTAGCTAATTCAAATCTTACAATACTACTTATATCTATTGTTCTATAATGAAAAGGATATTTTCTATTTAAAATTGCGTAAGCATTTTGTAACATATTTGTATCGAATCCACTTCCACTCCATTGAGCTATCCAATAAGTTTTTTCTAAATCTAAAGTTCTATTTTTAGAAGCCCAATCTTCAAATGCTTCTATTGCATCTTTAAGTGGTTTGCCATTTTGTGCTAAAAAAGGTCTTGTAATGTTATGAATTTTAGAGGCTTCTTCTTCCCAATTTGAGGTATAAGGGAGGATATATTGATTAAATGACGTATTGCATAGTTTACCGCTTTTATTAAAAATAACCACCCCCAACTGGCATATTGAGGCGTTTTGGGCTATCCCTGTGGACTCAACGTCAATTATCAACAAATCTTTGCAAATATTGAATTTCCCCATTATTTCTCCTTATTTATATACCAATCAGACCCACCGAAGTTTCCTCTGTCATCAAAAGTATGTTTATCTATCTCACTTTTCTTAAAAATTTTATAATCTGTTTTATTGGGTGCAATTCCATAAACAGCATAATAACTCAAATCTCCTAATAAGTCTTTTAATTTTTTATTATAATCGTTCCTATAAGTTATTTCCATTTTAGGATTGACTAATAACTTGCGTATTTTTGATTTTGTCCAACCTTGTGTTCGATAAAACCTTAAACAAAGAGAGGCTACAGAAATAATCATAAATATTTCTCCTTTAATCTTTTCTCAAGTTCGTCATCTTCTATATAATAAGTATCATCTTGACAAGAATAACAATTGCCAATTATTTGACAAAATCTTAGATGTGGATTTTTATTCCAAATTCCCTCTATTAAATCAATTATTCTTTCTATTCTTTTTGGGTCTCTCATATAAATCTCCTTATTTTACTACTATATCTACGATACCTTTTTGTTTACATTCATCTGCAAACAACCATAATTCGCCATTACGTGCTTTAGTTAATTCTGCTTGGCTTAATTTTGTATGACTACCTAAAAATTCAAATAATCTTTTTTGTTGTCTTTTTAAAAAATCAGCATAATCAATCATTTTAGTAGCATAATCACAATTATAAGAACTCAAATCATGAGACATCCATATAGCATGACGAAAAATTACTCTTTGGTCTCCTGCTACCGCAATTATACCTGCCATACTACAAGCATATCCTGTTACTACAGTAATTACAGGGCAATGAAGGGTTTTCATAGTATCAATAATAGAAAAACCAGCAGGTAAACTACCACCGCCTGAATTTATTCTAAGCACGATGGGTTTACGACTAACTTTATCTAAAGCATATAATTCTTTATTTATTCTATTTGCTAATTTATCATCTATTACATCAAATAAAAATAATTGTCTATACTTTAAAAGAATTTGGTCTACATCAATATCGCCTGTAAACTTTTTTTTAGATTTGTTTCTCTTTTTAGACATTATCGCTCCTTTCTATTAACCAACCAATTCAGTATAGAGCTTATAAAGCGACCTAATAACTTCCTGTATAGTATTTGGGTCTAAAGTGCCTTGTAAAGCTACCAATGAACGTGAAGTCATATGCCCGATAGCTTGTCTTTTTATACTAGCATTAACATTTGCCCCTTTAAAAATATTTTTTTCATCAGTTTTAGGTGTAGGATTCTTTTGATTACAAGTATAGCACTTTTTATATTTCCCATCTTTTAATGTTGCACCACAATCTATACATTTATATTCTCCATCAGCAGAAGATTGTGCAGGTTTAGATAGGCTCTTTTTATTACATAAATAACATTTAGTATATTTTCCATCTTTAAGAGCTTTACCACATTCAGAACATTTAAATTCAGCATTGTTAGTAGTTACAGGGGCTTCTTGCTGTGGTGTAGAAGTTCCACCTGCTTTTTCAATTCTTGTGCAATTATATTTACCATTTTCTTCTGTATACTCAACGTTAACTTCATCTCCACCATAACCTGTGGTTTTATCAGTTCCTTTTAATGCTTTCTTAGCAAAACCGTAAACTGCTGTTGAAGTGGCCATCCACCTTTCTTTACCATCATCCATACCAATCTTTACTAAATTATTACCATCCTTAATAAACGCAAATAAAAATCTCATTTTATTGTCTCCTTTGTTTTTTTAATTTATTTTATCCAAGAATCTGTTTAACTTCTTTTACAGAAACTCTTTTTACCTTCCCTACTAAACTTTCATCACATAATTGTGCTATAAATTCTGCAATTCTATTATCAATAGCTAATAGTGCGTCTTTAGCTATTTGCTTCTTATTCGCTTTAACTGCTTCTTTAACTGCCTTTGCTTTTAAATATTTCATTTTAATATCTCCTTTTAGTTTAATTACTATTTACTTTGACATATCCGTTACGAATAACATAAAACATTCCAACTGCCCCTACCACTACCCCAATTGCCAATACGACTAAATAAGACATATTACCTCCTTTTAGCTTTCTTTTTTCTTAATGTTTTCTTCTCTTGATATTTAACTACATCTTCATATTTAATTACTTTACTATGGTCTGTATAAAGTGTTTCTAATTTAGGAACAATACTTGTTTGAAAAGGAAGCCATTGCAAATCTTGCCCCTTGATTGGGAGATTTTTTAATTGTTCTAATATAGGTTCTTCTATAAATTTAGGAAGCGTAAGTAAATTAACACATAACATTCTATTTTCATAATCTTCTTCTGTTAAAATTTCATTAACTAAATTATCAGCAGTTTCTTTATTAATTTTTTTAGCAAGTAAAAGGTCTACATTAAAGTTTTCAGGTCTAATTTTATATGACCCTTTTTTTGATTTATATTTTATTTTTGGAGTAAATATTTTTACATTTGGATAATTCCACATTTGTTCTAAATCTGAATCAAAAGTTGCTAATATTACTTCTCTATCTTTAAAATATCTACAAGCTACAGCCATAATATCATCTGCTTCCATTCTATCTAATTGTATAATATGAAAATCTGTTGCTTTATCTAATTGTAATAAGAGTTCGTTAAATTGTTTAAATAAAGTATCCCAATCAAGCCCTGATTTTGCTCGTTGTTCATTTCTATTTGCTTTATATGTTTTTTCATAATCTTTTCTCCAGCTATTTCTCCCATCTACACATATTATAATAGTATCGTTTTCATCAACTCCTATTTTTCTTAAATAAGAAAGCATCATTACACATGCAGTATAAGTAGGTGGAACAGCTTTGTTAATTATAGAAGCATAACAAGCTATGTGCAAAACCATTCCCCAGTCTATTAAAATGACCTTATTCATTGTATTATTCCCATTTCTTGTAAATCTTTCTGCATTAATAGTTTTATATTCTCTTTTGGATAATACTTTTTAAATAAATTAAATCTTTTTCTTGATTTATCTCTCCAATATCCTTTAATCTCAATGTATAAATCCCATTCAGGAATATAGAAGTCTGGTAAATATGATGTTTCTTTGAAATAAAATCTTTTAGATTCATATAACCATTTTATACTATTTAAATCTAAAAATTGTGCATATTTATATTCCCAAGTAGAACGCATCCAAATATTATTATATAATATTTTCTTTCCATGAGGAGATATTTGTCCAAACATCCCATTTCGCCTTCCTTTACAAGCACAATTAGGGCATCTAACATGTTGATAATTACTTATTTTTTTATTACAATCTATACAATAATAAATTTTTGAACTTCTACCATCAATATAATTAGGAGCGTTTATACCTCTAAGTTTTTTTCTCATTTTATCTTTGGATGTTGTTGTATGATGTTTACCAAACATTCCGTTTTTAATTCCTTTATTTGTTTCTGATAATGGTCTACATTTAATTTTATATTTTTTAAATAATAAATAAAGCAAACCACGAGAACATCCAATTTCTTTAGCTATTTGTATTTGTGATTTTTGTTTTTTTATATACTCTTTTTTTAAAAAGATTTTATTTATATTATATACTTTATTCATTAATCCTTCTTCTTTCTTTTTAATTCTTGAGCTTTCTGATGTCTTATAGCACTTGGTTTGATATAGTGCCTTCTATCTTTATATTCTCTCAAAATCCCATCTTTAGCCACTGCTTTTTTAAAACGATTAACCGCTTTATCAAAAGCTTCTTGGCTATTATTTTCATTAGCTCGAACTATAATAGAAATATTAATTTTATTGCTCATTTTTTACCTCGCAAAATAATCGGCATTATCTTCAATTAATCTAAAACATTCAAGATGAAGATAATCACCATTTTCATTAACTACATATTTATTACCCACATAAATTTCCGATTTACAATATAAACACCAGCCCAAAACTTCCCTGTCGGTCATTTTACCTTCTCCTTTGTTTTAGTCTCATTAAAAACATCCTCATCCTTACCTTTTTCTTTAATTTCTTTATTCCAAATATAATATGCTAAATAAAAAATTTCTAAAAGTTTTTCTTCTTTAAGTAATATAAATATAGTCTCATTAGCTTCTTTAAGTAATTCATAAATTCTATCTAAAGGTTTCTCTGTTATTATAACATGATTATTTAAATATTCATTTACAGTATCAACAAATACAGGAAAAAATTTTGTTTTAGCTTTAACTGTAGTATTAATTACATCATAACTACCTTTTTTCTTTAAATGAAAACCTCGTTTAAGCCATAATATAAACATGTAAGTGGCGATTTTTAGCAAATCACGTTCTCTAGCTAAATTAGAATATCTTTTTATATATTTAGCTATAGTTCCTAAAAGCCAACCTTTACCAAAATCATCAAAAAGAACATCTGTGGCTTCTTTAGTTTCTGTTTGTGCATATTTCTGACCTCCGTAAACAAACTGGTTTTTTATTAATTTATAAAATATTTCCAAATTTTTTAATCCTTTTATAATAGTCTTTTTTATTTCTTGACCACAATGTTCACATTTTCCCACGTTATTCCCCTTTCAATGTTTCATAAATCCGTTTACCTGTTCTACCATAGACTTCTGCTTCTCTTCTTGTAAAAATACTACCTATACAAGTTTCATTAGTAACACATATGAAATTTTTATTACCATATTTTATTATTATTTTATCATTAGAACTCATTTCTTATCCTCTTTAGTTTCTATTTTTAATGTATTTACTTTAGAAGCAATTACGTTTCCTTTTGCTTCTAATGCTTTTATTTTTTCCAATCTGTAATTATAAATCTTTTCTTCTAATATCCTACCTATAGCTTTTACATATTGAGAAACCAATACTCTCAAACTTTGAATTTTCAAATCATATCTAATAGCTATATAATCAGCTACTTGTTTTTTATTATCAAAAAGCCTACCACCTGAATTCACTGTTAAATATAAAGCCCATTTAGATAATTTACTTTTAGCTTCTCCCCATATTAAATAAATAGGTGTTTTATGTCTCCAAGCTTCTGCCATTTCGTGAATAGTTCCTGTTGTTGAAATATCAGAAAATAAATGCACAATTAAAAAATCGCTTTTATGCACCATCCTCATATCTTTTTCAACTATTTTTTCAAATTTTTGTTCAAATTTATCATAATGCCCAGAAGAAATCCAAGCATTAAATTTATCTTGGGCTTCTATTACGTTCATACCTGTAGCAAGGGGTTCTGTTTTACATGGGTCTTGCACATAAACCCCTGCTCTATCTAAGTCAGGAGTAATAGCATCTCTCCATCCTTGACCGCCATCTTTCTTATCGAACTCAATCGCACCAGCTAAATAAGTATAAAATAATTTTAACATTTTATATCAACTCCTTTTAAATACAAACAAATCCATCTTCATTTGAGTTATCTTCTACTATATCTCTTAATCCATTAAGCATTTCTCTTAAATCCTCAATATTGCCATACGCACCCAAGATACTCTTATTTTCATCAATTTCATCACAATTATCACCACAGTCTACGCATTTATGATTAGGGTCTTTTTTCCAACCTATAAAATTAAATATAAAACAGCCTTCTTTATGTAAAGTATTGTATCTGTAAATCATTTCTATTATATTTTTTAATTCAGGCATTGTATTATCCATTTATATCACCATTCTTTTCCCTTGCTTCGTTTTCTCTTTTGTCTAAAAATCTTCTTCTAAATTCATCTGCACAATGTTGAACTGCATATACACAATCATGTAAAGTAGAATATCTAAAAGCTCTTGTTTTCATAAATTTCTGCATCACTGAAAAAACTATATATTCCAAATCTCCTTTAGTTTTTATTTCAGGAAGTAAGTCAATCATTTTATTATAAGGAATTCGATTTTTTTCTTCGATATAAGGCATTATTTACCTCTCTCATTTGTTAAATCTGAAAACAATTCATACATTTCGTCAACTACTTTAAGCAGTTCTTTTATTTCTTTTTTAACTGCTCTATCATGTCCTTTTCTCATTTCTCTTTGTTCTTTTCTTATTTGTAACATTTCTTCGTGATAAGCTTGTCTTTCTTTAGAAATTTCAGTAGCTACTTGTTTAATTTGATGTATCGCTTTATTAAAAAGTTTTATATCTTTCTTCTTCATCTTAAATCTCCTCTAAATTATTACATTCAAAACAAAAATTCCTATCATCAATATAAATATCTGCATAAACTTTTTTGCTCTTATATGTAAATGTATCTTTTATTTCTTGTAAATCATCATTTACTGCATCAAAATACAAATTATAACTTTCACACCACTCAACCGCTTCATTTAATTTTTTGCCATCTCTACAAGTCCATAATATAAGTTTATGCCCATCGTTTCTTAATTGTTTTAATGTATTTATTAATATTAAATATGGATTTCCTATTTCTGGATATTTATGTTCACATAAAGTTCCGTCAAAATCAACGCCTATAATCATTTCTTTTCTCCCAAATCAACAGCATAAAAGAAGGTAGATACTCTATGCTCATTTACTCCCCATATTAACTGAATTGGCTCACTATGTTTAGCCATTTGTTCAGATAAAGAGTCTCCACCTACTGTTGACCCTCCTCTAAATACTCTAACATTATCTACATCTAACAAAGCAAAGTGGTGCCAATGACCATATACAATACCCTCTGCATTATATCTTCTTGCCCACTCATTTATTTTTACACGCCCTGCTGGAGTATCTGCTTGTTCATGTGCTTTATGCCTAATCATATAATTATGACCTCTTATATTACAAGTTAAATAATCTGTTTCAGCATATTTGATTTCCAACTTTTTATTCTTCAATACAAAATTAGACCAATAAGCTAATATCATATATATCATTAAATCCCAATTAGCTGTAGGGTCTGTATCTTTACCTGTTCGACCATGATTTCCCTTTACTCCATAAAACTTTACAGAGAGCTTTCTATCCAATAAAGCTTTAATTAATTTAGTAATAACATCTACTACAAGCATAACCTGTTTAGGCGGTGCTAATTCTTGTTCATATGCCTGTGTAGCGTAAATGTTTTCACCGTTTGCTTGGTCTCCTGTTGATAAAATTACAACATCCCTAATAGGCACGCCTTTGCTTATATTATTATCTAATAATTTTAATATCTGTCTACATAATCTATTTATTCTTGTTCTAAAAATATTTTCATCATAAATTATACTACCGTCTTGATTTTTTACTATTTTACCTGCGTGTAAATCACTTAATTGAATAACTAAAGTATCTCCTTTTTTATCTATTTTATCTCGTTTTGAAGGTTTATAAGGTTCTATAACAGATAAAGTTTCTTTTAATGTAGAAATTATTTCTTTATCTCTATCTTTTGGTTTAATTGGTTTTTGATATTGTGGGAAAATAGTTCTTTTTAAATTATATCTACGAATAGCTTTTTCCATAGCATCATAGGTTACACCGAGCTTAGAAGCTATTTCTTTATAGCTCGCACCTGTGCCAAGATACAATTTAAGAATATCAAGCTTTTGTGTAGTCCATATCTTTTTTCTCATTGTAATCACTCTCCCTTTGGTTATCCTTATATTAAGGTTGCAAAGTTGCAATGAAGGTTTTAAAATATTTAATCCAATAGTCTCTATTAAAATTTACTCGTATATTACATTCATTACAAAGTGTTAATAAATTAGTTTCTTTACATTGATTTTTATCATAGTCAATATGATGAACTGCTAATTTTATTCCATAAACTATTATATGTTCTTCTTCTGTTATTCCGCATTTTTGGCAAGTGTAATGGTCTCTTTTACGAATTTTCTCTTTTAATTCTTGATTAAATTCTATAGGATATTTCTCAAAAGATTTTCCACCTTGCCAATTTGGATGTTTCTCTCCTGTAAATGCTAAACTTATTTTTTTCTTTGTTTTTTCTGTATGATGATTACCTTTATGAACACAAGAAGCACATAACCCAGAACCATAAAATCCTGAAGAAAATGTAATTTTTTTATTACAAATTTTACATTTATATTGTTTTAAAGTTCTACCATCTTTAAACATTCCACTATTTTTACCAAATAAATGCACATCAAACATCGGATTATTCTTACCTTTCGTTCTTTCGCTCATTTTTTTATTTCTGTTTTCTTGGGATTTTTTTGATAATTTTATTGGTTGTCTTTTATTTAATTTATAAGCTAATTTTAAACTTTGAGAAATAGTTCTAATAGGAATATTATATCTTATTAATCTATCTCTAATAACCCAATCCGTCTGCTGAAGTTGATTAGCTATTTCTTTAATAGTTTTTAAATTATTGATATATTCTTTAACTAAAAATTCTTTAGTTATATTATATTTTAATTTGTTCATTTTTTTATTACCTCTATATTACAATTTAAAATAAATAATTCTTTTTCATTGCGAGGAATTGCTATAATAATTTTAGGAAATTTATTACTTTCAAAAGCCTCATTCCAAATTTTAAATATTGTTTTTTGTTTTATTCTGTAACTCTTTTTATCTGTATATTTACATTCTATTAAATAATTATCCGTTTTTAAATCTCCCTTATCAAACCACAATGCCCCCGAAGCTATAGTTTTTCTTATTTTATCTTCAAATTTTCGACCTTTATTTTTTTTCATAAAAATTTCCTCAAATATTTTAATTCTTTAGGAAATCGTATAAATTCTTTTTTAAATGCAATGCCAGCAGTAGATTGTAAATCTGTCATATATCTTTTTGTCATCCGTTCAAACTTATCATATTGTTTACTATCCCAAAAATCTCCTTTATTTTTATTAACCAAAACTTTTTCAATTTGAATACTATCAAATATAATTATTTTATCCTCAATATCGATTTTAACGACATTAAAATATTTTTTAAATGGTTTAATATATAATTTAAGTTTTTTCATATATAATCCCCTTTAAAATTCAAAATGTAAAAATAAACTTACTCTGTTATCTCCTTCAAATCCTTTACCCACGCCTAAAGTAATTCCTGCATTGTCGGTAATTTTATACCCCAATCCAATCGGGTAAAGCCCTCTATTAGTTATAAAGGATTGTATTCTATATTTATAATACCTTAACCAACTCAATCCTATACCCCCTTCACCCTCTACTCCGTCATCTCCCAATCCCATACCAATTAAAGCAATAGGTTTAAACTGAAATCCGAAGGGAGCTAATTTGCTTTTAAGATATGGCACGTCTTTTACTGAAATCTGTTTAATAATTTTATCTGTTTTAGTATCTTTTAAATATACATTTCCTTCTTTATCTATATGTAAATATTCTCCATTCAAGTCTATGCGAGCAGATTTTCCATAACCCAAATCTATAGAAATAGGCACATTTTGTTGACCTTTCCAATAAAAAAATCCAGCAATTATAGTAATTACAAAAATATATACTGTTAATTTTCGGATGTTTAGCAATCCTACCACGTCTTTAGCCCACCCAACAGGACTTAACAATCCACCAAACCCTGCAAAAAATTTCTTAGCTTGAAAAGCTTCTTCTCCATTTTTCTTATATACATTACCAACAGAAGCATTTAATGTTCTTGAAAATGTAGAAGGGTTTCCTATTTCTACTATAGTTTTTTTAGCTCGTTTAAATATTAAAGGTCTAAGCCACATAAAAATAGCACCAGCTAAAAACATTCCTAACAATACTAATATATCATTCATTATTTACTCCTTTATTTCTATTATTTTGGAATTAAAAGTCATTTGGTCTGCTACTTCTAATGCTGTTGATTTTTTAGCAAAAAGCATTTTTCTCCCATATGTATCTCTAATTTCTAACTTATCTAAATCTAATACTAAATATTTACTCATTAGTTTCTCCTCTAGTTTCTAAAACAGTATAACTCCCATCTTTATTTTCTCTTATTAGACGCTCAACATAATTTGCTTTAATAGCTTCGTCTATATCTAATATCCAATATTTTTTCATATACCCTTTCTATTTATTTATATATCTTACAAATGCTCCATTATTTATTGAAGGTTTAACTTTAGAAATTTCATTAACAGGAGCAATATATTCTCCTGTTACTAAAGCATTAAGTTTTGCTTCTAATTCTTCTATCCTTGTTTCTTCATACGATTTGCCCATTTTGAAAGTTACTTTAACACCCATTACATCTACTTTATTTCTTGTAAAATTGTATCTTACAAATGGTTTTACTTTCCATTTTCTTGTATCTATAATTCTTACCTGACCTTCGACAACGACCTGAGTTTGTTCTAATTCTCCAACCCTATCATCTAAGTCATTTATTTTTTCTGTATTAGTAGTTATATTTTTAGTGTTTTCATCAATCTGTTTTGAATGTCTTTCATCTAATACACCATCTTCTCCTTGTAAATCTGTGTAATTTCCCCATGTTCCATCTATATCTTCAAACCTTAATTCTGTTCCTTTCCATTCATGCTTAGGTTTATCTCCCTTTTCACCTTGTTCTCCATCAGCACCGTCAGCACCTTCTTGACCTGTTTCTCCTAATTCTCCATCTGTTCCATCAAGACCACCTGCCCCTATATCACCCTTCTCTCCTTGTATGCCTTGTTCGCCAATATTTCCTTTATCTCCTTTAACACCATTTTTGCCATCTATACCATCTTGTCCATCTGTTCCATCAAGACCATCTATACCATCGTTACCTTTATCTCCTTTATAACCTCTTAACCCCCTTGCTCCAACATCTCCTTTTTCTCCTCTATATCCACGTTCTCCTTTTGCTCCTGTTTTTCCTATATAACCTCTATTTCCTCTTGCTCCTGTATCGCCCTTATCACCTTTAGCTCCATCTTGTCCATCTATACCATCGACTCCATTTATACCATTTTGTCCATTTATACCATCAATACCATTTGTTCCATCTGCTCCTGTATTACCTTTACAACCTTTATATCCTCTTAGCCCTCTTGTTCCATCTTTGCCATCAGCACCATCATCGCCTTTTTCACCTTTTAAAAAATCAGCATCAACCCAAGTGCCTTCACTTCTTGCACCTGTATTTCTACCTGTTCCTACTAATATTTGCCCTTCTTCACAATCATTTGTATCTGTTACTCCTCCATGAGTTCCACAATAACCAGTTGCCACCAAATTAACACTTAACAATACAATCGCAATCGCTATCAGTAGCCTTTTCATTTTTTGTCCTTTCTATTTATTAATGTTAGGTTTCTTTAAAGTAATAGTTTTTAAATAGTTCTCAACAGTAGGATAACGATTATGAAAATTACCCTTATGCTTTTTAGAATAATTAAATAACTTCCTATATTTTCTTTTAATTTGATTAATTTTATTTTGATATGTTTTCAGACTTCTACCTTTAGAGTTTTTGAAACCTCTTGATATAGTAGTATCTGTTTTTGTTTCTTTAGTTGTAGGTTTTGACCAATTTCCATATCCTGCTGGCATTATAGTCCTTTCGGATTAAAAATGGTTAATTTCTTCTCTACTATAAGTATATCACACTATTTCGTTGGTGTCAAGGGTAAATCGTAAAATAAATGAGATAATTTTAGTGCTATACTATATATTGTATGTTAAAAAATTGGTTCTCCTATATCTTGTGTTTCTATATCAAATATCTATATCTTGTGATGGTAAGTAAGTGGTAATACCATATGTTGTGCCTATTGGATACTTACTTGTTTCTTTCGTAAAACTCCTGCAATTAAAGAGCTTTTAAGCTCTGTTATTATGAGTATTTACTTTAGTAAATACGAGTAATAACTAAATTATTATCTTAATTATATTAGTATATTGATTACTATTTACTTATATATGTATACAGTATATATAAAGTATTCAAATATGATGTATAATATTAATTACTAATCCACAATAAAAATAATCCTAATACTACCACAATCCCTAATATAAATGCTAAATATTGAAATCCAAACATTATTGTATACATTTTATATTCCTTTTTATAGGGTGATTGGTTCTAACAATCTTTTCAATTTCTGCAATATTCTTTTGACACTCTACACACCAACCATAATGAGATTGACAATACTTACAATTTTTAACTTTTCTTTTTAATTTTTTTAATTTAGAGTTAAACATTATTTATTCTTTCTGCTTTAGATAGGGCTTGTTTAAGCATATCTATATCGCCTCGCCCACCAATTCCCATTTTATATTGGACTTGTAAAGTTCGTAACATCTTTTTCAATACCCCAACCAATTCAGGCACTAACTCCAATGCTTTGAGGGCAGTTTGGAGGGCTTCATAGCTTGCGGGATAGTGTTTTTTATCAAAAGTATTCAAAAGGTCTTTATTCAATACTGTCGCTTCAAAGATATTCATAGATTACCTCCTGTTTAAGCTATTTACGCTTTATCGCTTCATCACAACGCTTTTTTATATCATCTATATTAACATGAGCATATATCATTGTAGTTCGTATATCACTATGCCCCATTAATTCTTTTATATCTTCTATTGACATACCTATTTTTCTACAATAAGTTGCAAAACTATTACCTGTAATAAAGATTTTATTGTTTCTTTTAGCTATCCAAGTTTTATTTTTAGTAGAAGGACACCAAATTATACCTTTATAATTTATTTTTTGAATTTGGTTTAAATAAACATTGCAATTATTTTTATAAGATATATAAGTGCGATATTTATTTTCAGAATTATTTTTAGAAGATAGGGTTCTATAACCTAACAAAACAGCTATTATTCGTAATAATTCAATAGTTTTTGGATTTTGGTCGCAAAACTCTTGCCGACTGCCATCTGCTAACATCATAGCATTAAAAATTTCCTTTAAATTAGATTTTTTTAATTGTAAAATAGTAGATAAAATTGGTTCATTGTTTTTAGTTAAATATTTCCATATCCAATTTTGAGAGCCTTTTAATATTCTAAACACCTGCATACGATAAGGTCTACCTGTAAATTTATTAATATTATATTTTTGTTTATGATTACTATATTTTAATCCACTTTTTTGTAATATATGCTCTATTTTAATACAGTTATTTGGATTTGCTGTTAGGGATTGAGCAATAGTAATATTACAATATTTACTTGTTTTTTTGATATGAATATTTCCATCAGTTAATATTAATCCAAGTAAATATGCTTTTTCGTTTTTTATGTGTTTATTTCCTTTATACTTATTCCCAACTAAAATTTTAATTAATCTTTTATTAGGTATTGTTAATAATTCTGATATAGTTAAAAGTTCCCATTTATTTCTCCAAGCTGTCCATCGTTTATAATCAAATTGCTTTACCATTGCTATTTTAAAAATATTTTTATGTTCTGGGCTAACTAAACTATCTATATATCTATTTTTTAAATTATACATAATACCTTGATATTTATATTTAAATATTTTTAATAAAGGGGTAAGTTCTATAATATCTTTTTTTAAATTATAATTAAAAACTTTTTCACCTATTTTTAATTCGTTATATTTTTTCCAACCATTCAAAGTAAGTATTTCAGTATCTTCACTTACGCAATGTCTTAGTAAGTGGGGGTGAAAATTTATATCTTTAAACCAAGAATTATAATTTTGAAACCATTTAGCTAAATTCGCAGAATTAATATTAAAAGCATTAATATTTTCAGGTTCAACAGAAAAATAATCTTGAATAAATATAGACGCTTTTTTACTTACTATTAAACCTAATCTTTCTTTTTTTACTTTTGGCATATAAAATTTAATAACTCTTTTCTTTAAATCTATATTTTCTCTTTTAAGTAAATGTATTTCTCCTATTCTTAATCCAGTATAAAACATAAAATATAAAATAGCTTTCATTTTCATAGGATTAGGAGATACGCTTTCTATAACAGGTATAATATTGTTTTTTAAATATTCTTCTGTAATAAATTTAGGTAATCGTTCAGGTAATTTTTCATCTAAAGACACTATATTTTTATCTTTATTTAGAAATTTTAAAAATGACCTCACAGCACTTTTATATTTATTAACACTTGCCCCTGATTGATTTTTTCTAAGCTCTATAAAGTAATTAGATAGAGTTTCTTTAGTCAAGTTTTCTATCTTAACTTTTTTAAGTAATTCTCTTATACTATCTACATATCCTCTAATAGTATTTTGAGCTAAACAATTTGATATAAGATGAGATTTATATTTTTCTAACATCTGTATTCTCCTTAATGTAATTATTTAATTTATCTTTTTGTCCGTTTTTATGTGCTATGGTTACAATAGACAACATTTGTTTTAATATATCTACAAATAATAAATTAGCATTTGGAATATCATAAACTATTTTATTACCTTCTTTTTTTGTGAGTAATTTTCCTTCTCTTACTAACTCTTTTTTAGCTAAATCAAAGAGTGGGTGGGTTATAAGTTTTTCAAAATCTAAATAAGTTTTTTTCATTGTATTATCCTTTCTGATAATTCTTCTAAAAGCTGTTTCCCTTTAGGGCTTATAATTCGGCTGGGGGTTCTATTAATATATCCAAATTCATATAAAAAACCTTCAAATTCTTCTGTATATTGACGTTGTGTCAGCCCTGCTCTTAATGCCACCGCATTAGCTCCCATAGGTCTTATAGCTTTATTTAATACTTGTAATATTTTAATATCAACTTCGGTTAATCCATTTTTAACTATTCGTCTATTTTTTAATACTTTTTGTATATCTTGCTCAACTATAAAATCTTCAAGTAAACTTATTGAAATACGAGGGCAAAATTTACAAGAATTTGAAATTATATTTAAAATTTCATTAGATACGTTATCATTAGGATATAATTGTGTTTTATATTGATTAAGTATTGTTTTAATATCTTCGGCAGAATAGGCTGTAAAATGAATAGCGTGAGAAATTCTGTCAAGGGTATCTGGGTTATTTTTTATAAGAGTATCTTTAGAAATTGAAGCTCCTGCAAATATAAACGGTTTTATTTTCTTTCCTGAAATTTCAAATTCTTCTATAATAGGATTTAACATTTTTATTATAGTTTTATCCATACTATCCATTTCATCAATAAAAAATATTACATTTTTTTCAGGGCAGGTGGTAATTTCATTAACAATATTAACTAATTCTTCGGGGTGGTCTAATTGCTTTCCCACTCTAATAATCAGCTTTGCTTTGAGTTCAGTTGCCAATAATTTTATAAATGTAGTTTTACCCATACCTTGTCTTGCACTTAAAAATAAATGCCCTTTAATTCCTCTATTTACTTTTTTAATAATAGTTTTAGCTTGTTCTTTTGCTTGTTCTTGTGAAACAAATTCTAAAAAATTGCGTGGGCGAAATTCAAATTTACTTATTTCTTCTCCTTTATATTCAATGATTTTAGAAGTGTCATATTTACCACTCACAATTTCTACTTTAGTAGGTTCTGTTTCCGCATTTTCGGCTTGTTCCTCTTCATCACTAACAGAAGATATTGAAATGCTATTTGCAGTAGAATTTAATATAGGTTTTGCTATATAATTAATTATTTTAGGAAATAATCTTAATAATATATATATAGATAATCCGAAATATAATAATATCCAAAATAAATACATTTTAATCTCCTTTTATATTAGTAATTTTTTCCAATCTTTACCTAATCCTCCACAATATCTACAATAAATTTTTCCTTTATAATCCATGCCAAAAGCATTTTTTTGTTTACATAAACTACATCTATATTGTCTATACCCAGATTGTAAGTTTAATATAAGTTTAAGCATATTAACTCCTATCATATTTTTTAAATATTAAATGAATTACACCTACAATTAATCCACCAATCGCAAATGCTGATAATACTCTTAATATTCCGCAAATTAATCCTCTGTAATCCATTTTTTACCTCCTTTTTAAAATTTTGAAAATATAAACTTTTTAACTAATCTTAAAGATATTCAGCCATATTCAAGGCACTCTTTAATTCTTTTTTTAGATATTCGTTACAATTTTCTAAGGCTTGTAGAGGTGTAATTGTTCTTGTTCTTACTTTTTTAATAATTTCGTTACTTCTTCATAGCTTTCAATTATTGCTTGTAATTCTTTTTCATCTCCAATATTAATCTCTTTATATACTTCTTGTGCTTTACCTATGCCTCTAATATTTTCTATTCCCATTATATTATTCTCCTTTCTATATAAATAATAAATTCAGCAATGAAGGTAATAAATTGTGTATATAAATCAAAAACTAATTTCTGTATTATATTCATTAAAATACCTTCTCTCTTTCTCCTGTTTCTAAATTCTTTAAATCAGCACGTTTTATGTCCTCTTTCTCGCTCTTCTTTAATATATAGTCCTCTGCCTCTCCTTTGGTATTAAAGTTCAACCCTGTCAATACTGTGCCATTTTTCAGGGTAATTACGACCCTAAACATATAAATCATCTCCTTTTATATTCCTAATTCTCTTAAATCCGTTTTAGGTATTTGTCCTTGTGCTTTTAAAAATCCTCGCCTAAATACTGTTCTTTGTTTAGCATTTGATATATGCTCTATACACTCCCACGTTCTTTTATGCCCTATGGATTTAATATTATCTTCTATGCCTTTAATTAAATCTATTTCAATAACTTCTTCTAAAGTATAATAATCTTTTTTAGGTAAAGTGTAAGGAGATTTAATTCCTTTTTCAAACTCTAAATTACCTTCTTCATCTTCGCTTACTAATTTTTCTATTTCTAAGGTTTCGTTTTCTATTTGTAATGTCATTTGTTTACCGCAAATTTCGCATCTTTCATCATAACTATCTGTGCCAGCATAAACTTTACTATGTCCGCAATTTTTACATATAAGAGTGTTCATTATTGCCTCTCTTTCTGTATAAATATTTTAGTTATAGTTTTATCATTTAATAATTCTATAATTTTAAGTTCAGGATATATTTTATCAATATATATTTGTTTATATTCATTATTTTTTTTATAAATAATTTTTAACATATTGTCTCCTTTATATTTCAGTTTCTAACGCTTCTATACTATCTTCATATCCAAAATACCCACCTACACAATCCATATTGACCTGTTCTTTATTTTTATTATAAGTTTCTTTTACAATAATATATGTATCTCCACTAACATATTTATCATAAGCATATACTTCATTTTCTAATACTTTTCTTGCTCTTTCTTTTATTTTTTTAGTTATTTTTTTTACGCTATATTCTTTTTTTAATTTTTCTTCGTCTACATATATAAATCCTATCTGTCCACTATCAAATCTTGCGTGTCCTTGCGGTAGACCACTCCCATAAAAATCACCAATTTTTATTCTTATACAGCTATGGTCATACATATATAAAGGTGCAATAACTACTGCATTTTTTTCTTTTATTAAGTATTCCTCTAATTCTCCCCAACCATTAAAATTATCGCTTGTAAGGTCTGTCTTATCCCCTAAATCGTATCTGCTATGAAAACATACCATATTGCCTAAATTATCCCAATTACGAGGGCTATCAGGGTCTAAATCAGGAGTTAAATACTTTACTTCATATCCTTGTTTAATTTTCTTAATCTTAATACTGTTTTTAATAGGCTCAAGAGTTAAATCAAAATCTTCCGTAGAATAAATTGTTCTTTTTGTAATCGTCATTTTATTATCTCCTTATTTTTTATTATACTCTTTTATTATTTCTCTGTCTAAAATATATTCTCCTTTTATTGTTTCAAGGGTTATATTTTCTTTTATACATTTTATTGTTTGTTTATCAATATCCTTTACATTTATATATCCAAATACTTCTTTTAAATATTTTCTTGCTTTTTTACTTAACATTTTTTATCTCCTTTTTTATGGTCTGCATAGTATACAAATATAATTATCAATCATTTCTTTTGTATATATAGATTTATCATTTACTCTTATTTTATATTCTCTTTTACATTTAATACAAGTCATTTTAACAAAATACCTTTTTTCATATACACCTGCTTCTGTTCGTTTTCTTTTAGTATATGCTCTTAATTGTTTACTATTTTTTTTGCTTTTAGATTTACTTGTATATGTTTTTCTTTTCATTTTATTCACCCCTTATTGCGTAAAAATATAAAACCCACAACTTAACCCAATAAAAAAACCACTTGCCCATAAAATAAATCCTAAACATATCATAGCTATTGTTTTCATTTTATTTATCTCCTATATTTAAAGTATACCATACTTTTTTACTTTGTCAAGCCCTTACCTATCCACCAGTCTTTTCGTGCCTCTAATCGTGTCTTATAAGGTATTTTAGCTCTTATATTCTTTCTGTCAATGTTAATTTATATTTTTTACCAATTAAAATATATTTTTCTTTTCCTTCTGTATAATTTACTTCTACATTTTTCTTTATCCATATAGGTTTAAATCTTTCTATTGCTTCATTTTTAAATTTTGTGTTAAAAATAATATCGTAAATATCTTCTATTATCCTACCATTTTTTCTATCTTGTAATAGTTTCATTATACACCCCTTTTTTTATTTAATATTAAATCTTGAATAGTACT
>Ga0208904_1001020_pt1 | contig 20278 bp, 22 predicted proteins | sample AntAceMetag02UKB_FD_184774 | JGI IMG/M metagenome (GOLD analysis project Ga0208904, IMG submission 184774) | Saline lake microbial communities from Ace Lake, Antarctica - Antarctic Ace Lake Metagenome 02UKB (SPAdes) (version 2) | ecosystem: Environmental > Aquatic > Non-marine Saline and...
CCAACGACTGTCGGTTCCCAGAAGTTTACGAGATTTAGTGTTAAGTTGAATTCTCACATTTATGATATGCTTATGATGGCTACTTCGATTTTGCAGTTTGAGGCGCAGCTTGGAGATTCTGATGTGAGTACTATGATGGGGCTCTACCCTGATTATGTTATTGATAAGATTAAGCGGAGCGATGGGACGACGGTTTATATTTTAGAAGATAAAGTTTTGGGAACTAAATATCAATTTGCTAGCAAGAGTCTTGTTTGGCCGGCAGGGTATATATTATGATAAGTGCAAGAGAGGTCTTTGAATTTTTGAAGCCGAATAAATGTAATTTGATTTGGACTATAGTAGTTTCTATAATTGCAGTGGTTGTCCTTGGGAAGGTTATAATCCCTCAAATGATAGTGGAAGCTCCAGTTAATCTATATTCGTATTTATTGTTCTCAATGATGTTGGGAGTAGTAATTGTTTCGTATACTTTAATTAGTTTGATTGTTTATTTTGTTAAGGGGGGAGGTAAGAATGAAAAGTAAAAAGGCGATTGCAAGTTTTGAATTGGTTTTGATGTTTATTTCAGTTTTTGCGTTTAGTTTTATGATTGGTGCGGCGACTCCAGTTTCTGCGCAGACTGCGACTTCTCAGCCGAGTTATTGTTGTGAGAAGACTGACGAGGGAGGTTATTGTATAAATACTGATGAGGCGAATTGTGTCGCGGGATTTAAGTCGGCGCCTTCTTCTTGTGAGACGACCTCGTATTGTAGACTTGGGACTTGTTATGATTCGGAAGAAGGAATTTGTATGGCAAATACCCCTCAGAGAGTTTGTGATGAGAATGGTGGAACTTGGGATGTTCGAGAGATTGAGGAAGTTCCTCAATGTCAACTAGGTTGTTGTATTATTGCAGAGCAAGCGGCGTTTGTTCCGTTGGTTCGATGTAAGAGATTGTCTACACTGTTTGGAGTTGATAATGATTATCGGACAGATATTACTAGTGAAATTGATTGTATCGCTACAGCCCAGGCTCAGGATGTTGGAGCTTGTGTTTATGAAAAGGATTTTGAAAGGATTTGTGAATTTACAACTCGGGGTGAATGTGGTGCGGCTCAGGGAGTTGAAGCGATTGGAGGGAATATTAGTGATGGGGTGATAGAAACTACGAGCGAGAAAAAATTCTATAAAGATTATTTGTGTTCGGCGGAGGAATTGAACACGGCTTGTGCTAAGCAGACCTCGACGGGATGTTACCAAGGTAAGGTCTATGAGTTTGATTCGTGCGGTAATCGGGAGAACGTTTATTCTTCAGATAAGGATGCGAGTTGGAATAATGGGCGAGTTGCGGAGCCTGATGAAGTTTGTGCAGGAAATGATGGTTCAAATAAAAATTGTGGGAATTGTGAGTACCTTCTTGGTTCGAGGTGTGCAGAATGGGACGGACTTCTAGGTCTTGGAAAGCCTTCTGGAAGCGACCATTATTGTCAGACGACGGAGTGTGTGGATCGGGCCGGAGATAAAAGGATGAATGGAGAGTCGTGGTGTGTTAATGATGGACAGGTTGGCGAGGGAAGCGATACTGTTGGTTCGAGATATTTTAAGGAAGTTTGTGTTGATGGTGAGGTTCGAGTTGAGCCATGTGCTGATTTTAGAAACGAGATTTGTATAAGTGGTTTGATTGAAACTAGCGAGGGCGATTTTGAAACTGCAGCTTGTAGAGTTAATCGATGGCAGAATTGTTATCAAATTGATGATGTTGATGATTGTTTGAATGTTGATAGGTTTGATTGTATGTGGTTGCCTGCAGTAACAGGAATGGTTTTTGGGGGAGGCCAAGCAGGAGGATCAACTAGTTTTTCGAATCCTACTTCTGGAGGAGATTCATTTAGTAATCCTACTGCGGATGGAAGCTTTACTGGAAATGTTGTGGCCCCAATAACTGGTAATGTAATTGTTGGAGAAGATATTAATCCAGAAACTATTGGTTACACTAAATATTCGGATGAAGAGGCTGAAGAGACGACTACTAATCGGCCTGATGGAGTTTGTGTTCCGAACTTTCCGCCAGGATTGGAATTCTGGACAGAGGGTAATGCTAAGCAGATGTGTGGTGTTGCGAATGCTAAATGTACTATTATTTATGAGAAGGGTTTGATTGGGGGAAGTTGGAAGTGTGTTGAGAATTGTGAGTGTGAAGAAGATCAATGGGCCCTTGATGCGAATAGAGTTTGTACGGCGCTTGGAGATTGTGGAGGTTATGTGAATTTTCAGGGAGAGTATACCTCTGATGGTTACAAGTGGAATTTTGATGGGGAGGACAAAGAATTTAGTCCGAATACTGTTAATAAGATAAGTGCTGGATTTACAGGGCTTGTTACGGCGATTACTGGATTGGTTGCTGGAGGATTTGGATTGATTACTGGGCAAGCTTTTGCAGGTGTAGGTATTGCGCCCCCTACTTATAAGGTTGTGCCTGCGGGAGGTACTGCTGGAGGTGGAACTCCGTTAACTGTATGGGCAGAGGGGGGAAGAGTTATGCCTGTAGTTACTGCCCCGGTGACAACTACTCTTGTACCTGTAAAGGGAACTAGTTTTTTATCTGAGAAGTTTTTGGGGGCGAAGACGACGGCGGCTACGAGTGGATCTGGATTGATGGCGAATGCTCTTGTTTCGGGATTCCAGTGGGCTGCTATTGCTTATTTTGCAGGACAGATGATTGGTCCGATGATTGGATTGAATGAGGGTAATACTGCTGCACTTTCTATGAGTATGGCTGCAGGATTTGGAGCTTATAAAACGAGTGCGATTTATAATGCGGCGGCTACAGCTCAGACTGCGGCTGCGGTTGCTGAAGCTCAAACAGCTCTAGCGGCAGCGGAAGCATCATTGGCAGCATTATCTGAGACTGCTACGACTGCAGCAGTTCTTGAAGCAGAGGCAGCTGTGACAGCAGCACAAGCAAAATTAATAGCTACTCCTGCGAATCCTACATTAGGTTTTTTTACGGCTAACCCTGCACTTCTTGGACTTGCTATTGGGGTGATAATTTTCATTGTAATGTATAAGAAGACGGAGACAAAAACGGTGGAGTTTAATTGTATGCCTTGGCAGGCGCCTACGGGAGGGGATGTTTGTGAGGAATGTAATGATGATGACTTGCAATGTTCTGAATATAGATGTCGGGCGCTTGGACAGAATTGTATTTTGGAAAATGTTGGAACTGCGAATGAGGTTTGTATAAGTGTGCGGAATGATGATTCTCAACCTCCGATTATTCGTCCTAATGATGCGGCATTGAGTGATGGTCACAGCTATACTAATGTAAAGAATTCGCCCCCAGGACCTGGCTTTACAATTACTAATTTGGAAAGTGGTGATGGATGTTTGAAGGCGTTTACTCCGCTTGAGTTTGGCGTGAATACTGACGAGCCGGCACAATGTAGGATTGATTTCGAGCACACTACTAAGTTCGATGATATGAGGACATTTATGGATGGGAGTAATTTATACTCCTATAACCATTCTGAAAACTTTGCGCTTCCGGGGGCAGCAGATTTAGAGAACGCTTCGTTTGTTTTGGAGAATGGAAAAGATTGGCAGTTCTACATTCGATGTAAGGACAAGAATGGTAATGAGAACTCGGCAGAGTATGCGGTGAAGTTCTGTATTGACCCTACGCCAGATAGTACTGCTCCAGAGATTAAGGCAACTTCGATTATCAATGGCGGTTGTGTTGCTGAGGACAAATCTGATGCCGAGGTTGAGTTCTATACTAATGAGCCAGCGGATTGTAGATGGAGTAAGCAAGATCAGGATTATGATAATATGCAAAATACGATGGCTTGTTCGAGCGAGTTGTACCAGATGAACGCGCTTCAGTTGTTCACTTGTAAGGCTGTTTTGACCGGAGTTCCTCGAGAGGAAGAGACGTTTTATATTAGATGTAAGGACCAGCCAGGTAAGGAAGAGAATGATCGGAACGAGAATGCAGAGAGTTATGTGTTTAGTCTTCGTGGAAGCACTGGATTGAAGTTGAAGAACTTGCAACCTAATGGGACTATCTTTGGAGCGGTTAGACCCTCACCGGTTGAACTATATGCGGAAACATTATTTGGATGTAATGATGGTCAGGCGGTTTGCTATTATTCAACTGTGGATAATAATAATGATTATATCAGATTCTTTGATACAAACACAGCGGATGGAATCCATACACAGCTATTGAATTTGAATGATGGACCTCACAAGTATTATATCAAGTGTGTGGATGAAGGGGGGAATGTTGTGAAGGATAGTGTTGATTTCAATTTAGATATTGACGAGAATGCGCCGGTTGTTGCGAGAGTTTATGAAGAAGATGATTTATTGAAGTTAGTGACTGTGAGAGATAGTGAGTGTGTTTATAGTTTCGATAATTGTGACTTCACCTTTGCTGAGGGAACTGAGATGCCTTATGGTAACTCGACGGTTCATGTTGCAGAATGGAATGAAGATAAGACTTTCTATATCAAATGTCGGGACGAGTTTAGAAATGAGGATGCTGATTGTTCGATAATTGTTAGGCCGAGTCGGAATTTTCTTTAGAACAACAATACTTATATATGATTTTTGGGGCTCCTGTTAATGACTGAACTTCATTTAAAGGTTGCTGGGACTGGAGCTTATTTACCCGAAACTATTGTAAGAAATGAGGATTTTGAAGGTAGACTTTTTTATGCTTATGATTCTCAGGGGAATCGTGTTGGCGAGGGAGAGGAGATAACTGCGGAAAAGATTTATGAAATGTCTGGGATTCGGGAGAGACATTATACTGTAGAAGGTGAGACTCCTTCGAGTATGGGGACTCTTGCGGCAATTAAGGCGATTGATGATTCGGGGATTAATCCTAAGGATTTAAATGGGATAATTTTGGGGACAGTGACTGAGGATTCTAATTTTCCGAGTGGGGCTTGTAAGATTCAGAGAGATTTGGGGGACCATTATGGTATTGAGATTCCGTGCGAGGCTGAGGATATTGCTTATGCTTGTGCTGGGGCGGTTAAGGGAATGATTAATGCTAACTCGCGAGTCCTTAGAAATTATGGGAATTATTTGGTCGTGGGTGCGGATGATGTTTCAGGAATGGCTGCAGATGATGACCGAAATAAATTTTTGTTTGGGGCTGGAGCTGGGGCTGTTGTTTTAACGCCAATATGGGCAAAAGTAGGAATTGTTGGAGAGTACTCAAAAAGTAATCCTTATGGTGGTCGTGATTCTTGGATTGTTCGTGATGGGGAAAGATATTTGAGAATGCCTGAAGGAAGGAAAGTTATGAAAGATGCGGTTAAGGAAATGTTATATTCTGCGAAGAAATTGAAGGAAGATGTCAGATGGGATAAGGCAGATGTTTATATTCCTCATCAAGCGAATGGAAGAATTATTGATATGATTGAAAGGTCTGTTGTAAAGAGTGGAGGGATTGTTTATCGAAATATTGATAGGACTGGGAATATGTCTGCGGCGACTTGTCCTGTTGCACTGGATGATGCTCGAAAGGAAGGTGTCGTTAAGGAAGGGTCGCGAGTCATTATGACTAGTTTTGGCGGCGGATTAGTAACTTCGGCGGTTGCGATTCAATTTTAGTTTTCTATAAATTTATAAATCTGTTATGGTTTTGTTTCCCATGAAAAAGAAAGAAAGTTTCTCGAAACTATCATGTTTTTCTCGAGGGAGCTCTCGAAAAAGGGCGCAGCAGACAATGGGGATGCCGTTTAGTATGATATTTGCGATATTTTTGATAATTATTTTTATCGTTGTGGCATTTATTGGTATTCGGTTTTTTCTAAGTTTTGGGAGGACTGCAGATGTAGGATTATTTTATAATGATTTGCAGACTGCTGTTGATGATGCTTGGGCAGGGCAATCTGGTTCGTTTAGTTTTAAGATTAATCTCCCAGATAAAATAACTAGTGTTTGTTTCGCGAATCTTTCGGAAGAGATAACTGCTTTCCCAGAAGAGTACGCTCAGATTGAGATTTACGAGTTTAAACAGGTAAATACTTTTTTGGTTCCACCAGGGAATACAGAAGGAATGCAGTATAAGCAGATTGAGCATTTGGATGTCGCTAAGATTACTGAGAAGAAGAATCCTTATTGTATTGACGCTGGAGATGACATGACCATTAAGAAAGATTTCTATGATAAATTGGTTTGGATTGAATGATGAAAAAAGGGCAATTTAATTTTGTTTGGTTGTTTGCGATAATTGCAGGAGGAGCTATTTTGGTTTTGGCTATTTATGGGGCGACAAAGGCTGGAGATACTCAACGTTTTCAAACGGATACAGAGATTGCGAAAAGTCTTGCAATAATTACCGACCCGTTACAGGCAGGGTTTGCTGAGGGTTCGTTTGGGAAAATTTCATTTAATCAAGAGACGAGGATAAATAATATTTGTATCGACGGGAATTTTGGGAGACATAAGATTTCGGTTTCGACGCGTTCTGATATTGGCGAGCCGTGGAATATTCCTGGCGAAGAAGTTCCAATACATAATAAGTATATTTTCTCTTCAGAAAGATCTACGGGCAAGGAATATTATGTTTTTTCTAAGCCGTTTGAGTTTCCATATAAGGTCGCCGATTTGACGATGTTGATTCCCGAAGATTATTGTTTGGTAAATGCTCCAGAGAAAATTGCGGAAGAGATTAATTTTAATATTGACAAGATTCAGATAGAAAATTGTTCGGAAAAGGGAATGATTAATGTTTGTTTCGGGACGGGGAATGGATGTGATATTACAGTTTATGGTTCGTGTATGACTGGATGTGATTCGATTTATGGTGAAGGGACTGTTGAGAAATCTGGGAATGTTATGAAATATGTTGGTAATTTAATGTGGGCGGCTATTTTTTCGGATAGAGATATTTACGAATGTAATGTTAATCGGTTGATGTATCGGACGGCTAAGATTGCTGAGGAGTTTACGGACAAGGCCGATTTGATGGACGCGAGAGGATGTAACACTAATTTGAAACCGGATCTTTTTGTTTGGAATGGGATGACTATTAATGCGAATGTCGATGATTTGATGAATTTGAATTCTATGGCGGGGAGTTTAGGTAAGAAGAACGATCGGGAGGACTGTGGAATATGGGAATAAGGATTATGAAAGCGCAAATGAAAGACTTAGAAAATATAAGGAAATTGAATCAAGAACTATTTGTGATTGAAAATGATAATTTTGATAAGACTATCGATGTAGATAGTTCTTTCAGCGACAACCATCGCAAAAGATTTATAGAGAATATAAAAAATGATTTTGTTATTCTGGCAAGAGATGATGAGGTGGTAGTTGGATACCTCGTTGGAAAGATTAGCAAGGGGGAAGATTATAGAAATATTAATGAACTTGCTGAGTTAGACAGTCTTCTTGTTAATGAAAAATTTAGGTCTAAGAAAATCGGACACAGATTAGTTGAAGAATTTAAAAAATGGGCTAAATCCCAAAATATCAATAGATTAAGGGTAACGGCTTCTGTTGGCAATATTAATGCAATTAAATTTTATCAGGGGGAAGGCTTTGAGGGTTATGACTTAACCCTAGAGCAGGAGATAAAATGAATAGGGCTCAGATGAAGATTCAGCAAATGGCTTTTATGATAATGGCCGTGTTTTTCTTTTTTATCTTGGTCGGGCTTTTCTTTTTGGGGATTTCGTTTCGGGGCGTGGGGGAGAGCGCGCAACAATTACAGAAGGAGCAAGTTCTTTCTTCATTAGAAGTTATTGCAGATATGCCTGAGTTGAATTATGAATCTGGAGCTTCTATGACATTGGACGAGGATAAGTTGAGGATTATGTCTGGGAATTTTAGCGAGGCCTATGGAGACTTTTGGCCGGTCGCTTCGATAAAGGTGTATAAGGTTTATCCTCGACCAGATAACTTTGTGAAATGTCCTGCGTTAGACTGTAATTATTTTGAGATTTATGATGATGGGCAGAAGAGCGTGCAAGAGTATTCGACTTATGTTTCGATTTGTAAAAAGGTCCGTGAGTCCGGATATACTTATGATAAGTGTGAAGCAGGTAAATTGGTTTTGGGGGTGAAAAATGTTCAAGCATAGGGGGCAGCAAGAAATGGTCGGTTTTATCTTGATAGTTGTGCTTGTAATGATTGGGTTGATGGTATTCCTTGTTATTTCGCTTAGGACTTCTCCAGATACGGCAGATAGCCTTGAAGTTGAGAATATGTTGAGTGCGATTATGGGCCATACTACAGAATGTGCGATTCCAGCCGAACCTTATTATGAGACTTTTGAGGATTTGTTTAAGAGTTGTTATGAGAATGATGATTGTGCAGGGGCGGTGGGGCCTTCATGTGAATATCTTAATGAGACTTTGAGAGCCATTTTGGAGGATTTAATGGCTACTGAGGCGACAGTTAGTGCTTATCAGATGGATGTCTTAATTGCGGATGAAGAAGGACAGGAGGGTTTCCTTAGAATTTTTGAAGGAGATTGTACAGGGGAAGTTTTGGGCGCGCAGAGAAAAATTAGCGCTGGGGCAGAGGATTTAGTTATTCGGCTGAAAATTTGTAAGGGAGAGGATTAGATAGTCTTACGGCAAAGCCATGCGGGAAATTCGGTCGCCTTTTAGTTGCTGCGAATTTTAATGGAGAGGATTAGATTTCTATCTGGATTTGTAGGCTATCTATGATTAAAACTGGTTTTAAAGACTCTCTGTTTCCAGTTTTTTCAGCATGAAATTCTATGAATCCGAACCGTTCTAAGACTCTGATATCCTCCCTTACTGATTTGAAATCTCTGCCGAGGATTTTTGCTAGTTCATAGATTGATTTAGGATTTTTTGATTTTAAAACATAGAGGATTCTTGATTTTTCATTACTTAGGAGATTTCTTAAGAGTTTTATGTCTGAAAAATCGTGGGATTTTTTCTCTCCGATAAGTTTCGAGACGAAGTTCCCCTTATTTACGTTCACTTCAACATATCGGACTTTTGTTCTTTTTTTCGTTGCCATTGGATGAATTTTATATATAGTGGAGAGTTTCCTAGATATATAAATCTTATGTTTTGTACATAAGAGGGATTTTATACCCTATATATCTTTCTTTGTATTTCATTATTCAATAAGTCTTTCCCATAATGTCGTACTCTTATGTAATAACACAAGCTTTATAAATAAACCCCTTCAAACAGGGAGTTATGGGGGTAATTCTTCGACGCTGAGGACAAGATTTATAAGGGGAAAATGAGTCTTTTAGTTATGCGTTATTGTTTATCAATAATGCTGACTAGTCAGTGTTCATATAGGGACCCCTAGTGATGACACTTATAACGCTCCCTAGTTATAAGAACCTGCCAGACTATTAGAAAATGTTGAACGTGGATTTCCACGGCCTTGAAGAAGGCGGCTAAACTAATGGTACTGAAAGGAGGTTTAAAATAAAAATGAATAAAATATTTAGAAAAGCTATGACAGTTTTAGGAAGTGCTGCTTTAATTGGAATGACTGTAGGTTCAGCTGCTGCTGCTTCTTACCCATCTCCTTTTACAAGTAACTCTGCTATTGTTTATGGTTCTGGTGTTGCTATGGCCGATATGGCTGCAGTAACAGACATTGCTGAGAGTATTGACGAGTCTACTGCAGTTTCTGCAGGAGGTGTTGTTGAGACTACTGAAGGTGATGTTGTTTCGTTAGATAATGACGGAAGCCGAATTTATCTTAACAAGTCTTTAAATGGTGTTAATTCTCAATTCACCAAGACTCAATTGCCAGTTCTTTTAGCAGATACTACTTTCTCTGGAAATGTTGATGCAACTATCTCTTCTAAGATTCTTATCGGAGATGGTGCTACTGGTGGAGCAGATAATTCAAATATGGTTATCTTTTCAAAACAACCAAAGACTAGTCTTGACCCAAGTATTGGGGTAAGTCTAGGAACTAGTGCTACTAATTACTTATACAATGCAACTGCTACGTTTAAGAATATTAATTTCTCAAGTACAGATTCTGAGGGTGAAAGCATCACATTATTTGGAAGAGATTTTATTGTAAGTACTGCTACTGATACAGATACTTTAGTTCTATTTTCATCTGCAAAACAAGTTAATCTTAATGCAGGAGGAGCTAGTCCTAATCCATCTGAGACAGTTGTGATTGACGGAACTTCTTATGAAGTTGAGTTAGTTACAGGTTCTAATACAGGTGCTACAATTGCTGTTAATGGTGTAAGTAAAGAAATTGACGAAGGAAGTTCTAAGAAAGTTAATGGTCTTGATATTGCTGTTAAATCCGTTACGGAATCTACAGCTCTAAGTACTATTGATGCTGCTATCCTTGTAGGTGCTAATAAGATGACATTTAATAATGGTCAGAAAGTTACTGAAGGATCAGATGATTTATCTATTGATGGAACAAATGTATATTTCGGTGGAACCCCTGGAACATTGGGAATGACGGAATTAACTGTTCAAGTCTTTAGAACAGGTACTAGTGAGGATGCAATCCTTGCAGGTGATTCTTTCACTGATCCTGTTTTTGGAAGTTTCAAGGTAGATTTTGCTGGTTTGAATTATCCTTTGGATGATACAGATAATAGAGACTCTATTATCATTAAAAATGCTGGAGATAAAACTATGACTCTTGAAATGACTGATAGTGCTGATTTCCATACTACTGTAGATTTTGCTTTCAATGTAAGTGGTAGTAATTATCTTATGGATGAAAACAATTATACCATACATGTTATTGAAATGGCAAATGTTACTGAAGAAGAATACGTATTCCTTGGAAATGAGGATTATGGTCATCTGTTGAAGGTTGACAGTATTACTAATGGTAGTGCGGCTAACGGAGCAGGAGACAGTATTAAGCTTTATGACATGTTTACAGGTCTTACACATACAACTGAAGATACTTCAAATGAAGGAAGTGCTACGCTAAATCTTGATGGTAAAGCATACACAATTACATACGATGTTATGTCTAGTGATGCTGGAACTATTCAAATTAATACAGCGGATTCTGCAACTGCAGATACATTTGTGGTTTATCCTACAATGAAAACGGCTAAAGGTGCTAATGTTGCTCTTTACGAGCCGTTAGCTCTTACATTAGGTAATACTGATGGTGCTGGTGTTAGTACATCTACAACATTAAGATTCCCAGATGGGGATGGATATACTGATGTAGTTTTCAGTACTAAAGCAGGAGAAGATGGTAATTGGACCACAACTGTTGGAGGAGTCGCGGGTACTGATGTAAGTACTGATGCTGCTGCAGATGCTGCAACATATTCTTGGGATTTCACAATTGGTCAATTAGTTTATAGTATTGAAGCTGTTGGGACAACTGGATTAAATACAACTATGTTGTATCTTAACAGTCCTGAAGATGACACTACTAATATAGTAGGGCCGGCTGTTGTTATCTTTGAAGAAAAAGATGATAATAACGAATACCATACTCTTGTTGTATCAACTGAAAGGGCTAATGCTGGAACAGGTTCTAGTGGTATTGGAGTAGAAGACGTATATGTATCGTCTGATTACTACCATGCTTCTGCTACTTTAGCAAGCGATAGTGATATCACACAAGATATTGATTGGTGGGGAACTCTTATAACAAAGAATGCTGACGATTCGGATCAGACTTTTGTTACAATTAGTTATCCTGATGCTCAAGTTTACGCACAACTTTATGTTGGTGAAACTGGTTCAAGTGTTGGAACAACTCCAAGTGTAAATGTAAAAACTTACGCTGATACGGAGACTGCTTCTTTCGCTGGAATGAACTTAGTTGTTGTTGGTGGTTCTGCTATCAATGCAATTGCTGCTGAATTACTTGGAAGCGCATATAGTGAAGGAGACTTCACTGCTGCTACTGGTATTGCTGCTGGAGAATTCTTAATCAAATCTTATGATAGATCTGGTAAGACTGCTCTATTAGTTGCTGGTTACAATGCTGCTGACACTGAGAAGGCCGCTAAGGTTCTTCTTAACGAAGTAATTGATACTTCTGTTGGAAAGGAATACAAGGGTGTTTCTTCTACTGAAGCAATCACAAGTATGGCTTAAATCCAAAAGTAAAACAAAAATTTAATTTTAATACGCCCGACCCCAAAAAGGTCGGGCTTTTTTTATGTTGTTTTGTCTGGCTGAGGAAATTTTATAAAGTCATTTTCCGAAGATTAAATATGAAACGGATTCAGACTGCGGCGATTAAAGAGCATAAGACTCGGAGGAATAATATTATTCTAGGGGTTATTTTGATTTTGTTATTGGTAATTGCCCCGATAGGCTACTCTTTGATGAATAATGATGAAGAGACTAGTTCTAAAGTAAAAGAAGTTGGATTGGATTTTTATAGGGTGGGAGGGCTTTGGAAGACGACCGTTGAGGAGCAGGTGTTTAGTTTTCAATATCTTCCTTCTGAAGTTGCGAATGTTTCGGTAACAGGCATTTATGGTTTGGGGGATTATGCAAGTCAACCGCTTTATTTTGTTAATGTAAATGAGGCTTCTCCAGAGATTTTGAATAATTTGCAGAGGTATGTCTTGAGGTATCAGGAAGCATGTTTGAATGAGTCGCTTTGTGGCGAGAGTTTGCCTTTGAAAGATTGTAGTAGTAATGTTATTATTTATGAAGCTGGGAATGATACAAAAGTTTATAAGAATGAAAGTTGTGTTTATCTCGTCGGTGATGCGATAATGGCGGCCGATGCGTTTCTCTATGAAACATTAAATATTTAAAATGGTACCCAAAGGGCACGAGAACCCTTTTCAAATAATCTCCCAATAGGAAAATGGCTAAAAAGAAAACTAAGAAAAAGAAAGTTGAAAAGCTTAGTGGTGACGAGAAAGAAGAGTTGAAGGCAGAAGGGGAACTTCCCAAGAAGAATATTCGAAAATCTGAGAATAGGCAATTGATTTGGTTTTTTTTAATTGTTGTAGTTATATTTGCATCGTTTTTGGTTCCTTATTTTTGGATTCAAGGTTCAAAGACTTTTACATTCGGGGGGGTTGATTGGGACATTGATGATAGTGATCAATTTATAACATTTTATCACACAGAGTTTCCTGCGTTAAATAAGGCTAATCTTAATTATAATGTTTATCTGAGGTATGACCCTCGGAAAAATGATGTTTATACTGAAGGAGAGTTTAATTATTTTAAGTATGGTGGATATTTTTCGTTCGCGGAAGAAGTCAATACTTGTGGAGGACAGGTTTTTAGGGCGGCTGCGGATATGAAAAATTTTGTCAGGACTGGCGTCGGTATTGGGAATATGGATAATGCTGCTTTAACCCCTGAATTTGCTGAAGAAATTGGAGCCCCTTTTGTAAATTGCTTAAATACGCTTGATAGAACTGTTGTCGTTTTGAGGATAGGAGAGCCATCAGTTATCCAATCTGAAATTAATCCCTATTGCTATGTTATTTCAATAAGAGATTGTGATGATTTCGAACCAATTGAGAAGTTTATCACTAAAACTATTGATGATTCTACTAGGTAATATGGATTTGCAAATTTTAATCGGGCTTCTCTTAACCGTTCTTCCATTCATTGAGCTTCGGGGAGGATTGCCAGTTATTGTTGAATATACTGCTCGAAAGGGCTTGTCTATTTGGCCCTACTTCGCTATTGTTCTTGTTTTGAATATTCTTGTTATTCTTCTGATATTTATGTTTTTTGACCTTTTACATGAAGTTTTCATGAGGTTGAGTTGGTACCGGGATGCTGTTGGAAAGGTTTTAGCGAGGCTGCAGAAAAGAGTTGATAAAGTTCGGGCGAGGATGGATCGTTGGGGCTATTTTGCGTTAATGTTATTTGTGGCCGTTCCTCTTCCTGTTACGGGGGCTTGGTCAGGCTCTTTGATTGCATGGGCTTTAGGATTAGATAGATGGAAAAGTTTCTTGGCTATTGCAGCAGGAATAATTATTGCAGGATTACTTGTGCTTTTTGCTTCGTTTGGATTTCTTTTTTGGTTTAAATAAGCTTTGAAGATACATTAAATCTGAATAGACTGGGATTGATTTTATCTTATAGATTTTTACTATTGCAAACCAAATCCCTACGACAAATAGTGTTGAGATTATGTGCCATGAGGCCCAATGGACTACTCCAAAATAAGATGTTCTTGCGAGTTTTGCTAAGATTACTATCCTTAAGATGTTGAGGATGAAAAAGGTTACTAAAGATAATATAATAACTGATGTCCTCTTTCGGGGTTTTATTTCTGCTGTGGAAAGAATTAAGAATAATAATAAAAAGAATGCGGCTCCGGCGACACATGCGGGGACTATATCTATCATTAGTCCGTTAAAACGAATTAAGTTATCTGCGACAGTTGTGGGGGAAAATATTGCGAGAAGGATACTGGTTGCTCTGACAGTTAAGGGAGTTAGAATTTTGTAGAGTAGATAAAGGTTCCCGGCACCTAAAATTAATACTGATATGTATCTTGCGAATAGACCTAGAATCCTTTTTGATTGTTTATTCATATAAGTTAATAGAATAGAGATTTAAAAAACTACCTAGAACTGTGGAACTTTCTTTGCTCTTCGAGAAACCTTAACTATTAGGGTCAAGAAGATTAAGATAAGTAATGCCGCGATTCCGACAATAGAGTAAAGAACTGTCTTACTTACATCCTTGAAAAGTCCTTTTTCAGCTTCTGCAATTTTTACTGAAACTGCTTGATCATGAGACTCTCCATCGAAGAATGCATTGACTTTGAATGTCTGAACTCCATCTTCACTAGGGATTAAAGTTATTTCCACTGTTCCTTCTTCATCTTCATCTAGGGATAAATATTGTGGAGAAACGCTTACAAGCTCTGCCCAATCTTCGTATCCAGTGACGGTTATGTCGAAGTTGCCTTCGTCCCCATTGTTAATTACAGTTGCAAGAATTACTAGCTCTTCTCCGACATTTGCTTCTGAATCAAGAGATGCGCTGATTGTTGGAGTACTATATTCCCCCCCAAGTACTGTGACCTGGTATAAGATATCGTCTCCAGAGTCGGATACTTTGTCATAGATTTCGTCATCTTCATCATAATCGAATTCTGTGGAGAATCTTATCTTGTAGACTTTCTCGATAGCTTCATCAGGAAAGTTTACGCTGAAAGTTAGAACTTCTGAGTCTCCTTCATCAAGATTTTCGATTTCTCTTATCATAAGGATCCCTAATTCAGAATTGGAAACAATTACATTCACTAAATCTTGATCTTCCCTTCCAAGGTTAGATACTCTTACTTCATAAAGAACTTGTGAACCTGCTTCAACAGTGGTTGGGCCCTCTACTTTCTTAACAAGAACATCGTGTCTTTCCTTGATAATATCTATTCTCTCAACATCGCTATCAACCAAGCTCACACATTGTTCATCTTCGTCGCCTTCTTGGTAAACCTTGATGTGCATGTAATAGTTGTTTCCATCATCTACGTCCCCGTCAACTTCAAAATTGAATATAACTGTTTCTGTATCTCCTTCATCGATAGAAACTTCTTCTTCTAAATTCTTGTCGTCTTCTGCAACATCTACAATGTTACCATCACTATCTAAGAATACTAATTCAACAACATAATCTTCGTCGTCATTACCTACATTCTTAACATCTACTTCGATTTCTACATTATCTAGTGGCTTCCATTCCCATTCGTCATCATTGTCTAATTGTTCGTCACTGAAACCCTTGATTACAAGTTCTGTTCCATTTGTGAATCCGTATGTTCCGTTCCAGTTACAGAATTCGAAGTCTTCTGGTGTTGGTGTTGGAGGGATAACATCAGTGATTGAAACTGTGAAATTGTTTTCATCATCTCGCGAAGAAGCCTTGGTTGCGTTAATATATACTGTTAAAGAATTTCCGCCTTGGTCTGCGAAGTTAGAAACTGTCCCAGTGATGATTCTCGATTCGGAGATAGAACCGTTCATTAGTGTAGCTTCTGGAATAGAAAGGGATCCAAAAGAGGAGACAATAGAATCAGCAAAAGAAATGTTTGCCTCTTGGGAAGTTCCAGTGTAAGTTAAATTAAAAGTGAATGTGAAAGAACCGGTGTCCTCAGCAATAGTTGTCTGTGCAGATACATCAGAGATACTAAAAACACCCGAAGTCGTGGCACTTACCATCGCTAAACTTAGAACTAAGACTGCAAGAATTCCGATGGTTGCAAAGATGTTCCTTACCATGTTGTAATTCTGGAGTTACAATGGTTTATAAAGATTTCTATGTTTTAGAAGATAAATTAATTATGAGTTTTTTTAGTTTCAGCGACGGAGTAAAGTTTAAATACCTTTTAATGATTATTATTGTATGGTTAGGGCAAAGGAAAATTTGCTTGGGGCGTATGCTTTTTTGGTAGGTGTAGTCTTGGCTGTGATTATTGGATTATTTAATGAACCTCTTCAATCTTCGGGAGGATTGTTTTATTCGGCTTTGGTGATAATTGGTTTGGTCGTTGGATTCATGAATGTTGGAGATAAGGACTCTAGTACTTTCCTTATGGCGAGTCTCTCCTTGGTGATTGTTGGTGCGCTTGGTGCAGATCCTTTGAAGTATATTGCCTTGAATAATTATGCGGTTCAGGCATTGAGTGGTATTTTAACATCGTTACTTGTGATGTTTGTTCCTGCGACGATTATCGTTGCGTTGAAGACTGTTTTTTCGATGGCTAAGATTTAGTTAAAAAATTCTAAAATGTCGGATAAGTTGGTCTGGGCTCAGGAGGAGAGGAAGTCTTTTAGTTTTTGATTTGAAGAGGTTTCTTTATAGCCTTGATTAATTGTTTGTCGCAATAAATTTTTATTATTATTTAATGTTTTTATGTTAAGAGGGGTGGTTGGTTCGAGTGTTAATACCTCTACGTTTTCTGGTACCCTATAGTCTTGTGTCCTTTTGGCTTCATCTTCATAATTTCTACTGAAGGATTTTCCTTGGACAGATACCCATAAATTAAATATTGCATGCTCTAGGTTTCTTGACTTATCTTGGGGAGCATTATTAATCATTAATATTTTACTAGCTCCAGACTCCACTGCTTTTTCTAAATGTGGTGCGGAAGAGGATGATAGGCAACTATCACAATAAGTTGAATCTCTTAATCTGATATGCGGATTCATCTTAAATGCAATTGGCATAGCTTTTGTCGCCCTCATTGCTTCAAAAATATCGTCTCCCCCCTTGTTAGAAAAGTAGTCTATTCTGCCTGTTTTTCTATTTAGTGCAGGGATTATATATTTTATTGGAGATGAATAAACGGCTTCTACATTTAAGGGGTCTTGTTTCTCAAAAACTTCGTCGATTAAATAATCTATATCTATTATCTTCCAGAATCTTTTGAAATCAACCATTTTTTTACTAGATAGAAGATTCTCCCATATATTTCTTATTGAATCGTATTGTCTTGAAACATAATAAGAACCCATCCCAGAACTTCCCGAGCAAGCAATGAGGGTTTTGGGTTCTTTAATTTCAAACTTCTCGGCTAACGCTAACATGACTCCAACTGTATAACTAGACTTCATTCCTCCGCCAGAGGCAATAATTGCTAAATTGTCTTGCATGATTAATATTGAAAAAGTTGGTTTTTAAGAATTATTGTTTTAAGAACTCTAAAATTTCTGATAGATTAATAATTCGCATGTCGTCTCTTGCTAGACCATAGCATGCAGTGTTTACCCACATTTGAATTTGGGGGAAGTTTTCGAACTCGGCGGTGTTAATGTTATTTGCCTCGAAGACATAGACTTCTTTGTTTTGTTTTTCTATTTGTTGTCTTATATTATGGATTGCTTTTTGCTTCTGGCCGTGTTTTGTTGAAACTAATAGTCCTACATATTTAGCTGTGAGAAACTTTTTCTTTTTTGTTTCGATTTTTTTATTGTGTAGATCGATTTCTTTTTGTTCGATTTTTTCTAGTGTTTTTGTTGTGAAGACATAGATCTCTTTTTGGAGTTGTATTGCATTGTTCATTGCGTGAAATTTTCCATCAGTTATCAGGAGCAAAGTATCTGCAGAATTATCAAATGCTGAAGAGTTGCAACCTAACACGTGTCCTTCATAATATGCGCCTTTTTTTAGGATTACTTTTTTCCCTTTTGACTCCAGATATTTCTTTACTTTGGGGATTAGTCCTATATACTGTATTGTTGCGGCTAATGATATTGTTTTTCCAGGAAGTTTGTCTAAGATGGATAGGTCTATGTCTTTGAACTTTCTACGAGTTTCTATGAATAAAGTTTTCATAAATAAGAGAATAAAAAATGGTTTTTAAGAGTACCTAAATTTAGAATCGTGCGATTTCATCGGACTTTGGCCCTTCTACAACATCTGGAGCGCCTTTTTGAATCTCGAAAACTTTAGAAGGAGTTGCGATAACAGTGTTCTCTCCGAATCCTGCGATCTTTCCTTCAAGTGCTTCAACAGTTTTCTTAATCTTGGAGATTGCTCTCTTCAATTCGACAACATCTTTTGATTTCAATTGTTTGATATCAATTACTGCGATAGTATATCCTTCTCGAAGGGCATTTAGAATCGGATTGATGTCTTCGTAAACTTTTAAAACAAAAGTCTTCACTAAAATTCTTGAGTCGGACTTCTCTTGTTCTAAATCAATTTCGATGAAGTCTGGGGAAATGTCGTCATCCCTTCCAATCATCCTTTTGAATCTATCAAATACCATGTTATAATTTCACGGAGTCAGTATTTAAATATTTATGTGGTCAGATAGATATTGGGTGCAAGGATTAATCTTCGTTGTCGAGAGTGTGATAAAATTGTACAGCATATACGCTGTATGCTTTTTCTTTTCCATTAGGGTCTTTTCTTGTATGTTGTGTGGAGCAGTTGAAATCTGAAACGATATAGGCATTAGCGTTGATAGGGATAGTCACATCATCTTTTTCTGCCATCTCATCGATAACAATTGAAATATCTAAGCAAGGATTCTCTACAGTTATAGTAGTTATTTTTCCTTTAGGATAAGGTCTCGAACGAAATAAAGTTCCGTTAGGATTACAAGGATTACCGAAGATGTCTTGAGCTAATTTTTCTAATTTTTCCATTTTATCCTTGAATTGCTTTCATCACTTCTTCACGGATAGATTCGATTTTTTCAGAGAATTCTTTTTCTTGCTCGTCGATAGATTTCATTCGAGTGTCAATTAATTCTTTCTTCTTTTTCATATCTTCAAGGATTGCTTCTTTTGTAGATTTGATTACAACTTGGTTTCCGATGATCCGAGAAATTTCACCATCGGTTTTTTCTACTTCTGTAATAATAAAATCTGTTTCGTTTGACTCCATAGAAAATGCGTTCTTCTGCATTAATAATTGTTGGAAACTTTGCTCCATCATTTGAAGTTCTTGGATTTTTGCTTGAATCTCTGGAGATAAGTTTGCTAAGGGGTTCATTGGTGCTTCGGGTGCGTTTGGTTCTTCTGCCATTTAATCTGAGGTTACTGTCTTCATTTTAGTTCTTGGTTTGTAGAAAATTCTTTCGCCACATTTTACACATACGAATCTCTTGTCTAAGTCTTCGGACTTTATTTTCGCGCCACAGTGGAAACATTTGTAGGTACTCATATTATAAAATTGCCAAATAGGGTTTTTAATCCTTTAGATGGAATGTACCTCCCGCAAATTTCTTTCCACACTTTGAACATAACCAGATCGCTCTTGCTTGTCTTTTTGCTCGGCCCTTACAAAACGGACATTCCTGCCGAGTTCTCTGTTTTGCTTCTACAGCTATAAGTTTGTTTTTTACCTTTCCGTATCCTGCGCCGAATCTTCCTGCTGCGCCGATTTTCTTCTTCTTTACTGCCATTTTGTTTTTGTGTTTTTGAATATTATGGGGCCACGCAGATTTGAACTGCGGTCGCGAAGTCCCAAACCTCGAATCATACCAGGCTAGACCATGGCCCCACGATTATGAGGTGATTTTTTGATTAATAAAGTTAAGCTTTTACTTCTTCTTCTGCTGCTGGAGCTGCTTCTCCTTCTGCAGGTGCTGCCTCTCCTTCGGTTGCTTCTCCAGTAGCTGCTGCCGCCTTCGCTTCTTCTGCTGCAGCTGCTTCTTCTTCTGCTGCCTTCTTGATAGCTTCCTGTTCTGCTTCTACTGTCTTAAAGAATGCATCCAATTCCTTCTGTTTTTCTGGATCAACATCAGTTTTCTGTGCTTCAATTTCTTCATGGTATTTTCCTTCAGCGATTTCACCTAAAACTTCCATAGGTTGCTTATTCTCGATTAAAACTCCAAGAGCTTGGCAAGTTCCGATAACAGATTTTACAGT
>Ga0208904_1001021_pt1 | contig 20264 bp, 20 predicted proteins | sample AntAceMetag02UKB_FD_184774 | JGI IMG/M metagenome (GOLD analysis project Ga0208904, IMG submission 184774) | Saline lake microbial communities from Ace Lake, Antarctica - Antarctic Ace Lake Metagenome 02UKB (SPAdes) (version 2) | ecosystem: Environmental > Aquatic > Non-marine Saline and...
ATGTAGAAGGAGAACACGATTATTTTATTGGCATAACTACCCCAGACCTAAGAAACGTTTCAAAAAGGTGGTATAAAGACATATCTGATGCTGATTTGGTAAAATTAATCACACATAAGTATCATGAATATCGATTGTTGAGTTTAATCATCTTAAATGATAAAATGAAAAAGGCAGATTTAGACATTCAAGAACAAATAGTTAGTTTTTACTTGTCACATTTAGAACATATAAATAATTGGGATTTAGTTGATGTCTCAGCTTATTCTATATTAGGTAGATATTTATATAATATTCAAGATTATAGCCTGTTATATGAGTTTTCAGAATCCAAGGATTTATGGATTAAAAGAATTGGCATTGTGGCTACAAATTATTTAATAAAGCAGAATGAGCTTTGTGTTACACTTGATATCGTGGATCGTTTATTACAAGACAAACATGATTTAATCCACAAAGCTAATGGGTGGATGTTAAGAAATCTAGGAGACAAAGACAGAGATTTATTAACGGAATATCTATTTGTGAATTATAGTAAAATACCAAGAACCACGCTTAGATATGCAATAGAGCATTATCCTGAAAATCAAAGAAAAGCAATTTTAAAGGGGGAATTTCAATGATGATAAGTATAAAAGGCTTGTATAATAAACCACAAGATTTTGAGAATAAAGAAGTTACATTAAGAGGTTGGGTAAGAAACAATCGCGATCAAAAAGCGTTCGGTTTTATTGATTTGCACGATGGAACTTGCTTTGAAACCTTACAAGTAGTTTATGAAAATGAATTATTGTCAAATTACAAAGAGGTTGCTAAATATAGAGTGGGGTCTTCAATAGAAGTTTCTGGATCAATCATTGTAACTCCTCAATCAAAACAACCTTTTGAAATGAAGGCTAGTCAAATTAGTTTAATAGGAGACAGTCTAGAAGATTATCCTATTCAACCCAAAAGACATACGAGAGAGTTTTTGAGAGAAAACGCTCATTTAAGGGTGAGAACAAATCTATTTAATGCTACATTTCGAGTTCGATCTGTAGTGTCACACGCTATTCATAAGTTTTTCCAAGACAGAAACTTTATTTATGTTCATGCCCCTATTATTACATCCTCTGATGCAGAAGGTGCTGGAGAAATGTTCCAAGTTACGACCTTGGATATAGAACATAAAAAAGAAATAGATTATTCAAAAGATTTTTTCTCAAAAAAAGCCAACTTAAGTGTTAGTGGTCAATTACAAGCAGAAGCTTATGCGCTGGCATTTAAAGATGTATATACATTTGGACCTACATTTAGAGCAGAGAATTCAAATACCAAGGTACATGCATCAGAATTTTGGATGGTGGAACCTGAAATAGCATTTGCAGATTTGCAAGACAGCATGAAATTGGCGGAAGATATGTTGAAATATATCATTCAAGATGTTTTTGATCGTTGTCCATCAGAAATGATTTTCTTTGATCGATTTGTTGAAAAGGGATTAAAACAAAAACTTTCTAAATTATTGAAAAGCAAATTTCAAGTAGCTACCCATAGGGAAGCAATTGATATATTGCTTCAAAGCTCTAATGAATTTGAAAATACACCAACACAAGGAGAAGATTTAGCTACAGAACACGAAAAATTTCTCACAAAACATTTTGATGGACCAGTATTTATAATTGATTGGCCAAAAGATATCAAAGCCTTCTATATGAGATTGAATGACGACAAACAAACAGTAGCCGCGATGGATCTTCTTGTTCCAAAAGCCGGAGAATTAATAGGTGGATCACAAAGAGAAGAACGATTAGATGAACTTGAGAAAAGAATCAAAGAAATGGGAATTAATGATAAGGATTTATGGTGGTATAAGGATTTAAGAAAATATGGTGGATGTAAACATGCTGGATTTGGATTAGGTTTGGAAAGAATGGTTATGTATATTACTGGAGTAGATAACATTAGAGACGTACTACCATTTCCTAGAACACCAAAAAATTGCGAATTTTAGAGAATTAATTTACTTTATTTCTTGTGTTGTAGAATGATAAGACCAAGGATTTAAACAATCTATCATAACAAAAAAAATATCGGGCTCAATTTCGAGCCCGATTATTTTTATTTCTATTTTTATTTTTTGCTAGCTTTAGGGTCTTTCAAAGATTCCACTAATCCAGTTGCTAGACCAACTAGGCCTTGCAATTCACTAGGAATGATAATCTTAGTTGCTTGACCTTGAGCTATAACTTCCATAGCTTTGTATGCTTCAAGCGTTAACACAGCATGATCTGCTTTTGCAGCTTTAATCAATTCAATTCCGGTTGCGGTTGCTTTTTGAACAGTCAAGATAGCTTGTGCGCGACCTTCAGCTTCTCTAATTGCAGCTTCTTTTTGACCTTCAGCTTTTCTAATTGCAGCTTCTTTTTGACCTTCAGCATCAAGCATGATAGCAGCTTTTCTACCTTCAGCTAATAGAATGGACTCTCTACGTTCACGTTCTGCACGCATTTGTTTTTCCATTGCTTCACGGATTTCCTTTGGTGGAATAATGTTTTTAAGTTCAACTCGATTGATCTTAATACCCCAAGGGTCAGTTGCTTCATCTAAGATTCTTCTCATTCTTTCGTTGATTAAATCTCTTGATGTAAGGGTCTGGTCTAATTCTAATTCCCCAATAATATTACGAAGAGTTGTAGCTGTCAATTGTTCAATCAATGATCCAGGATTTTCAGCTCCATAAACATATTGCTTTGCGTCAGTGATTTGTAAGAATACTACAGTATCAATTTGCATTGTAACATTATCTTTTGTGATAACTCCTTGTGGTGGGAAATCTAATACTTGTTCTTTAAGTGTAATAACATCGGTAACTCGTCCTCTAGCGTTATATGTTCTTTTAATTCTATCAAAGAACGGCCATAAGAAGTGAATACCTGCAGTCCAAGTTTTGTAATATTGTCCCATTCTTTCAACGATATATTCAGTTGCTTGGGGAACAATTTTAATTCTACTACCAAAATAAATTAGTATAATGACAATTATTGCAATTACTACGACCCATACAACAGGGTCAGCTGCTAAAAACACGGGCATAAACATAATAAATCCTCCTATTTTATAATTTTAATAGCCATTTCCGGCTTTTACTACCCTTAATCTTAAGAGGTAGTCTCGTATTGTACTTTTATTTTTAGTTACTGATATCAATACCATATCAATGATTAATGAGACCAGTATAAATATTAAGCCATAATACATACTCATTGCAAATATTAATACAATGAAGAAATACTTAAGTATAATATCATGGAAAAAAACTTGTATTGGATTTGGCCTTTTTAATTCTCCATTTCCAACATCTGATGCTAACTGAACTTTCATTAGCTTTCTACCTGGGGTTCGACCGATAAAGGCAATTGTTACAATGGTCATCAATACTATGAACCCAACAGTGAAGAAATAAATAATTTCTAAATAATAGCTTGTTAAAGGTTCATTATAAGGTTCAATATCGATATTGTTTTGTTGGTTCAATATATTCGACTTTTGATTGAACTCCGTTAAAGCCAAAGCTTCTAATTCTGCATCCTCATTTGCCAACTCTAGGTTAGCGTCATATTCTGTTTGAAGATCTGTTAAATTACTATTGTATGCTACTAGTATTTCATTATAAGCACTGTATATTTCATCAAAATTATCAACTCTGTTTCTAAGTAATGTTCTTCCGCCAACAACAAACGCAAAGTAAACAACTAGAAATATTAATACAAAATCAACAATCGAGGAAGTAAGTCTCTTGAAGAAGGATGCCGACATTAGTTTTTCCTTACGACTAACTTGACACCTTTAATTGCCAAAACAGTTACTTTCTCTTTTTCTTTAATATCTTCGTTAGATATTGCAGTCCAGATTTTTCCTTCAATTTTAACTTCGCCACGTTCACCATCTTTAATCGCGACAGTACAAACAGCTATTTTACCAACAAGGCTATCAGCGTTTGTTTTAATTTCATTTTTTTTCATATTTTTTTTGAAAATTGGTCTTAAAACCACTAATAGAATTAAAGAAACAATTATAAAAACTATCGCTTGGGCAAATACTGACTCTGGACCTGGCCAAATTAGAGCAATTATTAATGCGAATATTGCACCTACTGAAAACCATATACTGGATAAATCCATCGTACCAGCTTCAATTGATGCAGATAAAATAATTACTGAAGCCCAGATTAATACCATTATTGTTCCGATTTGCATAGCTAGAAACATAACATTACACCTCTCTTTTATTTAAATCAATTATTAAAGCATTTTCTTTTTTGTTCCAAGATGCAGAAAACTTATAGGCTTGATGGTGTTCTAAATATTCTAAACCCATTAATTCTGATACTTCTTTTAAGAATAGCTTATTACAGATTCTAGAATAACTAGATTTTACTGTAATATTGTGTTGTTGTTCTTTTGGAATGTAGCCTAAGCTAATTTCCTCTTTAGTTATAGGTTTAATAGCGATCAGATTGTTTTCTTTATCTAACCCCAGCAAAACTACGTAGGCTTCTTCAAAATACACTGTTGCAGATTTGTTTAATGTAATATTAGCTTCATATAGAGTAGCTAATTCATCTAGTGGTTTTTTGGATGCCCAAACAAAATTATTCATTGTCAACCTCCATTATAATACAGATTTTAGATATGTTACATTATATCACATAATTATTATATTATCAATAAATACCAAATATTATTTGAAATTATTTTTAATTATTTCTCAAATTAATAAGATAGTGTATAATGTAATTAGGTGATATCATGAATGAAAAAAAATACTCTTTTAATATTTCTAAATCTTTAAATAAAAGATTTAAAGGGACGTTGCTTGCAAGGTTTTTAAGAGCAATTGATGATTACAAATTAATCGAAGAAAACGACAAAGTATGCGTTGCTCTTAGTGGCGGAAAAGATTCTCTTCTTTTAGCTGCTTTATTTGAAGAATATAAACTTCATTACAACAATAATATTGAAATTGTATATGTAACTATGAATTCCGGATTCACAAAAGAATTTTTAAGTAAGCATCTAGAGAATTGTGAAAAAATAGGAATTAAGACTGAGGTCATCGATTCAAACGTATATGATGTCGCAAACCATTTGAATCCCAAAGCGCCGTGCTTTTTATGCTCTCGAATGAGAAGGGGATTCTTGTATCAAAAAGCAAAAGATTTTGGTTGTAACAAACTTGCTTTAGGGCATCATTTTGATGATGCAATAGAAACAACTTTAATCAATATGTTATATACCGGGACGTTTAAAACGATGTTGCCAAAAGTTAGATCGAAAAATTTCGAGAGCCTAGAATTAATCAGGCCAATGTACTTGATTAAAGAGAGTGATGTAAAAATATTTATTCGATATCATGAAATAGATTTTGTATCTAAAGGATGTGAATTCCAAGACAGAAATGAGGATTCCAAACGAAGGGAAATGAAAGAGTTGATAGCCCAATTGAAAAAGGTTTATAAGAATATAGATATCAATATTTTTCGGTCTATGGAGAATATAAACTTAGATTCAGTATTAGGATACTATAACGACGAGAAGAGAGTAAGTTTTTTAGATGAATATTAGATGAATATAAAAAAAGCACATTGTCGAGAGAGTTCGACGGGGTGCTTTTATTTAATAGGTTTCACATGAAACATTACTTGCCTAAACAAAACTTTGAAAAAAGTGTAGAAATAAGATCATCCGCGGTGCTTTGCCCGGTTATTTCACCCAAAGAAGCCCAAGCTTTTCTTAAATCAATTTCTACCATATCAATCGGTATAGAATTTTCACAAGCCTCTAAAGCTTCTAATAGAGCTTTTTTTGTTTCTTCCAGCTTGCCAATATGTCTTGTGTTTGAAAGGATGGTATAGTCTTCAGACACAATCGATTCATCAATAAATAATGCTTTCACTTCTTTAGACAAGATATCTAATCCGATATTGTTTTTTGCTGAAACATTGATTATTTTTTCACTTTTCATATCAATTTTATTGCCTAAATCTATTTTGTTTCCAATTAAGATTCTAGTAATATTTTTTGTTAAATCTAACAATGCACTGTCCAATTCTGTCAAGTGGTTTGATTGATCCAAAACTAGCAGAACAAGACTAGCCTTATTAATAGCATTCATTGTTTTTTTAATGCCAATTTTTTCCACAATATCTTCTGTTTGTCTTATACCAGCGGTATCGATTAATTTCAATAAAACACCATCCAAATTAAGTTCCGCTTCAATTAAGTCTCTTGTGGTTCCGGATACTTCTGTAACGATGGCTTTATCTTCTCTTAGTAAAGAATTAAGTAAGCTTGATTTTCCAACGTTTGGCTTTCCAATGATAACAGTTTTTATACCGTCGCGAATAATTTTACCGGTATTTGCTTCATTTAAAATGTGACTAATATTATCTATTAAAATTCTAATGCGAGGAATAATTATCTCATTTGTCAATTGCTCAATATCATCATATTCAGGATAGTCTATATTGACTTCAATATTTGCAATAATATCTAAAACTTGTGATTGCAGTTCATCGACTAATCTGTGGACGTCCCCGCGCAATTGTTTGTTAGCTAAATGTAATTGTTTGTACGTTTTGGCATTTACGATATCCATAATACTTTCAGCTTCTGTTAAATCCAATCTTCCATTTAAATAAGCTCTTTTTGTAAACTCACCATTTTCAGCTAAACGAGCACCATTCTTAATGAGTAATTTGACGACTTCATTTGCAATGAAATTTCCACCGTGTGTAGATATTTCAATTACGTCTTCTGCGGTAAATGATTTTGGAGCTCTAAACAAAAAAACCATTACTTCATCGACAATTTTGCCTAGATCATGGATGTATCCGTATTTTATTGTATGGGATGAAGCTTTTTCCAAGTTTGAACCCTTAAATATCTTGTTTACAACAGAAAATGCATCATCACCAGAAACTCTAATAATGTTTACTGCGCTAATACCATCAGAAGTGGATTTAGCAACGATTGTATCAAATATCATATATCTCACCAGTATTATTTTAACATATTTCGATTAAAATATTGTATAATACTTTTAGGTGATAATTATGAAAGCACAAAAAAAACCGTTTAAATTCTATTTTTACATTTTCTTATTTTCAGTTATAATTGTCGCAGCATATTCTTTCTATATGATTTTTGCTAAAGATGCTGCGGTAAGTGATGTATATACCCTATGGTTTATGCCGTTTATTTTCACAGCTTTTTATTATGGGAGCGATGCTTTGATAGATAAATTAGCTAATCGAAAAAAAAGCAAAGTTAATAATGAAGCAAAATTTTTAGAGGAAGTAAGTCTAAGAATGAGAGAGTCAAATGAGTTTCTGGTAGAAGAGTTTAGAAAACTTCAAATGAATGGTAAATTTCAAGAGGATCTTAAAAAAGCTTTTTACATTTATAATACTGGAGATAATGCTGTTTTTTCTATGGAGAGACTAGAAAAAAAATACCGCATCGATACTGTAGAATTTAGAGCGATGAAATATGTTTTGGAATATTTAGAAGAAAGTAAAAAAATGCCCGAAAGCGATTAAAAAAGAGACTAAATAAGGTATAATATATGTGTAGCATAATCCCGAATGAAATATGCTAGTTTTGCAATTTAGTGAAGGAATTAGTTATGGAAACTTGTGTTTATTCATAATAGCGAGAACATTTAAGATACCTAGTATTATATTAAATAATATTTTTGACATTGCTAGCAAAAATAACAATAAATTCGTTAACATTCATACCGAAGAAATATATATTAACTTAAGTATAAGTGCGATTCACAAGTTTATAGAAAGAGGCGATTAAATGAGTTATAAAGCATTATATAGAATATACAGGCCACAGGACTTTAACGAAGTTGCTGGGCAGACCCATATAACTCAAACATTAAAAAACGCATTAGCTAACGATAAAGTTGCTCATGCTTATTTGTTTAGTGGCCCTAGAGGGACAGGAAAGACGTCTATAGCAAAGATTTTTGCTAAAGCGGTAAACTGTATACACGCTCCTGTTGATAATCCTTGTAATCAATGTGAGAATTGCCAAGGAATTCAAAGTGGAGTTATTAGTGATATCATAGAAATAGATGCTGCAAGCAATAATGGTGTAGATGAAATCAGAGAGATAAGAGACAAAGTAAAATATCTTCCGGGATATGTTAAGTATAAAGTCTATATTATTGATGAAGTACACATGTTAAGCACAGGGGCTTTCAATGCTTTGTTAAAAACATTGGAAGAACCACCAGCACATGTAATCTTTATTTTATGCACAACAGAACCTCAAAAAATACCTCTAACAATACACTCGAGATGTCAAAGATTTGATTTCAAATCAATTACAACAAAAGACATTATTTCAAAATTAAATGAGATTATTTCAACTGAAAATATTAGCATCGAAAAGGACGCAATTAATCAAATAGCAATCTATGCAGAAGGTGGATTAAGAGATGCAATTAGCATGCTCGACCAAGTGAGGGCATATAGCCCTGAATTTATCTCTGCAAATGACGTTAATCAGATTTCTGGAGCGGTGTCTTTTGAAATGCAAATTGAGCTAGCAGAAGCCTTAATTAAGGGAAATTCCACAAAAGCAATTGAAACTTTAAACAATCTTATTACAGAAGGTAAAGAAACTAGGAAAATCGCTATAAATCTAATAGAATTCTTTAGAGATTTACTTATGAAGAGGAACCTTAGAAACTTAGATGAAAATAACTCTTTATATAGAAATGAGCACTTCATTGAGCTTTCTAAAAATATAGGGAATAAAAAGACATTTTACATATTGGATATTTTGAATAAAGCATACAACGATATTAAGTGGAGTAACAACCCAAAAATATATTTAGAGCTTGCTTTTATTAAAATTACTGATCAAGAAATAGGCAGTGAAACCAAAATTCTATCCGTCATCGAAAATATGGAAAACCGACTACTTGAAGTGGAAAAAATTAAAGAAGATGTCGAAGCTTTTAGAAAGAAAGAGACCGAAAATCTAATTTCTGAAATTGTCAAAAAAGAACCAGAAATAGAAGATGTCGATGTTTTAGAAGAAGTTGTTTTAGTAGAGGAAGAATCTGATGTTGAGGAAGAATCTTTACCAACAGAAAAATCGGTTGAGGAAATGCTTTGTGATGATCTAGACAACACATATTCTATTAATTTTGTAGAGCAAGTATTGAATAACGGGAACCGAGATGACAAAGCATTTTTAATAAACTCTTGGACACGTTTAAGAAAATTTGCAAGCAGTGAAGAAGAAAAAAACATAGCTCAAATACTTGAAACAGGAAGCATTGTAGCGAGTTCGGTTGAAAAGATAATAATTACCTTTCCAGGGACTGCGATGTGTAATAAATTAATGACTTTAACATACAAGGATTTAGCAGTCAATATTTTGAAGTCTGCCTTTGATAGAGAAATTGATTTTATTGCATTACCGGATTCTGTTTTTGAAGACATCACAGAGGAATTTAAAATTCTATGGAAAAAAGGCGAAAGAAATATTAAATTAAGTAAAATTAGTTGTGAGGGACTACTGGATGTTTCACAGGAAGTAGTTTCAGAAAACACAGATGTTCAACCCAAAATAGTCACCGACGCATTAGGCTTGTTCGGGGATATTGTGAAAATAAAAAAATAAGGAGGACGCTACCATATGATAAATCCGCAAATGTTAAAACAGATTAGAAAAATGCAAGATGACATAAAAAAAGTTCAAGCAGAAATAAATGCCTCTACTTTTTATGGTCAAGCAGGAGGATCAGTTGTTAAAGTGGCCGTTAAAGGAACGAAGAAAGTTGAGTCAGTTGAAATAAAAAAAGATGAAGTCGATTTTGAAGATATCGAAATGTTGCAAGACTTAATTGTTGCAGCTTTTAATGATGCATTTACAAAAGTTGATAAAGAGTTGGAAGAAACACTTGGTTCAATAACTCAAGGCATGAATATTCCGGGGTTGTTTTAATGGTATTACCGAAATCTTTAGAAGACTTAATAAATGAGTTTATGAGATATCCAGGAGTTGGACGAAAAACAGCTGAAAGGTTTGCTCTTTTTACATTAGACAAATTGTCTGAGGAAGAGACGGATAATTTTGGCAATGCCATAATGAACATTAAGAAGGAAATTCATCATTGCAGAATATGTGGCCATTTGACCGATCAAGAGATATGCAATATTTGCAGCAATGAAAGAAGAAATGAATCCATACTTATGGTTGTTGAATCTGCTAAAGACGTTTTTACGATTGAGAAAGCCGGAGAATATAAAGGTTACTATCACGTTTTAAATGGTGTAATCTCACCTATGGATGGATACGGACCAGAAGATATCAACTTAGTTACATTGTGGCCAAGAATTACTAATAACAATGTTAAGGAGATTATTATTGCCACTTCCTCTACTCAAGAAGGAGAGACTACTGCGTTGTATATAAGCAGAGTATTGAAGGACATCGATATTATTGTAAGTAGAATTGGATATGGGGTACCAGTTGGCTTGAATCTTGAATATGCGGATGACTTAACTTTATCAAAAGCGATTGAAAACAGGAAAAAAATGTAATGATCTATTTCATTTTTGGAAATAATTAAGAAATTTTTACACATATATCATTATTATGATATAATAATATGAAACAAAAGTATTTTGAAGGAGGACTAATATGTCACTTTATATGCTAGCTGTCGGAATAATAGAACAGGCATTAGGCTATGTTGATCAAGGGCTAACGTTTATTGCTAATTTAGAACCAGATTGGATGCAATTGGTTGTTTATTTTGCAATTGCAATATTTTTATTGATTGGATTCTTTGTATTCATTAAAAAATTTATAAAAGCATTTTTTGTCCTAGCTATATTAGGCGGAGGACTATATTATCTTTGGGCTGAAACAACGGTACTAGATTTTGTAAAAACCTTTTTCGATGGGCTAGGTGCTATTATTTTAAGCATTTTTGTTCTTATGTAAAAAATCGGACTAACTATAACAGTTTTCCTTTTTTTTTCTACTTTTTTGAAAAATTAATTGCGATATTCCCTAGTATGATATTTTCAAAAAGGGTTAGAAGCGACTATAGAAAGGATTCATTTTATGTTAAAAAAAGCATTATTGTTAACTGTTTTATTTTCTCTTGTTTTTCTTGTAGCTTGTGGCCAAGAAACAACGGCGACTACAGCGACCACAGCAACAACGGCAACCACAACAACTGCCGCAACAACAGTAACCACAATGGGTTACGAGTTGCCAAGCTTAGATGGGTTGGACGTTGAAGAAACTCAAAGTTTGTTTTTAAGTTTACCAATAACTGTTGTTATTGAGTATGAAGAAAATGAATTAATTGAAGATTCTATATTTATTAGATACGGAGGCAATTTGAGTAGTGGCGCGTCGGTTCAAGCAGATTCAGTTGTCACTATTTATTTTTCTATCAATTACCCTGAATTACCTGATTTAACAGGAGTAACAAAAATTGACATAAAAGCAACTTTAGATAATTTGGGTTTGAATTATATACTCGTATATGAAACCAACGAAGACATTTTGGAAGACACGTTCATTAGCTACGGCGGAAATGATGTTGCTGGTAGCACTATTGATGATAATCATCAAATCATTGTTAACATCGCTACTGAAAGATTAGTGTTACCCGATTTAACCGGAATGAATCAAAGTGAGATTATTGGCGCATTATTAGGGTTGCATATTAATTTTTTAATTGAGATTGTGACAGATAATGAAGTGGCAGATCAAACGTTTAGTTCTTATGGTGATGGATTAGAACTCGGAGATTTAATCCCAAGTACTTACACAATAACCGTTAACCTTGGGTTTAATTCAACTACATTACCTGATTTAACGGGATTACTGAAGGGTGAAATTATTTTAACATTAACAGCAGACAACATCCTTTATCAGTTTGAATACATTGTTGATGATAATTTTGCAGAAGATAGTTTTGTTGAATATGAAGAAAATTTAGCAGGAGACTTCTATGAAAGTGGAGTTGTCACCGTTAATTTATATAAAAACACATTTACTGATAATGAAACTAGTTTGTTAATCTCTAAGTATGTTGATGGTGGAAATGATACATCAGACCAAGCACTTGAGATTTATAATCCTACCGATGCAACTATTGATTTATCACAATACCATTTGGTAATTTATGCTAACGGATCATATGATGTTACTTATAAAATTGATTTTCCTGCAGTAAGTATTTTATCTGGGGAAACATATGTTATTGCAAATAGCAATGCAAATGCAAACATCTTAGTCAAAGCGGATTTATCAACAGCGGATCTAAGATTTGATGGTAACGATACAATACAATTACGTTATTTAAACGATACATACATAGATTCAATTTATACAATTGGAAACAGAAACTTTATTATGGATGATGAAGTATACATTCGTAACGAAAATGTGGTGAAAGGTACTAGAGTATATAGCTTCAATCAATGGTGTGGATTTATTCCAACATATACCGAAGTGCTAGGAACACATCCTATAACTGTACCGGAAGAAATCACGATCCAAATTATAAGTAGGCCTTTTGATGACCCGCTTGGAGGAATGGATTCAGTTACGCTTAGTTATATTAATGATGGTGATACGGCCGCTTTTACTCCCGGATTCTTAAGCGATGAAAGGGTTAGATTTTTAGGAGTAGATACTCCTGAAACTTATCCAGCTGTAGAGGATTGGGGTCTTGAAGGGAAAGCTTATACAACATTAATTTTGAATGCTGCGGAACATATTTATATCCAAAGCGATCCAGATTTAGGGTATACCGAAACATATGGTAGACATTTAGGTTTAGTTTGGGTTGATTTAGGTGAAACAGGATTAGTAATCGATATCTTAAGTAGTACTGGGACTGTAATGAGAACCGAAACATTATCTGGATGGATATTGTTGAATTATCATTTAGTTTTAAATGGATATTCATATAATTATTATAGTGATGAATCTAACTTGGTATTTAATAACCGTTACTTAGTAAGATGGTTCCAAGAAGCAGAAAGATTTGCTTCAGAAAATGGATTGGGCATTCACGAATGAGAATTTTTGGTCGACTTTTATTTTCAATTACTGCAGTAGGGTTCTTCTTATTGGCTTTCACATATTCTAGAGATTTAATGGTTACAAAGTATTTCGAAGAAGTGTTTGGAGAGTCTTTGGTTAGTGAAGATTCCGAGTATCCAGATTATTACTACTTTTATACCTCCATTCCTGATTATCATAAGAATGACCCTATTATACTTATTGATAATAATGGTTATGAAATCAGAGGGTATGAAGTAATACAAGCAAGTATAAACAATGATAATGAATTAGAATTGCTTGAAAGTGTATATATCATTGTGTATAGTGATACAGAAGATTTATCTCAAGTGGGTTATATAAATCTAGAAAATCTAGATGGTAGCGTCACAAAAGATATAAACGTACAAAGATTTAAAACTTTAAATATGTTAAATGGTATTAACGATCAAGGATATGTTTATGTCCCTAAAGATGTATTTTTAAGTGAAGAACTAGATACAATTCATTTGGTAGATAAGAATGAAAATTCACTGTTAGAGACTGATTTTGATCTCAGTGAAACGGATTTTACAATCAAAACATTTATATCGGATTTTTATGAAGTAAATAATCGGCTCCCTGCAATAAGCGATTTAGAAGGCGTAACAGGGAATGATATTTTACCAAACATGCTTCACTTAGCTTCTGATTATGTTCATATTTTCTATATAGCTATGGGAATATATTTCACCGTTTTAATTATTTCAATGTATTTCATATTTTTTAGAAAGAAAAAATTACATTCAATAAATGCAATTCAATAATTGTTTAGGAGGAAACATTGTATGGAATTAAGATTAGAAAATTTAACAAAAATTTTCACCAATAAGTCTGGGGCTGAAACAACTGCGGTCGACAGTCTTGACATAACAATTGAATCGGGAACCTTAGTTGGTTTGCTCGGTCCATCTGGATGTGGAAAATCAACGACACTTTTTATGATTGCGGGATTAGTAAAACCAACATCTGGAAAGATATTTTTTGGAGATGATGATGTAACAAAATTAGCTCCAGAAAAAAGAGGGATAGGCTTAGTTTTTCAAAATTATGCTCTTTATCCACATATGACTGTATATAACAACATAATTTTCCCGCTGGAAAATTTGGATGTCCCAAGAGATGAAGCTATTGAAAGAGTAAAAGCAATGGCGAATCTTGTTGGAATTGGAGAATTGTTAGACCGTAAACCGTCACAATTATCTGGTGGTCAGCAACAACGTGTTGCAATCGCGAGAGCTTTAGTTAAGAAGCCAAGAGTGTTATTGTTGGATGAACCTTTATCTAATTTAGATGCACGATTGAGATTGCAAATGCGCGAGGAAATAAAGCGTATTCAAAGAGAAACTGGAATTACAACTATTTTTGTTACTCATGACCAAGAAGAAGCAATGAGTATATCAGATAAAATGGTTGTTTTAGACTTTGGTCAGGAGCAACAATATGCTGCACCTCAATCTATGTATAACAACCCTGGAAATCTATTTGTTGCTAAATTCCTTGGAAATCCACCAATTAATACGTTCGAAGCTGAAATTAAAAAGGGATATTTAATCATAAACGAACAAAAATTTATGAAAACTAAAATTGCTGATGGATTATATGACATTGGTATGAGACCAGAAAACTTCCGCGCAGGGGAAGAAGGCTTTAAAGTTGATGTGAAGGATATTTTCCACATCGGTAGAGATACAATGATTCATTTTGATTTTAACGGTAGCAATATCCGAGCATTGGTTGATTCTGATGATATTACAACAGGTCAAAAAACAGTAAACCTAACAATTAAAACAGAAAGAGTATACATCTTTGATAAGGAGACCGGGAAGGTTATTAATCATGGTTAGTTTTATCGGAAAAGTAAAAAAGCTTTTGATGAAACTAAATACAAAGATGAGAAGCTTTTTTTGGAATATAAGAAGAATACTACATAATGTTAAGACAAAGATTGGTAAATTTTTAGATAAGTACCACTTGAATTTTGCAAATAAATTTCCTGGTTGGGCAAAAGCTTTGCTTTATTTATCTCCAGCTTTGATTGTATTAACAATATTCACGTTTTGGCCAATTATCAATTCATTTGCATTAGTGGTTTATGAAAATTACAATATGTCAAATGATACAATCACAGGATATACTTTATTTGGAAACTTTTTAACAGTTATCACGGACGAATCTTTTATTGTACCTGCATCTCACACGGGATCTAGCGCTGTAATTAACACGTTAATTATTGTGTTCATTAGTGTTCCGATTTCAGTATTATTAGCGCTATTCATTTCTGTTGCTCTTAATTCAATAAAACCATTAAAAAGTTTCTTTCAAACGATTTACTTTTTGCCTTATGTTACAAATACTATCGCGATTGGATTAGTATTTGCATATATGTTTAAAACGGATGGTGGTCTAGTTAACCAGCTATTAGGCATGGTAGGAGTAAATGCAGAAGGATTATCCTGGGTTGAAAGTGGTGCAGTATATTGGCGATCAATGTTTGTGCTTATTTTCTATGGTATATGGGCATCATTAGCATTTAAAATAATGGTGTTTTTGACAAGCATGCAAGGTATTGACAAACAATACTATCAAGCAGCAGCAATTGATTCGACACCAAGAAGAAGAATTTTCTCTAAAATCACAGTACCTCTAATTTCACCAATGATTTTTTACATTTTGGTGACATCTGTTATCGGTGCATTTAAAATTTACAACTCTATTGTTGCTTTATTCGGTGTATCTGGTGCTCCAGCTGGTGTGGATTATAATCTGCAATCAATTGTTATGTATATCTATCAATTTATCGATGGTAGCAATGCTGGAAACTTATCAGTAGCGGCCGCTGGTTCATTGATTTTATTCGTGATTATTTTACTACTTACATTAGTTCAAATGCAAGTAAGTAAAAAACGCGTTCACTACTAGGGAGGGCTGAATAATGGATAAAAAATTATTTTTAAAATCAAATAAAATAGAAAAAATATCTTTCATTTTCGACTTGTTGGCAATTATAGCATATATAGCCCTTTTCTTAATTCTATTCAAAATGCTTGCTTTACCTGAAATAGTAAATGGTAGTATGGATTTAGATAATTTGCAATTTATGACACCAGTATATGAGTTTTTAGGAATGACATTAGATAAGGGACAAATGAATTATGTTATAACGCTCACGGTATTGTTTACCGTAGTATCTGTTCCTATGTTCTTTATTAATACTAAAAAAGTTAAAACTCGTACAATATATGAGGTTGATTCCTATGTAGCTGGATCTAAGTTTGTTCAAGCGATTGTAAATTTGTTATCTTTCAATCCAATAAGTGCAGGGTTACGTATTTATAATACCTTTGTTCTGATTAAGTTTGTAAAAGGATATAATCCAAGAGAGTTTTTCAAAAGTGTTATTCCTGCAGTAAAAAAGAAATTCAAAGAAACGTTTAAAAAAAGGGTAAAAGAAGACTACAGTAATTTAGATGAATATTCAATATCCATCAAGCAAAGTATTCGCAGACAAAGGACAGTTCGCGTTACAATATTACTATTCACCTATTTCTTCCTTATAATGATGGCGTTTATTATCATTATTCCTTTCTATTGGATGATATTAACATCCTTAAAAGACTTTTCTGGTGCTACATCAACTAACCCAGATTTCTTCCTAAGTATTTCCAGAATGAATTGGGTTAACTATAAAGTTGTTTTAACTGAGCTGAATTTTGGTTTATACATTAAAAACACAGTAATTGTTGCAATATTTTCTACGGTGGGAACAATTTTTACAACCATTCTAGCTGCGTATGCATTTGCTAGAATTGAATTCAAAGGTAGAGAATTATTGTTTTCAATTTTAATCATGACGATGATGATACCTGGGGAATTGTACATAATTACGAACTTTATTACAGTAAGTAAGAATGGTTTTGGTTGGGTAGGTATGCCTACGGGATCCAACAATTATTTTGTAGCGATGATTATTCCGTTTGTTACAAATATTTCATTTATATTTTTCTTAAGACAAAACTTCAAACAAATTCCTGAATCATTATATAAAGCGGCGCGAGTTGACGGATGTAGTGACTTTAAATATTTAACTAGAGTTATGGTTCCGATAGCTAGCCCAACAATATTTACAATTACAATTTTAAATGTTTTCAGTTCTTGGAACGCATATATTTGGCCAAGAATTATTACTGGGGTTGGAGGACAAGAAGGTAAGAATTTCTGGTTGATCTCAAACGCTTTAAGAGATACCGCCTTTGTTCAAGATAACGGACGAGTGATGTATAATTTACAAATTGCGGCCAGTGCTCTAGTTACAGTGCCATTGCTTATAGTATTTTTCATGTTTAGAAAATATATTATGAATGGTATTGGTAGAAGCGGAACGAAAGGTTAATGGGGGAGATAAATATGAAAGCAAAAAAAATAGTATTGTTTTTTATTACCATAATTCTATCGTTCTCGATGATGGCGTGTCCATCCATTGAAAATTCTCCACCAGAGATTGTTAAATTAGTTGATGGGGAAATCATTTACGTCAACAATGTTATATATGAACATCCGAAAGGTTCGGATTTTCACCCTGATGATATGATACAAAACTTGATTGATAATCAAAATATTGTTGCAATAGACTACGATCAATCTAAAATGATATTTGGCCAAGATAGAAAGTTTAATGATATATCTGATCAAATAGTAGTGACATCTTTTTATGAAATCTGGATGGATGGCGAAGATGCTAATTTTGATGGAGTGATAGATGAAGTAGATGAAGAATACTATGGTTATACAAAAACTGATGTAGACGGTGTTAAATCATATGATCAAAATAAAATATCTTTTATAGAAATATTGAGTGTTGGTTCAGAAATCGATTTTACATTATTCGTTAGTGATGATGAAGGCGATACAACCGAGTTATCAGGAACAATAGTTATTGTGACATCAGCGGATTAAGTTTTTTAATTTATTGTTTAAAAGGATACAAAAATGTAATATAATAATAAGATAGAATAGATTATTAGTTAATTATATATAAGGAGGACTAAAATGAGATTTAATAAAAGATTTTTAACATTATTTATGATGGGTATTTTTGCTTTTGTTGTATTAGGTTGCGGAGTTAATATAGAAGTAACAGAGTTAACAACTGCAGCAACAACAACAGCAGCAGGAGCAGTAACAACAGCAGCAACAACTGCAGCGACGTCAGCTGGAACAACAGTTGCTACGACGACAGGTTCTGATTCAACCGGAACAACTGCGGTAACAACAGCAACAACAGCAACAACAGCAACAACAACAGCAAGTCAAGGAGATAACAATATTCCTCATTTTGAAGGACTGTTTACTAAGCAAAGTTATTATAGAGGTTCACAACCACTTGATTTACTTGCGGGAGCAAAAGCAATCGACCCAGAAGATGGTGAATTGGCTATTACACTTATTGGTGGATACACATCAACAAGACTTGGAACATATAGTGTATATGCAGTTGCTGAAGATAGCGACGGAAACGTGATTAATAAAGAAATCACATTAACAGTGAAGGACTTAAGTTCTTTTTCCATTCCTGATACGTTAACATCAGATCCTATTTCGATTGATTTGTGGCACTCTAACGGAGCAACAATTGAGACTGCATTAAATAATTATGCAGCTGATTTTGAAGCTCTATATCCAAATGTAACAATTAATATTATCAAAAATGGTAATAATTACGATGAATTACGTACTAACGTTATCAATGCAATTCAAGGTGGACAAATTCCTAATATCGTTCAAAATTATCCTGATCACGTTATGGAATACATTGACAATCAAGCTGTGATTTCTTTAACACCTTTTATTAATCACCCAATTCACGGTTATAACTCAACTGTTGAAGAAGAATCATTCTTAGACATCTTATTAAGTTATCGTCGTGAGAATTCTCAATACACAAGTGATGGAGAATTCTATTCAGTACCTTTCAATAAATCAACTGAAGTTATGATATACAATAAAACGATGTTTGATATATTGATTAATGATGGGGTTATTGATGAAGTTCCAACAACTTGGCAAGGACTATTCGCAATTTCAAGTGATTTAATGGCGATTAAAGATCAAGTGATTAATAGTGTTACAGATAAATTAAATGAATCAACAACATTATCACTACATAAAACACCAGAAGAAATTCAAGCGATTAAAGACAATTTTGTACCGATCACTTATGATTCTGGAGCTAATGCATTTATTACTTTAACAAGACAATGGGGCGGAGAGTATACAACTATAAACGCTCAAAGACAAGGTGTAATTTTATTTGATAATGCTCAAACAAAAAGTATGTTGGGTTATTTCTTTGACAATAGAGATATCACATTTACCTTACCGGGTATATGGGGTATTGATTATGCATCAGACGCGTTTAAAACCGCTCAAACCGCGGTAACATTTGGTTCTACTGGTGGAGCGAGATATAATACTCCTTCAGTTGTTAACGGCGAATTTGTATTTGAGTTCGGTGTTGCACCTATGCCTTATAATGCAGACTTACCAGGGGACAGAACAGCAATTCAACAAGGTACAAATATGTCTGTTACAACCGCTGGGACAGATCAAGAAAAATTATTTTCTTGGTTATTCTTGAAATATTTAACTAGTGCTGATGTTCAACTTGATTTCGCTTTAGAAACCGGGTATTCACCAGTAAGAAACACTGTTAATAATGACCCAGTTTACTTGTTATTTAGAAGTGGTAAAGACAGTTTGGGACAAGATTTAGCTGGCGAAATGTTAATGAAATCTAAAGCAGCAAACGCTGCAGCATTACAAGCTAATTATTTATTCTATGATCAAGCATTTATAGGTTCATCAACTGCAAGAGCAGAAGTTGAAGTGGCGTTTGAAAGAGTAATTTTGGGTTCACTTGAAGGAACCACTAAGCAAGCAATTATAGATAATGCGATTGCGGCAGCAAAATCAAACGCAGAAAGAGTTTTAGGATAAGCATTAAATTAAATAATATTTTAATTTTTAAATAAACATTATTCTATGAAGGAGGATAAAATGAAATTAACAAAAAAAGGAATTATAGTTGCTTTATTAATGGTTTTTAGTTTTGTTTTTGTTAGCTGT
>Ga0208904_1001022_pt1 | contig 20234 bp, 15 predicted proteins | sample AntAceMetag02UKB_FD_184774 | JGI IMG/M metagenome (GOLD analysis project Ga0208904, IMG submission 184774) | Saline lake microbial communities from Ace Lake, Antarctica - Antarctic Ace Lake Metagenome 02UKB (SPAdes) (version 2) | ecosystem: Environmental > Aquatic > Non-marine Saline and...
TACTTATTACACCCTTACCTCTAACTGAGTATGTTCCAGTCCAATACGACACCTCTGGACAAGAAAAAACCATTATATCTCAATATGATATGTATGCAGTAGAAAATCTGGGACTATTAAAAATGGATCTTTTGGGGTTAAAAAATTTAACAATTATAGAAAAAACATTAGATATTATAAAACATATACATGACAAAAAAATTGACATAAATGATATTCCTTTAGATGATAAAAAAACTTTTCAAATATTTCAGAAAGCGCAAACTCAAGGCGTTTTTCAAATGGAATCATCAGGAATGCGAAAATATCTTAAAAAATTAAAACCAACAGTTTTTGAAGACATTATTGCTATGGTAGCACTTTATCGTCCGGGTCCAATAGAATTAATCCCTGATTATATTGACAGAAAGCATGGATTAAGAGAAATAAGATATTTGCATCCCAAATTAAAACCAATTTTAGAAAAAACTTATGGCATTGCTGTCTATCAAGAACAAATACTACAAATCGTACGAGACTTAGCTGGTTTTTCTCTTTCCGAAGCTGATGTTTTGCGTAAGGCGGTGGGGAAAAAAATTGCTAAATTATTACAAAAACAAAAAGAAAAATTTATCAACGGTTGTATTAGAAATAAAATTACCAAAGAAATCGCTCAAAAAGTTTTTGCCTTTATTGAGCCCTTCGCTCAATATGGATTTAATCGTAGTCACGCCACTTGTTACGCAACCATTGCTTATCAAACGGCTTATTTAAAAACGCACTACCCGACTGAATTTGTGGCAGCTCTACTCTGTTCAGATCAAAATAATATAGACAAAATTACAATTGAAATTAAAGCTGCAGGGGAAATGGGCATTGAAATTTTACCTCCAAACATAAACGAAAGTTTTAAAGATTTTACCGTAGTTGGAAAAAATAAAATTAGATTTGGTCTATTGGCCATCAAAAATGTAGGACGAGGAATATCAGAGACAATCATCGCTGAACGCAAAAATAGCGGAAACTTTCAAAGCTTAGAAGATTTCTTAGTTCGTATTCAGTCTAAAGATCTAAACAAAAAATCACTAGAAAGTTTAATCAAAAGCGGAGCTCTTGATCATATAGAAGAACGAAATCAAATGTTAGAAAACATAGAAACTCTTTTAGATTTTGCTCGCAAAAAACAAAAAGACAAAGAAAACGGACAAACTAATCTTTTTGCTATTATCCCAAATAGCAATAAAACCAACGGTTTGACTTTAAGAAAATCAGAGCCTGCGAAAAGACAGCAAAAACTTATCTGGGAAAGAGAACTATTGGGTCTTTTTATATCAGAACATCCTCTTAAGGAATATGAAGAAATATTAAAGAAATATGCAAAACCAATTGGCGAGGTTGGTTCCCATCGATACCAAACACAAATAAAGGTAGTTGGTATCATCACTAAAATAAAAAAAATACTTACCTCTAGCAAAGAAATTATGGGCTTTATTAAAATAGAAGATCCCTCTGGGGAAATTGAAATTATTGTTTTCCCCAAAATGTTAAAAGCTAATCCTGAGGTTTGGGAAGAAAATAAAACAATTTCAGTTACTGGTAAAATTTCTCGCAAAGATGACTCTCTAAAAATTATTGTAGAAAAAGTCAAAGAAGTTAAAAGAGAAGTCTTAGATGATTTATTGCTGAAAAAAAGATAAAATGGTACAATGTTAGAACATAAGACAAAAGATACAATAACCAAGAAACAAGAAACAAATAAATTCAAAAGAAAATTGACCTAATTAACCAACATTTATGCCTAAAATCTATATTTCTCCCCACCAAAAAATTGGCTATTTATTTTTAGCATTAACTATTCTGATAATAATCGGAATAATTTTTGGATTTTTTAGCCTCCTTTACGGAGCAGAAATTATAATAACCCCTCAAGTCCAAGAAATAGATACTAATTTTACAATTCAAATAAAAGAAAATTCAAATAGTGGAGAATCAGTTACTGATACTAAAATTTTAACTGGAAAATTTATAGAAATTCTGGGAGAAGAAGAATCTAATTTTTCTCCACAGGGAAGCTTATCAATGGAAGATTATTCTGAAGGAACAATAACTCTTTCTAATAATACTTGGAATGCAATTACTTTTGTTTCTAGCACTCGCTTTGCCTCCCCTGAAGGATTAATTTTTAGAGCTGTGGACAGAATAAAAATACCTGATAGAGGAGAAGCAGAGATTTCTGTTAGAGCTGATAAAATGGGAATAGAATATGATATCGAACCTTGTTTATTTACCATTCCTAATTTGCGCAGTGCTATCTTAAAAGAAAACATATCAGCTGAAAGTAAAAAATCTATGACTGGGGGCCTCAAAAAAACAGGTATTATTATGCAAACTGACATAGATCAAGCACAAAAAGAAATCCAAGAAATATTATACGAGAAATCTTTAGCAAGGATAAAAGAAGCATTAACTCCTGGTCCTAATTCTAAAATATCATTAAAATCAGATATTTTAGAAGAAAAAGTAAATGCCAATGCTGGAGATGAAAAGGGTGAATTTACTGCATCAACTAAAATTAAAATGCAAGCAGTAAGTTTTAATGAGGAAGAATTATTAAATCTCGCCATAGAATCATTAACCAAAGAGATAACAATGGGAAAACAATTAGCTGGATACGAACCCGATAGCTTGTCCTATCGTCTAACTGAATATAATATAGAAGAAAAAACAGCTACCTTAGAAACTCAACTAAGGGGCTACATGATTTTAACACTTAAAAATGAAATCTTGGGTAAAGAATTATTCTCCGGTCTAAATGAAGAAAAAATTTATGAGTATTTTGATCAATTTTCTGAAATCCAAGAAGTAAAAATTAAATTTTGGCCATCTTGGTTATTAAAAAAAGTTCCAGAAGAAAGTAATAAAATAAAAATAAAAATAAAATATAAGAACCTCGCCCCTGGCGAGAACCTTGAAATTAAATAAAACATCCTATATAGAATAAAGTAATTTAATTATGACAACATCTAATCAATCTAAAATATCTTTAGATATATTACGACACTCCTGTAGCCATTTGATGGCAACGGCTGTATTGTCTTTGTTCCCAGAAGCTAAATTTGGCATTGGTCCTTCAATTGAAAATGGATTTTATTATGATTTAGAGTTGGATAAAAGTTTAAATCCTAATGACCTATCTCGGATAGAAAAAAGAATGAAAAAAATAATCGCTCAAAATATAAAATTTGAAAGAAAAAAAATTACTATTGATGAGGCAATAAAATTATTTAGAAAGATCAAGCAACCATATAAAATAGAGCTTCTGAAAGATATTAAAAAGCATGGAACAACCAAAATCAAAAAGTACCCAAGTACCCAAGTACCCAAGTACCCAAGTACCCAGATAAGCATTTATCAGTTAGGTGATTTTGTTGACCTTTGTCGTGGGCCTCATATTGAATCTACAAAGAATCTATCTAAAATTTCTTTCAAATTAACAAAAATTGCTGGAGCTTATTGGCGCGGTGATGAAAAAAATAAAATGCTAACCAGAATTTATGGCTTATGCTTTGAAGAAAAAAATAAACTTGAAGAATACTTAAAAAATTTAGCCGAAGCCAAAAAAAGAGATCATCGGAAGTTAGGAAAAGAATTAGACCTCTTCTGCTTTTCCAATTTAGTCGGCCCAGGACTGCCATTGTTTACGCCAAAAGGAGTTATAATTATTGATGAACTAAAAAAAGAAATTGAAAAAATCTGTTCTGCATATGGATTTGAAAAAGTCATGACTCCCCATCTCGCCAAAATAGAACTTTATGAATTGTCTGGTCATGCAAAAAAATTCGGTAAAGAATTATTTCATGTTTCTTCTGAACAAGGACATGATTTTGTAATGAGACCTGTTTTATGTCCTCATCAAACACAAATTTATGCCTCGCGAAAGCGTTCTTATCGTGATTTGCCAATAAGATATATGGAAGCAGAAAAACAATACAGAGCCGAAAAATCAGGTGAAGTTGGTGGACTAAACAGAGTTTACGCAATTACCATTGAAGACGGACACTCTTTTTGTCAAATATCTCAAGTAAAAAAAGAGATAAAAAATATAGTAAAAATAATAAAAGATTTTTATACATCAATTGGACTTTGGAACAATCATTGGGTTTCACTTTCAGTAAGAGATTATAATCATCAAGAAAAATATATTGGAGATCCCGAAGATTGGAACAAATGTGAAAAAATGCTTGAAGAAGTATCAAAGGAAATGAAATTAAATGCCAAAAAAATTGAAGGAGAAGCTGCTGTTTATGGTCCTAAGCTTGATTTTATGTTCAAGGATTCAATGGGAAAAGAGATTCAAATCCCAACCGTCCAGCTTGATTTTGCAACACCTAAACGCTTTAATCTAGTTTATACAAACAAAGAGGGCAAAGAAGATTTTGTAGTTATGGTGCATCGCGCCATATTAGGTTCTTACGAACGTTTCTTGGCCTTATTAATAGAACATTATGCAGGCGCTTTTCCTGTTTGGCTCTCCCCTGTTCAAGTATATATAACGCCTGTTGGAAAAGCCCATCACTTGACAACAAAAAAAATAGTGCAAGAATTTAAAGAATGTGGAATTAGAACTGAAATTGACCTATTAAACGAAACCATTTCTTATAAAATCCGTAAAGCGGAAAAACAAAAAATACCATATATTCTAGTTATTGGAGATAAAGAGATGAAAGGAAAATATCTTAACATTAGAACAAGGGGCAATAATAATATAAAAAAATTAACCAAAAAACAATTTATAAAAAAAGTTTTAGAAGAAATTAAAAATAAAAAACTTTAATCATTAATTTATTAATATAATTATTATGAAAACAAAAAACAAAATTCTCATTCTAACACTCGTTGGAATATTGCTTTTGCCCAACGCTGTTGTAAAAGCGCAAAATACCGATGAAGCCGAACAATCAACACTTATAAATATATCAATTTCTAAAGAAAATGGTTTTGTGCCCAAACAATTTGAAGTAGAAGCGGGGAAAACCATTACCATTGAATTAACCAGCGATGACAATTCTGTTCATGGACTAAGATTTTCTGAGAAAAGTCTAAGAAGCCTAACGATGGGCGTTAATTCCGGTCAAACCACAAGCATTACTTTTGAAGCTCCCAAAGAATTAAAGAGTTACCCATTCTACTGCACTGCTCCTGGGCATAAACGAAAAGGTGAAACTGGAGAAATGATCGTAATTAAGCCCATTTTAACGGATCCTGTTGAAATAGATGAAGATATTACCGCAGCAGATTTAGAAATTGAAGAACCTAAAATGCTCTCAACTAATATTTTTTATCCTTTAAAAAATTTATTTAATAATGTGAAAATAGCCCTAACAACTGATCCAGTAAAAAAAGCTGAAATGCGCCTTGATCTTGCGAACGAAAAATTAATTGAAGCTAAAAAATTCACAGAAGAGCTTAATGAACCAGAAAAGGCAATCAAAGCTATTAACGCTTATCAGAAAGAAATTTCTAAAAGCGTCAAAATAATGGAAAATATAGTGGAAAAGGATCAAATCAAAGCGCAAACTCTAAGCGACAAAATTATTGACAACTCCCTTAAACAACAAAAATTAATAGATGGCTTAGAAAAAAAGTTGGATGTGAAATATTCTAATGATTTACATAAAGCAAAAGAAGAAAATTCAAAATATATGAGTGTAGTAATTGATAAAATGATTCCCGTTGAAAATATAGAATCAAAAATAACTGAAATTGTAGAAAAACAAAAAGGAAGTGAATTTAAAAGTTTTAAAAATCTGGAAATCCTCAAAGCAGTTGAAGAAAAAGTGCCGGAACAGGCAAAACAAGCAATTCAAAGAGCTCAAGAAAATACCATGCAACGTTTAGAAAGAAAAATAGAAACTATGGACGAAGAGAAAAAAGAAGAATTCAAAGATTATGTTGAAAATATCGGAGGAAATGAAATTCGTCATTTAAAAATAGTTGAGGATATGGTAAAAAAAGAAATTTCCGAAGATGTATATCAAACAATCGCCAGCATCAAAGAAATAACAATAGATAAAATTAGTGATAGAATAGAAAAATTCTCTGATGAGAAAAAAAATAATTTCTTTGATAATATCAAAACAGACAAAATAGAAGACCTACGAATTATGAAAGAATTAGAGAATAATGTTTCGACGCAAGCAAAAAATAGCATTACAGAAATCAAAGAAGAGGCACTTCAAAAAATAAGCAAAAATATTATAGAAAACACCGATACCCAAGAAAAAGAAGAAGAATATTTGGTTAAAATGAGCGCGAAGAATGACATTAAACAATTAGAAATTCTTGAAGAGATTAAAGATTTAATTCCAGAAAACAAAAAAGAATTTGTCCAAAAAGCAACAAACAAAACTATTGAAGGGATTAGAAATGATATTGAAAAAGCAAAAGATAGCGTACAAAAATCAAGAATTTTAAACAAAATAGCTGGCGATCAAATTAGACAAATTAAAATAATTGAAAAGATTGATGATGCGGGTTCATCAATAGTCAAAGACATATTAAATAAACAGAGCGAAAAAATAGAAAATAAAATCCAAATCACCGAAAACACTTCCACATTAGAACAGCTTCGAGAAAGAATCAAAGAAGAAGAAGAAAGGGGTAGCGGAGAGATTAAGCAAATTAAAGAACGAGTTGAAAATAGAATAGAAGCAATAAATACAGAAAACGTTAAAAGGGCGCAGGGAATAAAGGACAGAACAAAAAGACCCGAAGAGTTTGAAGCTTACGAAGCGATGCAACCTTTATCTAAATTAAAAAGATCAACAAATTGTATTCAGGTTATTACTCCAGCTAAAAGCCCTGATGGCAGAACTTGTATTAATTTTCCAACACCTTGCGATGTGCCTTCGGGGTGGCAAAAAGTAGAAAACTGTGTCCAAGCCGATAAAGAAGAAGATATAGAAACATTAACTTGCACTGAATTATGCCTATCATTGGGCCATGAAATGGGAATCTGCAGAAAATGGGCAGTAGTCCCTTCAGCTAAAATGGGCTGTAGGAACAACGAAACAATGGTTAGTGCAACCTCGGATTGTTTTGTGCCAACAAACCTGATGGGTTTAGGCAAAGCCTGTTGTTGCTCAAACCTTTTAATTTTGATTCCCAACGAACAAGGAGAAAGACAAACAGAAAGACCGATTACTAATCCAAAAAATGAAATAAAAGCATCTGTCGGAGAAGAAGCTCCAGTATTATTAAACATATCCCCTTCTGATCAATCAGACGAGGAGGGAGAAACTTCTGCTGAATCAACATTAAACACAAATTCAACTATAGAAAAAGGTGAAAAATCTACCAAGGGCAACAGATAAAAAATAATATGAAATATCATATTATCACTTATGGCTGTCAAATGAATGAAAGTGATTCAGAAAGGATAGCCCATATGTTAAAATCAGCAAATTACAAATCAGCCCCTAATATTGATGGGGCTGATTTAATTGTGGTTAATATGTGTTCTGTTAGACAATCAGCGGTAAACCGAGTTTATGGATTAAACAAAAAATTAGTTAACCTTAAAAAGAATAATCCCAAACTAAAAACAATCCTTACTGGCTGCGTTTTGAATTCGGATAAACAAAAAATGAAAAAGATTTTTGATCAAATCGTCAACATCCAAAATATTGATAAGTTAATCAATGCTCATCAAGTAAATAAATCTTATCTCTCTTGTCCCGCCCTCTTTTCTTCTTCATTCTCTGCTTATGTCCCAATTATGACTGGCTGTAATAATTTTTGTTCTTATTGTGTGGTTCCTTATGCGCGCGGGCGAGAATATTCCCGTCCATCCTCGGAGATTATTTCTGAGATTCAAGGAATTATCAAAAAGGGTTATCTTGAAATTATATTATTAGGGCAAAATGTTAATTCTTATAAAGATAAAAATGGGCAACATTTCCCGGAATTACTAAAAACTATTCATAACATCCCAGGTGATTTTTGGATTAGTTTTCTTACTTCTCATCCCAAAGACTTTTCTGATGAATTGATTGAAGTAATGGCTAATTCTCCAAAAATCTGCCCATATCTTCATTTAGCTGTTCAATCTGGAAACAATCAAATCCTTAAAAAAATGAACCGAAATTATACCGTAGAACAATATCAAAAAATAATATCCAAAGTTCGTAAAAAAATACCTCAAATTAATATCTCCACTGATATTATCGTGGGTTTTCCCGGAGAAACAAAAAAACAATTCGCTAATACTAAAAAATTAATGCGAAAAATTAAGTTTGATATGGCATATATCGCCCAATACTCACCCAGACCCAATAATGTATCTTTCAAAGAAAAGAAAGAAAGAGCTCTTGTCTTAAATAAAATCTTAAAAAAAACAGCCCTACAAAACAACCAAAAATATATTGGCCGAAAAGTAGAGGCCTTAGTGATTACTCCCAGTCAAGCCAAGACAAAAAGCTTTAAAAAAATTAGATTAACTAAACCAGCTGTTCTCGGAACATTCATCTCTTGTCAAATTACTGACGCTCAAGCTTGGAGATTAATCGGGCATCCTCTTGATGCGACGCAAAATGACAACATAAACTCCGACCAACAAAATGCCAAGAGGGATAATATTCCAGTGTAAATTAAATCTGACAATACTATTATAAAAACCATGAAGCAAAAAAGCCCAGAAAAAGCCAATTAATGGAAAATATCTGGAATGTTTACGGTCAAACTTAAGCAATCCCCAATAATAACCAATGATTCCTCCTGTTAAAAAATGAATTAAAGTTGTAGTCAACCCTCTAAGTAAAATGAGACTGGTGCCAGACCATATATTTGGTGACAAAATAGCATAAAGGATATTTTCACTAAAAGCAAAGCCCAAACCAAGAGTCATGCCATAAATAAAACCGTCTCTAATTTGATTAAAATGTCGGGATTGATAAACTCCTAATCGAAAAATGACATATTTTGCTGATTCTTCAAATAAACCGTCAATTAAAAAAGAACAAAATAATATCATTAAAACTGGACTCAAAATTAAATTCTTTTCGCCCCAAGCAGTTAAATTGCCAGTAATCAGCATTAAAGGAACAGTAACTAAAGCTCCCAACAAAAAAACTCTGAAAATTTGTCCAGCCGGTTCTGGAGCCGAACGGTCCAACCGCAGACAAACCAGAAGCCATATTCCAATAGGCAGAGCACTGAAAAATAAATAAATTAAAAAGTTTTGATAATCCATATTATTTTAATTATACCTCAAACATGAAAACAAACAAACCCCAAATAATTGTTATCTGCGGTCCTACTGGCTCCGGAAAGAGTTCGCTGGCCTTAAGGTTGGCTAAAAAATACTCAAATGTCGAAATTATATCTGCAGACAGCAGAGCTATTTATAAAGGAATGGATATTGGCACCGCTAAAACATTACCAAAGAATAATAATGGTATTCTTCACCACATGATTGACATTGTTAATCCAAACCAAAAATTTACAGTAGCTTTATTTAAAGAGCAAGCCACAAAAATTATTAAAAAAATTCACCGACAAAAAGGAATCCCTTTTCTTGTTGGTGGCACTGGTTTATATATCAGCGCCATTGTTGACAATTTAACAATTCCTAAAGTTAAACCAGATGAAAAAATGAGAGCTAATATAGAGAAAGAAATCAACAACAAGGGGCTGAATTTTGTCTGGCAAAGGCTATTAGCGATAGATCCTCAAGCCCAAAATTTTGTGCAAAAAGAAAATCCTCGCCGAGTGATTAGGGCCTTAGAGGTTTGTTTGAAAACGGGACAACCCTTTTCTCAATTACGAACCAAATCTCAACCAGAATTTGAAACCCTTCAAATTGGACTCAAAACAGAAAGAACAAAACTATATTCTCAAATCAACCAAAGGGTGGAACAAATGATTGAAAATGGATTATTAGAAGAGATTGAAGGATTGATTAAAAAATATTCCCCTTCTAGTCCTGGCCTAAATAGTATCGCCTACCAAGAAATCATCCTTTATCTTCAAAACAAAATCACATTACAAGAAGCAATTGATTTAATTAAAAAAAATACGCGCCATTACGCGCGTCGTCAAATAACTTGGTTTAAAAAAAACAAACGAATTCATTGGGTTACTACATATCCCCAAGCAAACAACCTAATCAAAAACTTCCTAATGTTTGGACACTCGGTGTCCAAACATTCTAGTGCTCTAACAAAAAAAATTTAATTTGTTTGTTCTCTTCTATTCTCTCTAGAGAATCTTTAGCAAATTCTTTATAGTCATCTCTGTTGCCAAATTGATCTAACACAATATTTTTTTCGCAAAAAAATACTTTTTTTTCTTGAATATATTCTCCCCAGCTAGATTTAAAAAGTTTGGACACTCGGTGTCCAAACTTTTCCAAATTATGAACTTTATCATTTAGATTAATATATGCGCTTAAATGCAATAAATATTTATTAGAGTTCACATGAATTGCTTTATATTTACTTTGAAACAAAGAACCACTCCTTTTGTTTTTAGCATTAAAATATTTTGCGTAACCCATGCCCAGTTTATGCATAAATTTTTGAATCCCATTATCAAATAATTGCTGTAAAATAAAATGATAATGATTCGGAAGTAAATTATAACAAATAAAATTAACTAATTTCTCTTTTTTGGGTTTGGACACTCGGTGTCCAAATTTATTTTTATTCAAAAAATTTTCATAAATACTACCTATTAATTCTGTAGTATTAAATTCTTCCATGCTTTCAAAAAATCTATCTATATCTTCTTTAGATTCAAAAATTGTACGTTTATCTACGCCACGATTATAAATATGATAATATTCATCATTAATAAACTTAATTCTCCTCATGTACATTATTTACTTTTGAAAACTACTTTTGGACACCGAGTGTCCAAATCTTTTATTTCAAAAATTTTGTTAATAATTTTTTAATTAAATCTGGTTTGATTTGGCCTTTTGTTTTTTTGACTGTTTGACCTATTAAAAATTGAATAGCATTAGAATGGCCTTTTTGAATTTTAGCCACTATCTCAGGATTATTTTTAATAATGTCCTGAATAACAATTTCTAATTTATCTGATTGCATAAATTCTTGAGAACCAAATTCTGTTAATAAAGAATCAGCGTCTTGTCCTGTCTGAAACATCTTCTTCAAAATTTTTCGGCCAAGAATATTAGATAATTTGTTCTTATATATTAAAATAATAAACTCAGCAAAATCTTCACAAGAAACGCTGAGTTCTTTTTTGTTAGATTCTTGAGAAAAAACCAAATAATAGTTGATAAACCAATTGGCAACTAATTTGATTATTTTTTTCTTATTTCTTTGCCATATTTCCGATTCACTGGCGTCCATTCCTTCGCAAGAAACAATCCAATTCTGTATTTTTTCAATAACCTTTTCTACAAAACATGCTCTTACTGGCGAAGCAATTAATATTCTGGTTTCATCTTCTGAAAAACAATATTTTTTTTGCCAACGCTTTCTTTTCTCAGCTGGCAATTCGGGTAGAGATTTTTTTAATTTGTTAATATCAAACGGAAGCTCTTTGGATTTGGTAGAAAAAATTGGCAAATCTGGTTCCTTAAAATATCTATAATCTTTGGTCTCTTCCTTGCTTCTCTGTTCAATTGTAATACCTTTCTGGGAGTCCCAACCACGCGTAATCTCTGTTTTTGGAACCTTATCTTCCTCCCACAGCTTAGTTTGTCTTTTTATTTCATATTTCAGGGCATCTTCTACAGCCCGAAATGAATTAAGATTTTTTATTTCTGTTTTGGGATAAAAATTTTGTTCATCATTCTCTGGTCTTAAAGAAATATTGACATCGCACCTCATTTGTCCATTTTCCATTTCCGCGCAAGAAACATCTAAGGCCTTAGCAATTTCTTGCAATTCCTGTAAAAAAATTTTAGCTTGGAGGGGGCTTTCTATATCTGGTTTAGTGACTATTTCAGCCAAAGGCACTCCAGCGCGATTAAAATCTAATAAGCTATAACCTTCTTTTGAGTGTAATAATTTAGCAGTGTCTTCCTCAACGTGTATTCTTTCTAAATTAATTCTTTGTCCCTTGATGTCTAAATACCCTTCAGTAATTAAAGGACAATAGTATTGGCTAATTTGGTATCCTTTTGGCAAATCCGGATAAAAATAATTTTTGCGGTCAAACCAAAAATTTTCCGCCACCTTGCCCTTTAAAGCTAAACCCAAAAGTAAAGTTTTTTCTATTACTTTTCTGTTTAAAACTGGCAAAACTCCGGGATGACCCATGCAAATCGGACAAATGTTAATATTGGGCGAAACTCCCTGGACTTTATTAGCACAAGAACAAAATAATTTACTTTTTGTGTTAAGCTCCAGATGAATTTCTAAGCCAATAATGGGCTTTAAATTAAGATGCATTTTGGGTTGTTAAAATTATAGGAACGGTCATTAATATAATTTGCAAATCAAATAGCAAAGACCAATTCTCAATATAATAAATATCTAATTTTGCTTCTTCGTTAAAAGATAATTTGGAACGACCAGAAATTTGAGGCAAACCAGTTAGCCCCGGCTTGATAGCCAACAATTGCTTATGATGCCGAGCATAATTAGCTATTTCTTGTGGCTCGTGGGGACGTGGACCGACCAAACTCATTTCCCCCTTAATAATATTAAATAATTGTGGCAATTCATCTAAACTCGTTTTTCGCAAGAAACGACCAAAACGAGTTATTCTTGGGTCATTTTTCATTTTAAACAAAGGGCCTTCTCTTTCGTTCTTTTTTAGTAATCCCTTTTTAAGTTTTTGGGCGTTAGGAATCATAGAACGAAATTTATAAAGCTGAAAAGGACAATTTTTTTGACCAATCCTCTTAAGGCTAACAAAAATAGAACCACGGGAATCAATTTTAATAATAATAGCCAAAATTAAAAAAATAGGAGAAAGGAATATTAAAGCCAAAAAAGCGCCAATTAAATCAACAAAACGCTTAACAATTCTTCCCCAACCGCAAAGGGCTGTTCGTCCCAAGGTAATGATTGGGATACCATTGATTTCTTCCATCTGCACATTGCTCGCCAAAGAACCAAAAATATCAGCCGCATATCTAAAAATAATTTGATGCTCCTGACAAAATTCAATAATTTTCAATACTTCCGACCGCTCTAAAAAAGAATCTGTTTGGATAATTTGATATATTTCTGCTGTTCGTCCCAACCATTTTTCTTGTAAACTGGAAAAAGATTTAGGATTACCTAAAACTTGATATCCAACCCCTGAATTATTTCGCAAATAATTGATGATTCTCTCTGTAGTTTCATCTTTTCCTAATATTAAAACTGGCTCTAAATTTTTTCCTTTTTTATAAGCTGATAATTCCAAAATATGAATCAACGCTCTTCCTATACTGACAAAAACAATAGAAACTATCCAAACTGCCAGAATAATAAAACGGGAAGAAAAATATTCTCCCTTAAAAAAAATGAAAGCTACAATGAGCATAATTCCCATAGAGCAAGCTAAAAATATTTTAGGAACCTCTTTGGAAAACCTGCGCTTCAATCCTAAGTTGTAAAGACCAGACAAAACGAAAATGCCCAGCCAAAGTAAAACAATCAAAAGAATTGAAATAAAATATTCTTTAAATGGAATTTCGTAAATAACTGGTCGCAAACTACTGAGAGCAGTAAAACGCAAAAAATAAACGAAAACTCCCGACAAAATCAGCATAATATAATCTGTGGGCACTAAAAAAGTAGCAAAAAATAAATCGTTCCTTTTCATATGTTTTTTAGTATAGCAAAAAATAATACAAAATCCCAGAGCATAAGCTCGGGGATTGAGCATTTTAGATAAACCTATAAGCCGAATTCTGTTCCGTTAATTTTGCAAAAAACGGGATGACTATTTATCTAGGCCTAATGTTGCCATTAAACTCTAACGACCTACCGAAATTTGGTCTTGCACTCAAATAAGGATTTAGCCGTTTCATTGTGATTTTTCATTATATAATCACACTCACCCTCTTAAGCATAGCTTGTGAGGGTGCCTCGGCCTTTGCAAGCCTCGGCGTCTCTGTTCGCACCTCTACTAACTAATAAAAGTTAGCGACGGGAATTACCCGCTATCCTGCTCCTTGTCACCAAGGGAGTGTTCGGACTTTCCTCTTAACAGCCCATAAGGGCTATCAAGCAGTCATCTAGCTTATCTATTCAGTATCATAGCATAATTCCTTTTAAAAATCAAGACTAAGAAAACAAATTTTGGTCAATAACTTTATTCACCAAACTATCAGCTTTTTTATTTTTTTCTCGTGGAATATGATAAAAATTAACCTGCTTGAAATATTGAGATAAATTCCAAGCTTTTAAAAACAAAACGCCCAAATCCTTATTCTTCACCTTATATCTTCTATTTAATTGCTCTACAACTAGCTTACTATCTAAATAACAATCAACAATGCTTGCTTTTAACTTCTTAGCTTTTTCTAGCCCCAAAATAAGAGCTTGATATTCAGCTTTATTATTTGTTGTATGCCCTAAAAAACGAGAATGTTCTTGTATAACTTTATGATTGCTGTTATAGATAACCACTCCAGCCCCTCCTGGTCCAGGATTACCACGAGCCCCACCGTCAGTATAAATTATATATTTCATATTTTATTTTTAATTTTTGATTTTTTAATATCTATTACCTTCATTTGTAATTCTCGGGTTCCATTCCACTGGTTAACTTCTAAATTAAAAACTATATCTATCTTTTCGCCAGATTTAAAATTAATCATCACAGAAGCAGAGTTAAAATAAATCATCTTACGACCACCTTCTATGAAAAGACGATAATGCTTATCATTCTTTCCTACTGCTTGGATCTTCTCTAGAACTACATTTTTGATTAAAAAATTTGGCTGAGAATTTTCGCAACCAAATGGTTCGAATTTAATTAATTCTTCATACAAACTCCAATTAATATCATCTGGGCTAATTTCTGATTCAATAAATAATTTAGGAGCTATCATGTCTGAATCTAAAACCTTCTCCGCTTTTTTTAAAATTGATTGTTTGAAATCATTAAAACAATCAGTTCCTTTTAACGTAAAACCTACTGCCCCCCTGTGCCCGCCAAAACCTTCAAAATATTTGCTCTGCTCTTTTAGGAAAGAAAACAAATCAAATTCTTCTGTTGAACGCCCAGAACCAGTAAGATTTTTGCCTTCTTTTCTTAAAACTATGGCTGGCCGAGAAAAAGCATTAACCAATTTATTGGCCACTAAACCCAAAACGCCCCCTGGCCAATCTTCGTCTAAAGCTACAATAATTTTATCTTTCTCATTTACCTTAATTGACTTAAAAACTTTTTCAGTTATCTTTTGTCTTTGTGTGTTTAATGAATTTAAATGCCGAGCGTGTTCATCAGCCTCATCTTGGCTAACGGACAAAAATAAACCCAATGCATCTGTAGCATGATTAATGCGTCCAGCGGCATTAATTCGCGGGCTCAATTGATAACCCACATTACCCGCGTCCAAAGAACCCGTCTCTAAAGAAGAAACCTTGATTAACGATTTCAATCCCAAATTACGAGTTTTATTTAAAACAACTAAACCATATTTACTTAAAACTCTATTTTCTCCCAACAAAGGCATAAAATCCGCAATTGTGCCAAGAGCCACTAAATCTAACAGCCACTTTTCGGTCGCCTCTTTGTCTGATAAAGAACATTCTTTGTCTTTTAATAATCCTTGGATTAACTTAAATGCTACCCCTACTCCAGCTAAAAATTTAAAAGGATATTTTTCTCGAGATAATTGTGGATTGATTATAGCTAAAGAATTAGGCAACTTGGGTGGTTCGCGATGGTGGTCTGTAACAATTACGTCAATATTTGATTTATTAGCTAAATCAATTTCTTCAATATTAGAAACTCCGCAATCACAAGTAACAATCAAATCCATTTTCTGTTTAAGAAAATCTTTTATGGCCTTCTTATTAAGCCCATAACCATCTTTCTCGCGGTCTGGAATATACACCTGTAAATTCTTAACCCCTATTTTTTTAAACACCTCAAATAAAACAGTTGAAGATGTTACTCCGTCCGTGTCATAATCTCCGCAAATAACAACTTTCTCATTATTTTTAATTGCTTGATATATCCTGCGAACCGCCTTTTTCATATCTTTTAATAAAAAGGGGTCATGAACGTCTTGAGAATAATCGGGTTGCAAAAATTCATCAATCTTTTTTTGAGTTTTGAATCCTCTATTGGCGAGCAATTGTAAAATAATCGGATTAATCTCCGGAAATTTATCTTGAAAACTTTTAGAAATTAAATGAGAAACTTCCCAAATTTTCTGCATAATTTTTTGTTTATTTATAAATTCTTGGTATGTCTGAATTAATTCTGGCAACAACCTCATAGTTAATCGTGCCAATTTTTTTCGCTATGTTTTCGGCGCTAATAACACGATTATTTTGTTCGCCAATTAAAATCACTTCATCTCCTGCTTTGACTTTAGGCACGCGCGAAACATCAACCATAGTCAAATTCATGCAAACACGCCCTCTGATTGGACAAGAAATTCCGTGAATTAATACTGAGCCACAATTAGAAAGACGGCGGTCATAACCATCTGCATAACCAACTGGCAAAACAGCCAACTTGGTTTTGGAACGAGTGATAAAAGTACAATCATATCCTATAGAAACTCCTGCTGGCAAAGATTTAATTTGAATTATTTTTGTTTTCCATGACAAGGCTGGCTGCAAATTAATTGAAAAAGATTTTTTATTAGCCATCCTTTGGGTGTCTTTTGAGGGCCATAAGCCATAAAGACCAATCCCCATCCTAACCATATTAAAAAAGGTGTGAGAGTTGTTAAGAATTGACGCCGAACAAGCAGCGTGAGCCAAAGGTATTTGTTTGTGGGCTATAACTTTTTGGAATTTTTGTGTTTGTTGATTGGTATAGGATTGATTTTTGGATTCTGAATCAGCATAATGCGTAAAAATCCCGCGCAAATTCAAATACTTAAATTTTTTAATTTTTTCTATAAAACCATCAGCTTGCCCCGGCAAAATTCCAATTCTGCTAGCGCCAGTATCAATTTTAATGTGAATGTTAACAATTTTATCCACCTTTTGCCCCTCTTTGTCTAAAAAATTAGCTTGAGACAAAGTATAAACCGGAAAATCAATATTTTGACGGATTGCCTTTTTCACATCAGAAGAAAAAGGATAATAACTTAAAATAAAAATAGGGGCTTTAAGCTTAGCTTGACGCAATAGTAACGCTTCATTGAGGTTAACTACCCCCAACCAATCAGCCCCCGCTGACAAGCAAAGTTTTGCCACCGTTAATATGCCATGGCCATAAGCATTTGATTTTACTATGGCCATAATTTGTCTCTGCGACCCAACTATTTTCCGAAACTGTTTTAAATTATTTTGAAGATGCGATTTTTTAATTTCAACCCAAGTTAACATAAAAACATCAATTTGATTTATTTCTTTGGTTTTAAAATTGGAAACAAAATAACTTCTCTAATATTCTGAGTATTGGTCAAAACATTAATCAATCTGTCAATGCCCATCCCCAAACCTGCGGTTGGGGGCATACCATATTTCAAAGCAGTCACAAAATCTTTATCAGCTCTTTGTGCCTCTTTATCACCTTTTTCTGATAATTTCTGTTGCTCTTTGAACCTCAATTCTTGGTCAACGGGGTCATTTAATTCAGAGAAAGCATTGCATAATTCTGCTCCATTAATTAATAATTGAAATCTCTCCACATAATCAGGTCTGTCTGGCATCTTTTTAGCTAAAGGAGACAACTCTATTGGATGATTAATGATAAAAGTTGGTTGAATAATTTTCGGCAATACAAATTCTTTATATAATTCATCTAATAGTTTCCCCTTGCCCCATGTTTTGTCGGTTTTAATGCCAAACTTTTTCGCCTGTCTACACAAATCATCAAATTTTTTATACTCATCAATATCAATGCCCGCATTGTCAATTAATGCCTGCCTGAAATCCAATTTAGGATAAGGCGGTTTAAAATCAAGAACTCCATCTTTGTGTTCAACTTTCAAATTTTTTATCCCTAAATTTTCCAACAAAAAAACCATCAACTCTTCTGTTAGCGCCATTAAATCATTGTAATCCGCATAGGCCTGATAAAACTCAATTTGAGTAAATTCTGGATTATGCGTTCTGTCTATGCCTTCGTTGCGGAAGCAACGAGCAATCTCATAAACCCTTTCAAATCCTCCAATAATCAATCTTTTTAAATAGAGCTCTGGGGCAATTCTTAAATATAAGTCAGCACCTAATGCCTGATGGTGTGTAATAAATGGTTTGGCGGTAGCTCCCCCCGCCAAAGATTGCAAGATGGGTGTTTCTACTTCAAAAAAATCTCTTTTGTCAAAGAATTGCCTCATAAGCTGAATCACTTTGCTTCGCGTAATAAAAATATCGCGAACTTTTTTGTTAGCGATTAAATCCAAATAACGTTGACGAAATCTGGTTTCAATATTTGACAAGCCGTGCCATTTTTCAGGCAAAGGCAAAAGCGATTTAGACAAAAGCGAATATTCTTCTACGCGAAGAGTATTTTCGCCTTTCTTGGTTTGAAAAAGTTTTCCTTTGACTTGCAAAAAATCTCCCACATCAATATTGTCTACAAAAAAATTATAATCCTTTTCTCCTAAATCATCTTGATTCAAAAAAAATTGGAATCGCCCCGAAAAATCTTCTAAATTAGCAAAACAGGCCTTACCATGCAATCTCAAAAGAACCAAACGGCCCGTCAAAATCACTTTTTTCTTGGCTTTCTCTATTTGATTAAAATTAGAATCTGTCTCTTGGCAAGCATGAGTACGCTTTCCTTGAGAAGGATAAGGATTAATGCCTTGATGAACAATATTTTTTATTTTTTTTAATCTGTCGGATTCAATGCTCATAAAATTAATATTCTTAAAAAATGCTTTAAATTAAGTTTAGCATTTATAAAAAAAGAAACAAGAAATTATATTAGACCTATTGTATAATAAATTACGTAACGAAATTTTCAGATTTTGAGGCAAATTTTCAAAATAATTTTTGAGGTTTAGCCTTAGCTAAGCTGAAAAAATTTTGGGGGATTTGGCCGAAATATGTAAATTGCAGTAGTAAAATTATTATGCAATGGGTCTATTATTCAATCTTAATAATTTTAATATCTATAATCCCCGAAGGAGCTTGCAATTTAATATGCTTATTCTTCTTTTGTCCAATTAATATTCGCGCCAAAGGAGAGTCGCAAGAAATACTGCCTTGTCCTGGGTCTGCTTCATTATTCCCTACAATCAAATACTTTTTAATTTGCGATTTAATTTCCAAAACCACTTTAGAGCCCACCGATATGACCTCTTTGCTTATTTTGTCTTGATTAATAATTTTAGCATCTCTCAATAATTTTTCTAAACCCTTTACTTTCATTTCCGCGAGAGCTTGGTCTTCTTTAGCAATTTCAAATTCAGCATTTTCAGACAAATCACCCATTTCAACAGCCAAACTAATCCTCTCAATAATTTGAGGAATTCTAACTGTCTTTAAAAATTCTAATTCTTTGAGAACTTTTTCTTTACCCTTGGGTGTTAAAAATTTAGTCATAATAAATAATTAAGACTTGTTATATAATAAATTACGTAACGAAATTTTCAGATTTTGAGGCAAATTTTCAAAATAATTTTTGAGGTTTAGTATTAGCTAAGATAAAAAAATTTTGGGAGAATTTGACCAAAATATGTAAATTGCAGTAGTAAAATTATTATGCAAGAGGTCTGTTAAGAGAAACAAAAAACGACCCTTATTTAAAGGTGTTGGTTGGGTTATATAAAAATAACTAATCAACTTACTTCTATATAGTCAGCATTATATCATCTGGAATGGGTATTTCTTGCTTTTTGCTCACTCCTGGATAACGCCAGGCCGTAATAATCTTTACTTTCTTGCCTTCTGTTAATTGATACATTAGCCATATCTCTGTCGGGCGTTTAGATGAACCGACCGTATTCATAATGGCTATTGTGGTCAGAGCAATACCCTCTTCCTGCCGTTCATGATTATAAAATAATTTTCTTAATTTTTGTTCCGAAAGCCCATAATATTTCATTTTTTCTATGGCATGTTTAGTCCAGATAAAGCATTCATCATTCTGTGGATATTTAAAAAACATAAACCCATATTAATATGAAAATAAATTTTTAA
>Ga0208904_1001023_pt1 | contig 20213 bp, 19 predicted proteins | sample AntAceMetag02UKB_FD_184774 | JGI IMG/M metagenome (GOLD analysis project Ga0208904, IMG submission 184774) | Saline lake microbial communities from Ace Lake, Antarctica - Antarctic Ace Lake Metagenome 02UKB (SPAdes) (version 2) | ecosystem: Environmental > Aquatic > Non-marine Saline and...
GGGTTGGGTCTTAATCGGGGAATTAGCTCGATAGCAATGAACTTCGGATAGACTTGCTCAACTCCGCCATGTAGGATTCTAAACATTATAATTTAATGCTTTTTTGGGGACTTGGTAGTCTAATGGATACTTCGGGATTCACGATGACGTTGGAAATATGTTACATTTTTAGAGTTGGGATCTATTCTCATAATACAAAATCAAAAACCCTATCTTGTATATCCTGTTATCATGTCTAAAAAAGCATATCCGGTCTAAGAACCAAACTTCTCCACAACCATCTCCATGGTCTGAGGTATCGGAATTTGCTGCGGGCATTTCTCCAAACACTCACCACATGCGATACAATTTGAAGCTTGTTGCTCTTTTTTGACCAGAATATGATATAAACGTTTTCCTTCGTTCAGATTATTCATCATAGAGCCATGATTCAAGAACTGAAAACAAGAAGGAATATTCACACCATGTGGACAGGGCATGCAATAGGCACAGGCTGTACAATTTACAATAATTCGCTCATGGTACATGTCCCGAACTTTTTGTAAATGTACCTTTTCGCGTTCTTTAAGAACGCCAATCCCTGATCGGGAAGCTATCTCTATGTTTTCAGTAACATGCCAGAGTTCGGTCATTCCGCTCAGGATAATACCGACATCTTTTTGATCCCACAGCCAGGATAAAGCCCAATCAGCTGGAGTGCGAAGTGGTTTAAGTTCATCCCAAGCATTTTGGATATTTTGAGGAATATTATTTGTCAAGCCACCGCCACGCAAAGGTTCCATGATCACAACACCCATTCCTTTTTCTGCGACGAGTTTCAGGCCTTTAAGTCCAGCCTGATAGTTTTCGTCAAGAATATTGTATTGTATCTGACAAAAATCCCAATCAAAGGCTGTCACGATATCTTCAAATATCTCATAGGAATCATGAAATGAAAATCCCACATATCTCACACGTCCATCTGCTTTGATTTTCGGAAGAAAATCAAACAGACCATTTTTTTTCATGGTGTCCCAGATCTTACGATTAAGGGCGTGCATGAGGTAGAAATCTATATGATCGGTATTGAGTTTTTCCAATTGAGCATTTAAGTATTTATCTAAATCGCCGGGTTCCTGAACAAGATAGCAAGGAAGCTTGGTTGCGAGCTGAACCTTTTCACGATAGCCGTCTTTCAAAGCCTTTGCGACCAATGGTTCCGAATTGCCGCCATGATAGCCCCAGGCCGTATCGACATAATTGACACCGCCATCAATGGCTTGACGGATCAGATTAATCGCAACGGGTTCATTGATCTTGCTTGCATCTCCATCGATTACCGGCAGACGCATACAGCCCATACCGAGAGCGGATAATTTCTCGCCGGTCTTACCAAAATTACGATATTTCATAGGATTCCTTGATGTAATATTATTGAGGTATTCAGTTTTTGAGAGACGCGATAAATCGCGTCTTTACATTTTACTCAATTTATTTTTCAATACATTAAAAGCTTTTTTCGGATCAGAGATATTCAAGACCGCTGTCTCCATCGGGCACATGCCATCTTTTGTGCGATTGATAATATAGGGCACCACATTATCAGGAATAAGATCAAGGCTAAGGTTGAGGGCTGCTTCAACGGCATGTTGACTTGCAAGGGGCGTGTAAATATGCTTGGCTCCCAAATATGCTGCCAGCATGAGTGCCGCCTTTCCGATCACCCGGTCGGCGATGCTGCAGTTTATGAATTCGTCTCTATCATGTTGTGCCAGCGCATCAAAAAAAGGTTGAATGCCTTTTTTTGAAGAGGAAAAGAGAACCCCGCCATCTTTAACAATGACAAAAACAATGCCATTTTTTCCGAGGAAGGATTTTGCGATTTGGATATCAGTTATTTTCATGAGGGAAAATAAAGATTAAAGATTAAAGTAAAAAGATAAAAGTGCAGATGCGGACCTGTGTGTCCGCAATAATTTATATTAATAACCATTAATTGATATTCATTTTTTTCAAGCAGACCCCGGAGGGGTCGAATAACAGTAACCCCGGGTGAAACCCGGGAGACAGAAGCTCCCAAAATAAACAACTCTGACGGGGTTGAACAAGAATCATAAATTAATCTCAGAACAAGGAACAATGATATTTGAATTATGAAGTAAATATTCACCCTGTCACAATCTGTGATACCATCTAAGGGTGTATTTGGGGGCAGAAAAGATTTAGTAAACTTGAAGTCGCAAATTGCGACTTCAAGTTTGCAAGGTGGTGATTAAAAGCATATTCGGAGAAACGAGTCCCGTTAGGGACGGTATCTTTGTAGTACTGTAATCCAATATGATAAATTAGCTCCGTAGGAGCGGCACCTTTATTGACCAGTTAGCTTTTCATCTCGCTATCGCTCGCCGAAACAAGCAACAGCTCTATGATATCCGAACAAGGAACATCCTTCTTCGCTTTTCGAGCTACCACCCTTCGCTGAAGCTACGAAGGACAGGTAACAATAACCCCAACAGGGTTAAACAAGGATCATAAATTGATCTCAGAACAAGGAACAATGATATTTGAATTATGAAGTAAATATTAACTTCTAATTTTGCATATTGGTGTTCCTTATTTATTATTCAAGGCGACCTCGGAGGGGTCAAATAGCATAGTTAATGCGTTCCTTAGAAAATACAACCACAGTCTGGTTAAATATCCCTAGATCCCGAAGGGATCGAATAACAGTATAAAAATTTTGCCAAAGCTCCCAACCCCAACGGGGTTGAATAAAGTTTTTTTTCATCTTGTCGCTAAATGTAAAGACGCGATTTCCACCTACGCTAAAGCTATGGTGGACAAGAATCGCGTCTCTACCCCTAAACCTCTAAACTCCTAAACTTCTAACCCTTGTCCTTTAAACATTATTCAATTAAATTCTAAAAACCAAAAGGCAAAAAATGAAAACATCAAGTTTTAAAGATAAAGCAATTATCATCACCGGCGCATCTTACGGTATTGGCCGTGAATTGGCACATCAACTTGCAAAGCAGGGAGCATGGCTTGTTCTTGCGGCTCGCAGTATTGAAAAGCTGGAAAAAGTTTTGGAAGAATGTGTTCAGCTCGGTGGCCGGGTTATAACGATACCGACGGATATTTCCGATCAAGCGCAGTGCAAGAATCTGATCGATAAAACTGTCAAGGAATATGGAAAAATCGATGTTCTGATCAATAATGCAGGGATCGCCTTGGCCACACGATTTGAAAATTTAGAGGACCTGAAATTATTTGAAAAAGTGATGGCTGTAAATTTTTTCGGTGCAGTCTATTGTACGCATTATGCTTTGCCGTATTTAAAAGAAAGTCAGGGTCGTCTAGTCGCTGTATCAAGTCTGCGCGGCAAGATCCAATCTGCCACAGCGGACGGATATCCGGCCAGTAAACATGCTATGGCGGGATTCTTCGACTCCCTACGCAACGAACTGGTCAATAGGGGTGTCAGTGTCACCATGATCTACCCCGGATGGGTCAGTAGCGGGATCAGCTCTCGTACACTGAAACCCGACGGTACACAAAAAGGTGAAATATCGCGACACGAAAAAAAGGCCATGCCGGTGGAAAAATGCGCCGGGGTCATTATCAAAGCCATCGAAAAACGCAAACGCGAGGTTGTCATGACCTTTGCGGGTAAACTGGGGATATGGCTGAGAGCGGTTGCTCCGAGGGTTGTGGATAGGATGACGAAGGGGAAGACGAAGCAATTAAAGCTTGAGTTCCACTATTATAGAACATTGGTTTTTTATTAATACGCCATTATATTATGTAACCAAAGGATAACTAACTTTTAAATTTGTGAGAAAATATGGATAGTCAAATAGAAATTGTCAATAAACTAATCGAAGAAGGTGAATCTTTTACATTTAATAATTTTTGCCTAAAAAGATCAGACAGTAACACCCTTTATTGTGGGAAAGATACACCAGAATGGAGTACTTATAAAATCAGGGTAAAGAATATTATATCTAAAATAGTTGAAGTAAATTCCCCAGCAGTTAAACTTGTTAATGATGGAGTCAATTATCGTACTGAAGGAAATTCATTTAATAAATTTGAATTAGCAAAAAGTAATATACTTAAGGCCTTAAAAACAGTAGCAGCAACTTTGGGAAATGATGTATTTGGGGAATTGAAGAAACCTAAAAGCCAAGCTAAATCCCCCTTGCTTTCTAACAAAGTATTCATTGTCCATGGACATGACGATAGTCTTAAAACTGATTTAGAACGGTTTCTACATGAAATCGGCTTAGTGCCAGTAGTCCTTCATCGAGAAGCTGATCAAGGTGCTACAATTATTGAAAAATTCGAAAAACATAGCGATGTAGGTTATGCTTTCATTTTGTTAACCCCGGATGAAATAAGTTATGTAGCTAGTCAAAAAGATATTGAAGAATCCAAACGTGAGACTGAATACAGAGCCAGACCGAATGTTATTTTTGAATTTGGTTATTTTGTTGGCAAGCTAGGGCGAAGTAAAGTTTGTTGTCTTCATAAAGGAGAGGTTGTGGTCCCCAGTGACCTTAATGGACTTATTTATAAAAAAATTACTGATTCCATTGAATCACAAGCTTACTCAATCATTAGAGAATTAAAAGCTGCTGGCTATCAAGTAAATTTGTAAACATTATCAATTATGGCTGAAATGAAAAATAAAGCATATGTAAAAACCATACCTCGTCTAAATGAAGTATTAAAACATTTGTATACTGCCGCTAATGAGTATTTCCATCCAGAAAATTTCCGAATTGCACTAAATGCTTGTATACAATCTGCAAGAAATGTCACATTTGTTTTACAAAAAAATAAGTCGGAAATTGAAAATTTTGATTCTTGGTATGGAGAGTGGAGAACAGCTTTAGCTAAAGATCCAATCATGAAATGGTGTGTAGAAGCAAGGAATAGAATTGTTAAAGAAGGAGACCTTGAAACACACAGCATTGCAAAAGTAAAATTACTAATATCATATGATACTCCACCATCGTATACATATAATGTTAACCCCTTCTTTGATAGTGATTCAATAGCAGAATTTATTAGAAAGGAGAAGTTACCCCAGGAAATCGAGAAATTTGGATTTATTATTGTTGAACGTCAATGGATATGTGCTGATATGCAAAATATTGAGTTATTGACAGTTCTTTCGCATGCTTTCACAATTCTTTGTTCATTATTAATTGATATTGATGAGAAAAAAGGACCTTACACAATCTATAATAATGATGATGTAAAGGGAGATGACGAATATATTAGGATAACCCAAAAAATCAAAGATCACAAAAGACCTGACTTTATAAAAAATCTACATAAAATCAGAACATCCACAATGAAGCTTTCTAATGGCATGATTAGTGAATATGTTTCAGAACCAATTGATACTTCAAAATTTGATGAAAATGATTTTGCAAGATATGATTTCACATCTTTAGGGAGATTAGAAAAAATTAGTTCTAAATCAGAATTATCTAAGAAAGTAAAATTTCTTTTACAAACTGGTAAAATAATATTTAAAACAAATGGTTATCATCACCCAGTAATATTTCTATTTAATAAAAATGGAAGCATTGCAATTAATAGAACTATTTTTAATGATAATGAAGATAAATACTTATTTTGGGAGAAAATAGCAGATGAAGTACGAAAATGTAATTATTTTTCTGTTATAGTAATTTCAGATACTTGGGTATCAAAATTTAATGAAAAAGCCCCAATGTTGCGTGCTGAAGATGATCCCAAAAGAACAGAAGCTTTGCAGGCAGCGGGAATTGATAAATGGGGGAATTCAACTGTAATAACAGCACCATATACTAGAACTTCTGAAGAAATAATTTTTAATGAAAATATAATTGATGAAAATAGTAAAATAGGTTTTTTGGAACCTATCCGACGAGTTTGGGAAAGCAAATAATCTTTATAAACGATATCAAAATTTTATCAACTATCAATTATCTAGATATTCCTCACAAGTTTACTATTGGAAGATTATAATATGAACCCAAAAGGATTAACAAAAAATGATGAAAAAGTTATCAATGAAATAATTGATCAACTTTTAGAAGATTACACAAAAAACAATAAAATTATATTTAAAAATGAATCTGATAGAGCTAAACATCATTTTAATATTTTAAATCAACGTTTAAAATATTGGAAAAAATCAAAAACATGTATGATCCCAGAATGCAAAAAAAGAAGTATTAAAAAATCACACACAATACCCAAGGGCATGTCTTTAAATCAAATATCTGAAGCTGGCCATTTACTAACTCCATTGTTTGATCATCATATTGGAGAAATTATATTAGAAAAAATTGGTGTTTCTCAAGCCTCAATTTTCCCTGGTTTTTGTGCCGAACATGAACAACTTTTTAAAGAATTCGAAACACAAAAACTAATCGAAAACGAAGCACATATTTGCTTACAAACATACCGATCTGCTTGTAGGGAATTATTTAGGACTAAATACGTTATTGATTATTACAATGATCTTAAAATCAATTATTGCAAATTAAGAGATGAACGACTAAAGGAAATTATTGAAGAAAAAGTTTTTAATAAAGAGCTTTCATCTGAAGTATTGTTTAATAATTTAATAATGAAAAATGATCCTTTAATTGAAAAATCAGACAGGCAAATATTACACATAAATAAATTGTATTTACATCTTAAAAACAAAATTATTCCAGGTTTAGAAAAGGCTGTTTTTAATAATGACGAGAGTGGTATATTTATTGAAGCAATAGACATAAACTATATGTATCCAGTTGCGATTTCAGGGTGTGCAGCATTCTATATAAAAGACAATAATTTAGAAAAATCTATTGATATTATTATGACAGTTTTACCATCAGAAGGAAAATCATTGATTATTTTTTCAGGAGATGTTGTAGATAGGAAATACATAAAACATTACATTGCCAAATGGAATCATAATGTTTTTTCATTAATTTCATTGATTGAGACTTGGATGGTTAATGGAACAGACCAATGGTACATAACACCAAGTATATGGGAAGAAATCAAACTTCCACGTCAAAAGGATATTCTTAGAGATATTGCCGAATGCAAACAAAATATTGGGGAAGAATATCAGTATTCTATTTTTGATACAATCCGAAAATATATGTTAGCAATGCTAAAGGAAAAAGAAGAACCGACCCAAGATGAAGAGTACTGGAATTTCGTAAAATCGCAAGAAGACAAGATGGTTTAATTAAAGTATTAAATAAATTCTTCACTCCGTTCAGAATGACATATTTTTGTGGCTTTGTGTACTTTGCGCCTCCGTGTGAGGTCTTTCCCAAACTTCTAACCTTGTTCTTTAAATATTATTCCTTTAAATTCCCTTCATAAATCTTGAAGGAAACCCATGCTCTCACTTATCACAATTCTCGGTATCGCTATCGCTCTGGCTATGGACGCTTTTGCCGTGTCCATCTGTTATGGATGCGGATTAAAAAACTTTAGCATGAAGGTCATGCTGTGGGTCGCAACGGCTTTTGCCGTATTCCAGGGCGGAATGACGATCCTGGGCTGGATGGGCGGCAGTCTGTTTGCCAAATATATCGAGGCGGTCGATCATTTTGTGGCGTTTGGTTTACTTGCTTTTATTGGCGGTAAAATGATCTATGAAGCGTTTAAAGGCCCAGACGAATGCTATGTTGTTAATCCTCAAAAGATGAATGTAAAACGCTTGCTGCTCTTGGCCTTGGCAACGAGTATTGATGCCCTGGCAGTCGGTCTGAGTTTTGCTTTTTTGGAGATGGAAGTCGTCGGTCCGGCAATGATCATTGCCCTTGTTACGCTGGTCTTTTCCATGATCGGTGTAGCAGCCGGACATGGCTTAAAAAAAGTACTGGGACGAAAAGTGGAGATTATCGGCGGGGTGATCCTTATTCTTATTGGAATTCAAATATTGATTACGCATTTGATTGCATAAAAGGAGTTTGGAATGAAAAATTTTATTCAAAGCGAAGATATCTATCAACTTAATTTTGTCTCGAGTCCACAGATGACACCCAAGGGTGATAAGATCATTTATGTCAATAAACGGGCGGACAAAAAAGATCAAACCTATTACTCGAATTTACAGCAAATACATATTCCGAGTAAAATGGATACCGCATTTACCGATAAGGGAAAGTATCAGGATATCATGCCTTGCATCAATCCGAATGGACGGCAATTAGTGTTTGTTCGCATCAAAAAAGGTCTTTCTTCTCTGCGCAGTATGAGCATGTATGGCGGAGAATCCAAAGAACTGACGACCTTACCCCGGGGCGATATCAATGATATTCAATTTTCTCCCGACGGGAAACACATCGCCGTGTTGTTCGCTAAATTGAAGGCATCCATTCCTATAGAAAAAGATGAACGCAAAGAACCTGTTTATCGCGACATGGAGTGTTTGTACTATCGTTTGGACGGGCATGGTTTTATCGACGAAGAAGCTGCCCAGATCTATGTTTCACGGTCTTCGGGCGGAACGATAAGAAAGATTACCAATAGCCTGAACGGAGTATCACATTTTGCATGGTCTCCCAATGGAGACAAGATCGCTTATACGACCATTGATCATGACAATATGGAAATGAACATGGATGAAGAGGATATTTTTGTTCTAAAGATCGAAGATAAACACGTAGCCAAACTTGCAAAGCCGGCTGGTCCGGTTTCATTTCTTAAATACGATCCCACTGGAAGTAAACTTTTCTTTGGCGGTCACTTTAATCCGCATTACTCCTGGGGTGCAGATAACACCGATATCCATTCGCTTGATCTTAAAACGGGCGAGATAAAGAATCTTACCGGGAAACTTGATCGTACGACAGACATGCTGACACTCGGTGATATTACACCATCTTTTGTTCCTCAGTCGCCGATCATCTCTGATAACAAAATGTTATTTACCGTGTCATCGGAAGGTGCCAATCCGCTTTATTCACTTGATCTTGAAAACGGTGAACTGGAAGTTGTCTTACAAGGACCTGAGTGTATTGTAGCATATAATGCATCAGCAAATGGAAAAGATATCGCCATTCACCTTGCGCAATTGGATCGACCCGATGAGATCTGGCATTTGGCATTACAGGAAGAAAAAGAGTTGACCCGCGTCAGTTTCGCAAACGATAAGTATTTGGAAAAAATAGAATTTAAACTCCCCGAGGTCATAAGCGTTCCGGTCAAAGGGGCCAAGATCATGGCATGGTTGCAACTACCTCCGAATTTTGATAGCAAGAAGAAATATCCCCTTATTCTGAATATTCACGGTGGTCCGCGTACGCAATATGGATATACCTGGTTTCACGAAATGCATACCTTTGCAGCAAAGGGGTTTGTTGTTGTTTATTCCAACCCGCGCGGGTCTCAAGGCTACGGCAAAGCATTTGCAGACGCTATTACGGGCAAATGGGGACAGCCCACGCATGATGACTGTATGGCAGTAGTAGATGCCGTCATCGAAAAAGGTTATATCGACCCCGATCGTCTTTATGTGACCGGCGGATCTTACGGCGGCTATATGACCAACTGGATCGTTACCCAAACCCAACGCTTCAGAGCCGCCGTGACACAACGCTCTATTTCAGATCTGGGAACATTTTTTGGTACCTCCGATATAGGTTGGGATCTGGTTGACGAGTTCAAGGGTACACCTTGGGAAAAACCGGAGCTCTATGAAAAATGGTCACCACTGACCTATTTAAAGAATATTGATACACCGCTGATGATCATCCATTCCGAGAACGATCTTCGTTGTCCCATGGAACAAGCGGAGCGACTTTTTGCCCCTCTCAAATACATGGGGAAAGAGGTGCGCTTGGTTCGTTTCCCTGAATCTTCCCACGGGCTCAGTCGTGGTGGTCGACCGGACCGAAGGATCAAACGTTTGGAACTGATAGTGGAATGGTTTGGGAAATATAAGTAATAACTAGGGCGTAAGGGCGGATTCAGAATCCGCCCATGCCAAAAAGGGAAATATTATGAAATACACAACATTAGGTCCTCGCGGGCCACTCGTTTCAACCATCGGATTTGGGGCATGGGCGATTGGTGGAATGAACTGGGGTAAGACGGACGATGACGTTTCAAAGAATGCCTTGCGAAAAGCCATTGAAAACGGATTAACATTTATTGATACGGCGGATGTGTACGGCTTTGGTCATTCCGAAGATTTGATCCGCGAGGTTATTGAAGAAATGGGCGTTAAAGATAAAATCGTTATTGCAACAAAAGCAGGGAATGATTTTTATAATACGAACGACGATGATGATATCGGGTATGGCCCCATCCGCCAGAATGCCGATTATGATTATATAATTTCCGCTGCTGAAAAAAGCTTAAAGCGCCTGAATGTGGAAGCCTTGGATATTCTTCAACTTCATAGCCCCGATACGGAAAAACTACAACGTGATGAACCTTGGCTTGCCTTAGAGAAACTCAAACAGGATGGCAAGATCAAACATGCCGGATGGAGTGTGCAATCCTTTGGTGAAACCACACAGGCATTTTTACTGGATGACCATAAAGATCTTCTTGATGTCATTCAAGTGCGATATAATCTGTTGGAACGCGAAGCTGAAGAGGTTTTGTTTAAGAAAACAGAAAAATACGGCATAGGTGTGATCGTGCGCATTCCTTTACTTTTTGGTTTTCTAACGGGTAAATTTACCAAAGATTCTACTTTTGAAGAAGAAGATCATCGATCCATGAATCTGTCTCCCGACAAACTGAAAACCTACCTGACACAACTTGAAAAAATGCAGCCACTGTATGATAAATATCCGGAGCAAACAAAAGCTCAACTGGCACTGCGTTTTTGCATTACGCATCCTGCAACCCATGTTGCCATTCCCGGTGCAAAGACGGATAAGCAGGTATTAGATAATATTGGCGCGTCTGATCTGGGGGCAATTCCAGAAGAAGATATACAGAATTTCAGTAGGGAGTAGGGAGAAAAGAGTAAGTATGTGAGTGTCGGGTAGGCAGAGTAATATGATATACAGATTTAATTTGCATAACAAAATTTCTCAGGATGTGTCATCATAGATCGAAGCATTTTTTGCAGTTCTTCACAGTGATCAAAGAAGTTTTGGAATGTTTTATTGTCAAGATATCCATGCGAATGAGCAAATTCTAACCACACCCCGGTTTCAGATGCTTCGCCATAAGATATATTTAATTTATGTACAAATGATTTGGGGTATTTTCTGAATGCCCACGCCTCAGAAATATTTACTGCCACTGATCTGGAAGATCTTCGGATTTGACTAGTTAATGAATATAGTTCATGTTTCGGAAAGGATTCACATAATTTATAAATCTCAAGTCCAAAACAATATGATTTTTTAAAGGCAATTAAATCACGAAAACCATGGTATTTCGTCCCCATATTTCGTCTCCCTGTTTATAATATAACGTTAAATCTTATCTATGCTCCATTCTTATATTTTCATCTTCTTTTATTTACTCCTTACTCCATTTTCCCTACTCATTCCATGTCATCCTCAATAATTTCTTCATTAATATTTATCGACTTTTCTTTGAGCTGTTTAAGCAATCGTTCCTGCATTTCTTTAGCGGGGTCTTCCCCATAAAGTTTAAGCAGGTAAGTGAGAGCGATAGTTTCGACGATAACGGAAATTGTTTTTCCCGGATTGATCGGTAGGCGGATATGCGGAATATCAACGCCGAGGATATTGGTGAAGTCCTCATTAAGCCCAAAACGTTCATAATTTTCTTCAGGATCCCAATGCAGCAATTCAATCATTATTTCTACGCGTTTTTGTACTCGGACAGCGCGAGCGCCAAAGATCTTTCTAATATTGACAATTCCCAAACCCCGGACTTCGATCGTATCCTGTAATAGTTCTTCGGGTTTGCCGATAAGAACGTTCTTACCGGTTTTTTGAATACTGACCACATCATCAGCCACAAGACGATGTCCTCGCTCAACAATATCCAGAGCAATTTCACTTTTTCCGATACCGCTTTTTCCCGTGAGAAGAATACCCACGCCGTAAAGATCAACCAAACCACCATGGACGATGGTGGTGGGTGCAAATTTAGTATACAGATAAGTACCGAAATCCTGTAAAAATTGCATGATATTGATATCTGTTTCCAATAGTGCCACTTGATATTCATTGGCTAATTCAATTATAATAGGTGGTATATCTCCGGTATTTACGAAAATGAGCCCCGGGACCCTGAATGCGAACATTTTTTTAAAAAGGTTATGCATTGCAGCCGGAGAAAGCGTGGAAATAAACTGCATTTCCTTTTTTGAGAAAACCTGAAGCTTGTGGTTGGGAAAATCTTCCCAAAAACCCGTTAGCTCCAACCCCGGAATATTTAAGGCAGAGGAAGTAATTTCAGCCTTCCCGCCAACTTCGGGATTTATTTGGCTTAACAGTAATTTGCTTTCTGTCTCACGAATGAGATCATTGATCGTCGTTAAATTTTTCATGTTTTGTTTCGAATTGCCCCTTGTATTTTTTGAGTTGGCGAATCATTTTATCAACAGCAAGATCAACCGATTTGATCAAATCTTCATCTTTTTCATGAATTGTCAGGGTTTTAATAGGCACCTGAACAATAATCTCCGTTTCATATTTATAATCCTTGATACGTTCAAGAATAATGTTCGCAGATACAATGCGACCAAAGATCTTTAAGATCTTTTTGATCTCATTGTCAATGTAAGTGCGCGTTTCTTCGGAGATAGAAAAATGTCTCGCTGTGATCGAAATCTTCATAGCCTACTCCTTTATTTGATTTTATGAATTGGTCATACAAAAGTATACAACAATTTTTTAATTCTGTCCAAAGAAAATATTGCAAAGACAAGGCAATGCCTTGTCTCTACTCACTCTTTTTTCTTTTTATCAGCTCGAGGATGTGCTTTGGCATAAGCTTCTTTTAAACGCTCCATTTTTACATGCGTATAAATCTGTGTTGTGGATAAACTTTCATGCCCCAACATCATACGCACGGATTCGAGATCTGCACCCTCATCTAAAAGGTGAGTGGCAAAGCTGTGTCTTAAAACATGGGGCGAGTTTTTCTTTGCACCATCGGAAACCTCTTTAAGATATTTCTCCACCCGAAGCCGCACATTACGTACGGAAATATTAATTCCTGTACGTGACACAAAAAGCGGATCATTATTTCCCGGTTTTTCAAATTCTTGTTCATAATAATGAAGATAAACTTTAATCGCTTTCTGACTCATTCCTCCAAGAGGAAGGAGTCGCTGTTTATTCCCTTTTCCGAGAACAGAGATCAATTTATTCCGAAATTGTATATCCCTTACACGCAAATTAACCAATTCGCTTAAGCGGATCCCTGAAGCATAAAAGAGTTCCAGCATAGCGGCATCACGAGCCGTAATAAAATCATGAACATCCATACCCAGAAAAAGCCTTCTTGCCTGTTCTTTGCTTAATACGGTCGGAAGTGTGCGTGGTATTTTTGGGGACTTAATGGAATATGCGGGATTTTTTTCTATCCAATTTCTCCGCAGGCAATATTTAAAGAACGATTTTAATGCCGCAAGTTTTCGAGCTGCCGAGCGGGCGGTATATTTAGCCTCGGTCAACATACCAAGAAAATGCCGAAGCGTTACCTTGTCAACATCCGGAATCGAAACCTCATCCTTGTTAAAATACTCACAAGAAAAAGCGTAGAATTGTTCCAGATCGCGTCGATAGGCATCAATAGTATTATTTGAATAAGATCTCACCGAGCTCATATATGTAAGAAAATCATTAATGGCGTTTAAAAATGTCATGAGTACTCCTTTGGGGGAGACAATATATTATATGACACTCACGTTGTTGCGTAAATGTTCCACTAAACGGCTCATATCTTCGGGAAGTGGCGCGATCACATGCATAGGCTCACGGGAGATCGGGTGATCAAAACGCATTTCTGAACAATGTAAAGCCTGGCGGTCAATCATGTCCAATAAATGAATGGCAATCTTACGGTGACGTGGAGAGAGCCCACCGAGCTTTTGAGTTTTACCACCGTACATTTCATCGCCGATCACGGGATGACCAAGGTCCGAAAGATGTACACGGATTTGGTGTGTTCTCCCGGTCAGTATCTGTACCCTGACAAGAGAAATAAATTCAAAGGCTTCCAAAACTTCCCAGCGTGTTTCGGCCTGTTTTCCGAAGCGTTGATCATCATATGCGGCATATTTCTGTCTGTCATTTTTATGCCGCCCGATATATTTTGTTGTAACCCCGATTGGCTCTTTAAACACTCCCCAAACCAAAGCTGTATAGAATTTTTCAATTTGACGGTATTCAAATTTTCGTGCCATGCGATTATGGGCATTGTTATTTTTTGCCGCAATAATGGCACCGGAAGTATCTTTGTCAAGACGATGAACAATACCGGGTCGATAATCTCCGCCGATATTTGAAAGCGTAGTACATCGATGAGCTAATGCATTGACCAATGTGCCAGTGCGATTCCCGACGGCGGGATGCACGACCAATCCGGGTGATTTGTTGATTACGATCAGGTCATCATCTTCATAGATCACCTCAAGAGGAATATTTTCGGGTTCGACCTCAAGAGGGACAAATCGTGGAATACGAACGGTGATCATATCTTTGGGCGCTATTTGATAGGATGCTTTTTTCGTTGTTTGCCGGTTGACGGTGACCAATTCCCGGTCGATCAGCTCTTTGACCTTGGTGCGTGAAATATCTTTAATGGATTCACTGACAAATGTATCGATACGCGTAGGTTTTTGTGCCGCACGCACAGCAATACAATAGGTGTCAAACCCATCGGCTTCTGTATAGAGTGAATCGTTCATTATTTTTCTTCTGTTTTTTTAGACGAGATAGACCGCTTGTGTTTGATCTCTTCAATGAGTGTAAAGATCAGATACAAACCAACCCCTACAGTAATACAGGAATCTGCAACATTAAATATGGCAAAGGGATTGAATGGCCAAAAGCCAAAATCAACCTTGATAAAATCTGTCACTTGTCCCGGGCCAATGCGATCTATGAAATTACCGATCGCTCCGGCATAAATTATGGTAAAGGCAATGTAGTTGATTTTACTATTGGGATTTTCTTTAAGGATGCGATAGAAAAAATATAAAATAAACAATAGGGCAAAGATCGAAATAATTTTCAAGGCCGGAATGGGAATACTGAAAGCTACTCCCGTGTTTTCTGCGTGGGTAAAACTCAACCAATTTCCGGCAATCTCAATATCTTGCCAAGAGTAATAATCTTCCATAGGTAGATTTGTCCGTATCCAGTTTTTGCTCCAGACATCCAAACCAATCAAAGCAACAAAAAGTACAATACAAACGATGAGTAAGATTAATTTTTGTTTTTTATTCATTGTTCTGGGGCTTTCTTTGCTTTGATTTGAAAGTACCAGCGCAAAATGGTTGGTAGTAATGTTAAGCTCAGGAACATGGACATGACCATTGAAACCCACATCATGATGGCAATATCTTTATGTACCACCAGAGGTGTAAAGAACAGAACGCTCATACCGATCGCCAAACCAAGAGCATTAGATATGATAGGTCTTGCGGCATAATCGAAGCCTTTCTCAACAGATTTAAGTTCAAGCGAAATGGACGTCAAATGAATCGCATAATCCACATTGATCCCCATGGTAATACTAAAGATCAACGCAGAGATCACGGTTAGAGATATTCCGGATAAGCCCAGAAATCCGTAAAGAAACCATGAGGTGATAATGACGGGTATCAAAGAAAAGATAGAGGGACGAAGCCTGCTAAATGTGACGAGTAACAGAATAAACATAACGATTATTGAAACGATCACCGTATTTTTCAGGTTTTTCACCATTCCCTGATTTAGATCTTCCATAATATAGGACATTCCGGTTATGTCAATTTGAGCATTTTCATGTGGAATGCTTTTTACAATATCTTGAAACTGTGTCAAAGTTGTAGTTGAAATGGTTTTGGGAAGTACCGTAACCTTGATAGCTTGCTTATCAAGATTGATCATATGTTTCAAAGGCATGTTGTTTTGACCAATGAAATCGGCAAGAATAGCCCGTTCCGGAGAAAAATAACGCATCATACGCATGCCGGGTTGATCCATGATCCCATCAATGATCTCATAAGGGGAGATAACGCCGCCGAATTGACGTAAACTGTCAGTCATTAAAGCGATATTTTCTTTAAGTTCGGGGTCAAGAATATCATCATTATCTTTGACAAAAATATATAAGGGCAAGCTACCGCCATATACTTCAGTGATAGCTTCAGCATTTATTGTAACATCCGTTGATTCTTTAAATAAAGAAAGCTGATTAAAATCGGTTTTAACGTTCTTAAAGCCAAAGAAGGCTGCTCCGATGGCTAGGATCGCTATCACAATGGAAGGCCATCCCCAAAATTTCTTAAAGCTTTTGCCCGTAAATTTTGGAGGAAGAATATGTTCTTTTTTAAAGTCCACAAAGTTGATCAGAAGCAAAGGAAGAACAAACCAGGTTGCAATTCCGGCGAAAGCAATTCCGGCAGATGATAAGAAGGCCAGTTCCCGGACCGCATTTGTATCCATAACAAGCAGTGAAAGAAATCCTCCCGCAGATGTCACGGTCGTTATGACCATGGGAATTCCCACAAGATGTAAGGTTCTGGCGGTTCCTTTTTTTCTGTCCCGTCCCTCAGCGCGCGATTCAAGATAATGTGATACAAAATGTAAACCATCCGCGGAGCCAATGACGACAGTGAATATAGGCGCCATAGATGTGATGATCGAAACATCTTCTCCTAACCACCCTGTGAGTCCCATAACCCAAGTGGCTCCCACCAGAGCAGGAATAATAGCGATAAACGTAGCTTTCCATGATCTGAGTTGGAACCGGAATACCAGAACGACAAGCATGACAGCCAATAAAGTAAGCCATGATGAAATTGTAGTCACAATATCTACAATTCTTTTTTGAATAAAAGCGGTACCGTTTATGTTATAAGGGATACCGGAATCATCAAGCACCTTCTCGATCTGTTGGATCGCTTTTCGGCTAATAGTACTATCTGCAAAAAGAGACAAAAATATTTTCCACTCACCATTATGGAACTTAGCGGAGGCAAGGTCCTCAACAAGATTCATTTCAATAAACTCATGATTCATAACAGGAGAGATGATATAAGCGATAGAAGATAATGAGGTAAGTGTATCATGTAATTCAATGATAGAATTCTGAATTTCTGTGTCAAGAGTATCTTTACCTGTATGAAGAAGCACGATCAATTCATCTTCATTTTCGAAGATCATGTTCATCTCGTCAAAAGAGGTTTTTGACGGGGAGTGGTTTGGCATGAAGATAAGCAGGTTGGAGTCAGACTTTAGTTTTAAAATTCCAGCGACAGAAAGCGCTAACAACAAAATGAATAAAACAAGATAAGTCGTCTTTCTTTTTTCCATCAAATTGGTGAAGTGATTATATCGTAAGCTCATATTACTGTTTTGTCTCTCTTTCATACATGCTTTTTAGGTGATCATGCATCAAATGATAGCATTTATCTAATAAAGCATGACGTTCTTCATAAGTATACTTACTGGTGTCAATTTCAGGGAGGATATCAATTTCAATACCAGCTCTGTGAAATGATTTACTCTCGGGCGGCATCATTTCACGATTGCCTTTCATCACAACAGGAAGGATCGGCATATCATTTTGGATGGCCATCACAAATGCGCCCAGACGGAATTTAGTTAACAGAGTGTCCTTAAAACGACTGCCTTCCGGAAAAACCATCAAAGATAATTTTTCTTTTTTCAAACGTTCGAAGCGTTCATTCATATGTTCTATCGAACTACCTTTGTTCTTGTTGTCTACAAATATAAAACCCGACCGCTTCATGGCTGAACCAAGAAAAGGAGTTTTTTTTAATTCTTTTTTAGCAACTATGCGCATAGGAATGGGCAGTTCCCCCAAGAGATAAAACACATCAACTGTGCTCTCATGATTGGCGATCACGATATAAGGTTTTTGAGGAACAATGTTCTTTAGCCCATTTACCTTGACTTTACCGGGCATGGCCCACATGGCCCACCTTCCCCAGGCTTTGATCATCTTATTAAACGTGGTCATTTTTCTTATGAAAGGAGATGAAAGAATAATAAACCCACCAATAAAAATATTTCCAAGGTAAATATGGATGTAAATTAAGATATTTCTTAGGAAACCAACTTTATTCATGATCAGACTTCAATTTTATTTATCCCGAGATAAGGCTGTAATGCTTGAGGGATCAAAACACTACCATCCGCCTGCTGATAATTTTCAATAATAGCGATCATCAGGCGGGGTGTTGCGACACCTGAGCCATTCAGTGTATGAACAAAATGCATACCTGTATCGTCTTTATAACGAATGTTCGCACGGCGAGCTTGAAAATCCTCAAAATTACTACAGGAGGAAACTTCCAACCATTTTTTGCAACCGGGCGCCCAAAGTTCAATGTCGCGACAACGTGCAGCAGCAAAGCTTAGATCAGCGGTACATAATTCAAGGACACGATAGGGAAGCTCGAGTTTTTGAAGAACAATTTCAGCATTGCCTATCAGATCCTCCCATGCTGCATAGGAATCTTCCGGTTTAACAAATTGTACCATTTCAACTTTATTGAATTGATGAAGTCGTTGTAATCCTCGAGTATCCTTACCATAAGACCCTGCTTCTCTGCGAAAACAGCCGGAGTAAGCAACATATTTGATAGGAAGATCGGAAGGAGATAACACTTCATCACGGTGCATATTGGTGACGGGAACTTCCGCTGTAGGGATAAGCCAAAGATCATCATCTTCAAGATGATACATATCATCAGCCATTTTAGGTAATTGCCCGGTACCGATCGCAGAGTCCGAAAGAACAAGATAGGGCGGAAATATTTCCGTATATCCATGTTCGCTGACATGCAGGTCCAACATAAAATTGATCAATGCGCGTTCCAAACGTGCACCCCAGCCGGTATACAGGGGAAAACCGCTGCCTGCGATCTTTGCGCCACGTTTGAGATCCAGCATCTTTAAATTTTCAGCTATATCTAAATGGTCTTTGAGTTCAAAATCGTATTCGGGAATTTTTCCCCAGGAAGAAACTTCTTCATTATCCGCTTCACTTTTTCCTACCGGAGTATCCTGGCTGGGATAATTCGGTATGGCAAGTAATTTTGTTTTTAAATCTTGCTGAATGGAAGCCAACTCAACATCATTTTCTTTGATTTTTGCGCCGAGCACTTGCATGTCTGCGATCTCTGCAGAGGCATCTTCTTTATTACGTTTTTTAAAGCTGATAGTTTGTGAGGCCGTATTTCGGCGGAATTTCATATCATCGGTTTCTTTACCGAGGTTTTTACGCCGATCATCTAAAGCCAAAAGAGCGTCTATATCAATTTTAACATTTTTAGTTTCAACCCGTTGGCGGGTCAATTCGGGGTTTTCACGAATTTCTTTAATATCTAGCATGTCTTCCTTCCTTTATCAGGGAAAAATACAAATACAAAGCGCAAATACCCATAAAAAAATCTTTTAAGACGTAAAATGTAAACCTATGGAATAAGAGCGAGAGATGGAGAGATGGAGAGATGGAGAGAAAATATATTCATTTATGTGATGGGGGTCATTGTTTTTATAAGGGTAAGATCACGTGATGAAAAAAAGTGATATATTGTTTGAAAAGGAGTTTAATTTGGACGCGATTCGTGACCATAGGGATTTAAAAGTTTATCAAAAGGCATTTCAATTTGCAAGCAAGATATTTGATCTTTCAAAATCTTTTCCCAAAGAAGAAAAATATTCATTAACAAATCAGATCAGACGCTCATCAAGATCGGTTGGAAGTAATATTGTTGAAGCATTCAGAAGTAGAATGTATCCAAAATCATTTACTTCTAAGATAAACATTAGTGAAGCTGAGGCTGCGGAAACACAACACTGGTTAGATATTGCTTTTGATTGTGACCTTATTGAGGAAGAAATTTATAAAGATTATCGGCCTAATGGTAATTTTAGGGGGCTATTTTGCCAAAAAATGGTCAGTTAAGATGATTTTCATTTGGTCTTTAATCCCTTGATGAATTCTTAGTTTTGATTTCAAGTTTGTAAAGGATCCATCCAATGAATTTGTAGTGTTAGGAATCTTTAATTCAGGGTAATCCTGGAAGGTAAAAA
>Ga0208904_1001024_pt1 | contig 20203 bp, 16 predicted proteins | sample AntAceMetag02UKB_FD_184774 | JGI IMG/M metagenome (GOLD analysis project Ga0208904, IMG submission 184774) | Saline lake microbial communities from Ace Lake, Antarctica - Antarctic Ace Lake Metagenome 02UKB (SPAdes) (version 2) | ecosystem: Environmental > Aquatic > Non-marine Saline and...
ATCTTTATATTCCAATTCAAAGGGTTTAGAAAATTTTGTTTTTAAGTCAAAAATATTTCCAACTTCAATAGCTTTTTCTTCTCTGAATTCATTACCTTCACATTCTGGACAAATTCTCTGTTCTTCAATTATCTCTTTATTTATAGCTACTCCACATTTTTTACAAATATAAATAACATCTTCACCCGCTTCTGCAATTGTTTGAAATTCATGAGAAAATTTTGAAAAACTTCCTCCTGATGCAAAGGTTAAATGAGTTAATTCACCTAATCCTACTTTCTTAAAAATGTTCAAATAAGCTTTCTTAGCTTTCTCATAAAATTCTTCAAAGTCTTTTTTATCACTATGAAAAGAATACAAATCTTTCATCAAAAATTCTCTGCCTCTTAGAATCCCAGATTTAGCTCTAACTTCCATGCGAAATTTATTTTGAAAATGATAAACTGAAAATGGCAAATCACGATATGATGATACAAATGATTTTACCAGAGGAACAACGATTTCTTCATGAGTGGGACCCAATGCATTTTCTCTTTCTAAAGAGTCTGTCACTTTATACAAAACATCTAAAGTTTTCCACCTGCCTGTTTTTTCCCAATTTTCTTTCGGGTGCAAAGACGACATCAACAATTCTTGTCCTCCTAAAATGTTCATCTCTTTTCTCACAATCTCTTCAATCTTTTTCATCACCAAAAAACCAAGTGGTAATAATGAGTAAACCCCCGCCATTTCTTTATTTATATACCCAGCCCGAATCAACAACTTAGCATTCTTTGCTACCTCATCCTTAGGGGCTTCTTTTTTTGTTTTTGTGAATAGATTACTCTGTCGCATTGTTATAATAATACCTTATTCAAACAATTTGGTCAAAAGTTAACTTTTAAAAAAACTTTATGACATCACCAAAGGTGACAATCAACATTAAAAGTATTAACAAAGCAAAACCAGTTAGATTAAGCCAATTAACTGTCTTCGCTTTAATAGGAGAACCTTTAATAGCTTCAATCAAAACAAATAACAACCGCCCACCATCCAAAGCTGGAATAGGAATTAAATTTATAATTGCTAAGTTTATAGAAATAATAGAAACAAAACTAAGTAAATAAATAATACCAAAACTAAAGGCATCACCAACCATAAAGACGATTCCGACTGGCCCAGATATTTGAGACAAATCAGCATTACCAGTAACAAGGTCTGTTAAGAAATAAAATAGACCGACAGCAGTGGCAATTGTCAAAGAAACAGTGGTTTTCAAACCTTCCCAACAAGCACGGAAAAAAGGAAATTCAATAGTCCCTATCATCCCGAACGAAACACCAATAGCCGGTTTACCTTCTATAACACCCTCTTTGGGAATAAGCTTGGTCAGAGCTGTCCCTGTTTCTCCACTTCTTTTATACAAAATATCTATCTCCTGACCACCATGCGAAGCTATAAAATCTTCCACCACCTCTGTACCCTTAATATTCTGAACCGAATCAAAAGCCGATTCTAAATACAAAATACTATCCCCCACTTTTAATCCGGCTTCCATAGCAGGCGAATCTGGTAAAACATTAACTAAGATAAGCATCGGGTCACTAATTTTTTCACCCTCAAATTGATCGACCGAAACAGGTAGTCCAGACATAAATCCAATAGAAATAAGCATCCAGGCTAACAAAAGATTAAACGATACCCCAGCTATAAGCACAACAGCTTGAGCCCACTTAGGCCTACTCGTAAATCTTCTTTTATGGCTTTTAGTTTTCTCACCATTATCTTCTTTATCTTTCTCCTCATATTCCTCCCCATGTATTTTCACAAAACCTCCAATAGGGATAAGCCCAATTGAATATTTGGTCTCTCCTTTTTTAAAACTAAAAATCCTTGGGGGAAATCCAATGGCAAATTCTTCCACTAGCATTCCTGTTTTCTTAGCAAAAATAAAATGCCCCAATTCATGGACAAAAATAAGAATCCCTAAAACTATTATAAATATGATTATTGACATATTTTTTTACCCCATTATTTCCCTCTCCTTTTTTTCAAACAAACCTACTAACAAACCCCCCATGTCATCTACAACTTTCTGCATTTCATCTTTTAATTGAAACTTATCATCTTGACTAATTTCATTCTCTTTTCCCTTCATCTGAATATCATTCCAAACTTTATCCCTTTCACCACGAAGAGAAACTTTGGCCTGTTCCAACTTATCTTTAGCTACTTTTACTAATATCTGTCTCCTTTCACTTGTCAATTCTGGAAAAGACAATCTTATTCCTTTATCATCTACAGCTACAGAAACTCCCAAGTCAGCGTTGATTATTGCTTTTTCTAACTCCTTAATTTGAGATGTATCCCAAGGACTAATACGAATTGTCTTTGCATCTTCCGCAGTAATATTAGCGACTTGGTTAACTGGTGTCAAGGTGCCATAATTTTCCACTTTAACACCATCAAGTATTGTAATAGAAGCTAACCCAGTTCTTATATTTGAGAACTCTTTTATTAACCAATTTTCTATACCTGAAACTTCTGTTTTTAATTTTGTAAAATCGTACATAACTTTTATATTTAACTACTCCCCACCCTCTACTTCTTACTTACTAACTAATAACTCATCAATCTCTTTCAAAACTACTTCTCTTTTTTCCGGAGAAATACCGACTAAATTAAATATCCTTTCTCCTCCCTGCCTTAATTCTCTACATAATACAACATTCTTTTTTAAAAACAATTTTTTGTCATGTTTACTTAATGATTCTAAACAGGTCAGTGGATATAATTCAGCCTCACTTATAAACTCGTGGAGACTCCCTCCTTCTGGGTAATTCCAACTCATTAATTTTAACCCAGCACAACACTCTGCATATTGAATTGCTTTATTGGTAAACTTGGTGTTAGTTATTAACCAAAAATCTTTTTCAGAATCTTTGTTTACGTTTTTCCAAAATTCACTTTTTTCTAAATCATCAAATCGTTCTTTAATATATAAAACTACTTTCAAATCTGACTTCATACCCTGTCTATTATGAAATTTTATTTCACCCATCAAAAAATGATCGTTGTTTTGAGCAATAATATCAACCTCATGGCTAACACACATCCCTTTAATAATCTGTCTTAATTTTACCTTATATCCCATTGCCCTAAACATTGCACCTATAAAATCTTCAAAAGCAAATCCATCTGGACCTAATTCCATTACAGCCCTTCTGACCGAATATTTAGCGGCCGAAGTTGTTTTCTCAATTTCCCTCAGCAACCTAAAAGCCTCACGATAAATTTCCGCAGTAGTCATATTATTAACTAATTTATTCTTCACTACTTCCAGAATTTGTGCAATTACCTCAGAACTTGTCCCTGCTTTTCTTAATGAATTTTCCAGTTTTCTACTTTCAAATATCTCCTTCTCACCATTAGCTTTAATAATATAAATTTGTTTTTCTTCTTGCATATATTATATTATATCAAATATGTTGAGATTAAAAAACCACTCCCCCTCCTAAACAAATCTCTCCATCATAAATAACAATGGATTGTCCACTTGCAGTATTCTGCTTTTTATCAAATTTAATAAAAATCTTTTCACCTTTGCCCACCAATTTACAATCTTGCAAAACCTGTCTATACCTTATCCTCGCCTGATATTTCTTACTCAAATCAGGCACTTCCCCCAAAATCCAATTCACTCCCTCAACCTCGGGAGGTCTAACCTCCCGAGATTTTATATTTTGAATTTTTGTATTTGAAACAACCAAAATATTTTTCTTTAAATCCTTGGCTATAATATAATAGGGTTTATCATCTGTCCCTTTCTTTTTAATTTCAAAACCGTGTCTTTGCCCGATAGTGTAATAGAAAATCCCCTCATGTCGCCCAATCACCTCGCCATCCTGATTTAAGACATTCCCAGCTTTTTGAGGAATAAATCGCTGTAGAAATTCTTTCATATCTACTTTACCAACAAAACAAAGCCCTTGACTATCTTTTTTCTGTGCCGTAGGTAAATCAAATTTTTTAGCCATTTTCCGAACTTCCGATTTTTGATACCCACCAATCGGGAAAAGGCAATACTTCAATTGCTCTTGTGTTAAAGTCCACAAAAAATATGACTGATCTTTCCCCTCATCTCTCCCCGCCAACAACCTCCATTTAGCGCTCGAAGCGCTAAATGACTTATTTAGCGCTTCGAGCGCTAAGTGATTTTTTTGGACATAGTGTCCTGTTGCAATATAATCCGCCCCATTTTTCAAAGCAAAATCCAAAAAAGCCCCAAATTTAATCTTTTTATTACACATTACATCAGGGTTAGGTGTTCGCCCTTGCTTATATTCACTTACCATATAGTCAAAAACATCCCGTTTATATTCTTCCTCCAAATCTAAATCTAAAAAAGATACACCTAAAACAGCACAAACTCTCATCGCATCTAAGCGGTCTTCCTTCCACTGACACTCCACAAAATCAGGTTGCCAAACTTTTATAAAAACTCCAGTCACAGCATAACCCTGTTTTTTTAGAAGAGCCATTGTCGTTGACGAATCAACACCACCAGAAGCTCCAACAAAAACTTTTTTATGTTTATCTTCCATATTAAAATTAAAAAATGAAATGAAAGCCAAATTTGAGCAGTGAAAAATTTTTTGCCAAAGGCACCACAAAAAAATTACTTAAAAATCCCAAACTCCTCCTAGTGGGTCGTCAAACAGTGGAATTTTTTCTTTGCTAAAGCAAAGAACATTAATTTTTTTGTTAAAAATTTTAATCCTCAAATTTGGCTTTCATTTCATTTTTTAATTTTTCTCTATTTGGAACTTTTCCATGCCATTTATAATCATTTTCAAATTCAGGAAAACCTTTCCCAGGAATGGTGTGAGCAATAATAACAGTTGGTTTACCTGCTGTTTTTTTTGCCACCTTAACGGCTCCAATAATTTGTTCAAAATCATGTCCATCAATCTCCAAAACTTGCCAATTAAATGCCTCCAATTTATCTCTCAAAGGCTCTAAAGGCATTATATCTTTAGTCAAACCACCAATTTGAATACCATTTCTATCAATAATTGCCACAAGATTACTTAATTTTTCTTTACCAGCTAACATCAAAGCTTCCCAAGTTTGCCCTGCTTGCATTTCCCCGTCCGACATCAAACAATAAAAATATTCATTATCTAAATTAATTCTATTTGCTAAAGCCATCCCAATAGCCTGCGAAAGACCCGAACCCAACGGTCCAGAACTAGTTTCTAAACCCTGCAACCATTCTCTATGTGGGTGTCCTTGCAAGGGAGAGCCAAATTTTCGTAATGTCTGCAACTCTATTTTTGAAAAATAACCCACTTCAGATAGCGTAGTATAAAGTGCTGGACAAGTATGCCCATGGGAAAGAACCAACCTGTCCCTTTCCTCCCAGTCAGGATTTTGAGGATCGTGTTTCAGAATATTAAAATACATCGCCACAAAAATATCCGTCATACTTAATGGACCAGCTGTGTGTCCAGAACCAGCTTGAATTAACATCTCCATCATTTCTTTTCGCACAGTGTTAGACACTTTTTCCAATTTTAAAATTTCTTCTTTAGACATGTTTATTTTATTTAGAACTTTTTTCCACTATTGTCGGCTATACGATAGCCGACAGATTTCTAAACTTCTGTATTGCTTCTGCAATTTCTTCCGCATCATTATCAGCAAAAATTGCTGAACCAACCACTAAGCGACTAGTACCAGCAGTAATTAAATCTTTACTGTTTCCTAAATCAACTCCCCCGTCTACTGAGATAAGAACATCAGGATTTTCTTTGTGAAAAGTTTTTATCTTTCTCAATACCCCTCTATTAAATTTTTCTCCTTGATAACCAATCCTACTAATCCCCATAAATTGAAAGAAATCTGCATCTCTTATATATTGTTCCAAGCCTTTCATAGAAGTCTGTATATTAATAGCAAACCCAAATTGACTTGACAACATATCAGAGTTCTCAAACAATTCACTTAAAGGTTGATTAACCAAACTCTCAATATGTAAAACTATCCTCTTTACTCCTATCTTCTGCCAATTTGGAATTACAGCCTTTGGGTTCTGGACCATTAAGTCTATCTCAAAATCAAAATCATCACTAAAAACAAGTAATTGTTCCAACGAATTTCCTTCGGAATATGGCCAAGTTTGAGCAGGTACAAAATTCCCATCACAAATATCTATTTGAACAATCGGCTTTCCTTTTTTATTTGAGATTAAATAGGCATCTTTTAAAAGAGCTAACTTCCGTTCTAACTCATTAAAATCTTTTGGCAAAATAGCTGGGATTATCTCCATATTATTTATTATTCAATTTATTTATCTTTTCAATTCGTCGTAAATGTCGAGCTTCATTTGAGAATTCAACTTTCAACCACAACTCAACAGCTTCTTTGGCTTCAGTCACTGACAAAAATCTCGCACCCAATGATAAAATATTAGCATCATTATGTTCGCGGGAAAGTTTAATAATTTCCAAATTGGGAGCATTATAAACAACAGCACGAATATTCTCAAAACGATTAGCCGTAATCGCTTCACCCTGTCCAGAACCACCTATTATAATTGCTCGCAGACTCGCATCTTTTGACACTTCTTTGGCCACAGGAGCAATAAAATCTGGATAATCATCTTCGGAATGATACTCAAAAGGACCTTTATCTTCAATCTCGTATCCTAATTTAATAAGATATGGGATTATCTCCTGCTTTAATTCAAACCCCGCATGATCTGATGTAATTAAAACTTTATCTTTCACTTCTTTATTTTTCATCATAATTTTTAGCAAGAATTAAGTGTTTGATTAGAGTCTTCGCATAACCCATCTCGTTATCGTACCAAATTAAAACCTTAACTAAATCTCCACCAATAACTTTTGTCAAAGATAGGTCAGCAATAGAAGCATAGGGGTCACCAATAATATCAGAGGAGACAACTGGCTCATCTGTAGTCGTAAAAATATCTTGCCATTTCTTTTCTTGGCTAACCCTTTTTAAAATTTGATTTATTTCTTCCCTATCCGTCTTTCTTTTGGCAATAAAAGTCAAATCAACTATTGAACCAAGCACAGTCGGAACCCTCATAGCTAAACCATCAAACTTCCCAGCTAATTTTTTGATAGCTAAAGTCGTTGCAATCGCCGCCCCAGTACTAGTCGGGATAATATTTTGTGCCCCAGCTCGACCCTTCCTAAAATCTTTTTTATTAGGAGAATCAACTAATTTCTGAGTGGAGGTATAAGAATGAATTGTATTCAAGATTGCTTTTTCAACACCAATCTCTCTATCAAGGATTTGTAGAACAGGACTAACTGCATTTGTCGTACAGGAACCATTAGCACTAAGTTGACATGTTTTCAATTCCTCATCATTTATTCCCATCAAAATTGTTTTACCAAGGACATTATAATCTGGCACCCGTGGGGATGCTATCCCCACGGATTTGTGGGTGTCGGACACCCCTGAATTTTGTTTTTCCTCTTTAACAGGAGCCGTTAAAATCACTCTTTTTGCTCCAGCTTCAATATGAGCATTAGCTTTTTGATAAGTATTAAAAACACCAGTGGCTTCTATGACTATATCTACCTCTAAATCTTTCCACGGTAAATAGTGAGGGTCTGGTTCATTAAAAAATTTGACTTCCCGAAAAAAATTCCTACAGGCAAGAGAACATTCCCCGTAAGGGGTATCATATTTTAAGAGATATTCTAAATTGTCTTTTTCTGCTAAATCATTAACAGCCACTATCTCAATTTCTGAATTTTCAAAAGCCAATCTAAAAAAAACTCGGCCAATTCGTCCGAAACCATTAATTGCTACTCTAATTCTTTTAGAATTTTTAACCATAATTATATTAGTCGAAAGTTTATAAAGTCGAATTGGACTTTTGACTTTTCTTAAGGTCTATGATTCTTAATAAAACCAAAAACATTTGAAATCGCACCTGTAATCGTATCTCCAATAATTTGAACTATTCCTACTGGACTAAGGTCTGTCTCGTTTATCTTCTGATCTATTTGTTCACTAATAATTTCTAGGTCTGAACCAATTGTCTTACTATAATTACTCACTGTTGCTGTTAAACCTGTGGTAATATTAATAATTTTATTTATAATAATTTTCGGAGTGTTAATAATTTGTCTAAAAATAAAGCTTGTGAAATTTTCTTTTTGATATTCCGAAAATTCAGTCTCTTCAGCCAAACCGAAATCATCGTAATCACTTATATTACTACTCATCCTATCAGAAACTTTAGAAACAATCGTCCCTAAGCCAACTTTTTGCCAAGCTTTTTTGAGGATACTCCCTGATGTATCTATCATCTGACCACCAAAACCTATTATTTTTTCCATCGCTGTTTCACTAACCAAGAAGACTAATTCACCAGTTTGTTTTGAAACTACCGTAACACTATTTACAATATCATCCACAATCTCTACCACACTCTCCGCCATGGTTTTGGAAAATCGTCCAACAATTTCCATAGAACTACTTATTTCATCACTAACGGCTGACATATTAGCTTGTAAAATTGAACGACTACCATCAAAAACTAAACTTGCAACACCTACCATACCATCAGCTATCCTTTTGAAAAATTGAGTAACATTGTGTCCAGTATCACCCACAATCCCTACTGTATTATCAGCTGTTACTTTAAAAAACTGAGCAACGGCACCTACAGTATCATCTACAACTTTTACAACACCACCAGCTATCGCCTCAAAGAATTGTCCAGTAGCCCCTATTACATCACCCGTCCCATCACCAGCAGTTGAAATACTTGCCTGTAAAATAGAACTTACATTAACAATACTCGCCTGTAAAGCAGAACGGATATTTCCAATCAATTCCATAAAGTGAATTGCCTTAATCATAGCTGACACTTCTTCAGCAATAGTTTCAACAGCATTAGATACTTGATCGACGGTGGCTGTAGTTGTTTCAATAATTGTCTCGGACACAATTGCTGTGGCTTCAACCGTAGCATCAACAACAGCTGTGGTTGTTTCAATAATTGTCTCGGCAGTATCCTTAACCTTTTTACCAACTTTCTTTCCGCCCTCTGCAACAGCACTAACCGCTTCAGTGGCAACATCGACAACACTAACTGTCACCCCAGACACAACCGTCTCTTCCGTAGTTGTCGCAATCACCTCCTCAACTGCAGGGACTACTCCTTCCGTAGTTGTCGCAACTTCCTCAATAACAGGTTCAGGTTCAGAAACTATCTCCTCCTCAACAGGTAAAACTTCTTCCACTACAGGTTCAGGTTCAGGTTCAGGCACAATCTCCTCCACAACCTCTACTTCCGGAACAACTCCGTAATCATAAATAATTACTTCTCTTGTAGCTGTCGCGACATTACCGGCTTCATCTGTGGCTGTATAGGTAACAAAATATGAACCTTTTTCAGAAGTATCTACTACATCTCCACCAACAACAACTCCTAAATTATTGCTAATATTATCTGTCACTTTTGCTCCCAAATCCGAATAACTTGAACCAATTTGAATCAAGGCTGGGTTATTTCCTTGAATAATCACAAGTGGAGCTTTGTTATCTACCACTCCAGCATCCGTGGTTTTATCTTCAATTTCATCAGCTTTTTCAAACGGAGCAATTACCTTATCATCTTTGTCTTCAACAATAGACTTTTCGGTTGGGTTATAATCACCGAATTCTTCATCATCTATATTCAAAACTTTACCTATCAAAGCACTGTAATCAGCTGTGGTCGTTTTAGCTTCAACCTCTGCTTTAACTTGTTTTATTTTTTGAATTTCTTGAACCTCTTTTAAAAAGACAACCTCATTGTCAATCACTTCTCCTAATTCTTCCGAAAGATAATCCCCTAAATCTTGATCCCCTAAGACCACTTTAGTCACTATAATTTGTTTTTCTTTAGTCACTATTTGCCAGACCTTATTTTTAATCGCAAGGGAACGAAATTGATAGGTACCATAAAAACTATCGTCATCATCTGTTATTTCTGTAATCTGTAAATTAAAGTCAAACTTATCAAAATCTGTTTTTAGAATAAGTGAGACATCAACCTCTTTTGTTTTTCTTGTAGATTTGATAGGGTTAATTGCTCTTGTTTGTTCTGTTTCTTGAACAAGGATAGGAACAACAGAGACCAAAGGAGTCACGCTTTCAGTTTCAATATCAGTAGGGACGACGGCTTCGCCGTCGTCCCTAATCTCACCCTCAACCACTCCAGAAATATTTGCTGTCTGCGAATCAGAATCAAACATACTAAAAATATCAAAGTCCTCTGATAAACTTTCAGAAATTTCAACATCCTTTGCTGACAAAGAAGTATCTTGCGAGTTAAAATCACCAGCCCCAATTCCTAAGACACCAACAGTAAAACCAACAACGGTTGTCACACTATTTTGAATAAATTCAATTATATGATCGAACATAAATAATCAACTATAAATATAATTATATCTTATTTCTTACTATAAAATAAGAAATCTGGGGGATAACCTATCCTCCCAAATAATCTATAATATATTCCAATCGCTCAATAACACTTCCATCAACATTAGCCGTCACAGCCGATGAATCAAAAGTATTATTAGCACTATCATCCCCCATTATATTCGCAGTAAAATCTTGTGTAGAATTATCTGGCGAAACACTCGGTTCCAAAAAAGCCGCATAAACCCAAACCGTTCCCATCACGGTCAATCCCAAAACAGCAATCATTATAACATTCCTGCTTAAATTTTTAAAAAATCTTTTCATAATTTTCACTTTACAGAAATTGATAATTCAAAAAATTCATAAACGAACTTTCTACAGGGAGCATAAAAATAAACTATTTTATTTTTATCGTCTAACACCCTTAGAAAGTTGTTTATTCGTTTTTTGAATTATCAATTCTCGACTTTCTACTTTCTACTTTCTACTTTATGGACTTTATGGACTTTATGGACTTTATGGACTTTATGGACTTTTAACTCATCTAAGTATAACACCTTTCTTCAAAATAATTCCATTCTTCAAAATAATCGGACTAGACACATTCAACGAACTAAACTTAACAGTTTCGTCTGCCCAATCTGTCTCCCCATCAACATTCGTAGCATAATAACGGTAATAATAGAAATTAGCGGTATCCAAACCACTTATATCAGTATAAAGAAGTCCCACTTCATTTTCACCCAAATTAACTTCATTCTCCCAAGTTGAAGTCGCTATTCCACCATCAGCTGTTCCCCAATATACATACACAGTTGTTGTGGCATAACCATTACCAGCCAAATTACCATTCAACCGAGCTGAAGACGAAGCCACATCGGATGCCCCAATATAATTAGTCACTTGCAAAGTCGCTGGTCTCCAAGTCGTCGTAGCTTCATACAAAACTTCCTCATCAAAATTAATCCAACCTAATTTCTCACTCCAAGCATAACCAGAAAAGCTACCTGCCTCATTAATACTTACCTGATAATATCCATTTCCACTCGTATCCACCATACTCAAATATCCTGCTTTCTCACTCCAAGCATAACCACTCAAATTTCTATCAGCATCTTCCACTACTCCATACAAAGCCCCATCGTCGTTAAAATTAATCCAACCTAATTTCTGACTCCAAGCATAACCAGAGAAAACCCCGCTAGAATCAACCGACACCTGATAATAATTATTAACTGACGGGTCATCAAAACTAACATAATCTGACTGTTCGCCCCAAGCATAATCCGTCACATCTCCAGCCAAAGTATCGGGAGTAACACTTTTCGTCACATTATAAAAAATACCTTCACTGAATTTAATATAACCAAATTTATCACTCCAACCATAACCAGTAAAATCCCCTGCCGAATCAATTACCACCTGATACCTACCATTCCCAGATTCATCATTAAAAGATATATAACCACCTTTATCACTCCAAGCATGTCCACTCAAATTTCCATTTCCATCATTCACTACACCATACAGCGAACCATTATCATTAAAATTAATCCAACCCAATCTTTCACTCCAAGCATAGCCGGTTATAGAAGTGTCGGTAACCGTAATGCCATAATAAACAGAGGCATTTGTTCCTCCCATATTCATTAGCCCAATAATATCCATCCAAGCATAATCTGAACTATTTCCACTATTCCCCGCAAAAACTTGGGGGTCGGACCCCCAAGTCACCGCCATCATCGCCAAAATAGTTAATCCCAAAATTATTTTTTTGTTTGTTCTATTTTTCACTTGACCCTGTTAAATAAGATTTGACTCTGTTTCTAATAAATGTTTTGCCATGATAAGTTTTTAAATATTTTTCTCTATGTGTTGCATCCTGTTGATTTAAACAAGCTTCATAATAAATTAATTTAAATGGTATTCTATTTTTTGTTGATTTAATATTTCCTCTATTGTGACCGTCAAATCTTAACTTTAAATTTTTTGTGTATCCTGTGTAGAATTTCTTATCCTCTTGTGATTGTAATATATATACATAAAACATATTTCTATAAAAATTTAAATTTATTTAACAGGGTTGACTTTTTACTTGTAGTTGATATTATATAAGTATCAATACGAAAGGGGTCCCGAACGGTTAACTACCTAAGGCCCCCCTTTTTTTGTCTCCGGTTTTATAAAATAAACTTGACAACCGATTTAAAGTTGCTATACTAAGAGTACATTTTTTAAAGACCCGTCGTTTATCGACGGGTTTTTGCATTTTCAAAAACACCAATTCAGGTAAAATTTCTACCAATAACTCCATACTTACAGAAACATTTGTTTTTTTCTCTCTCAACCATGATTTTATATTAGCATAATCAATTATAGCCAGTGTTTTATCTTTTTTGTTTTTCATTATTAAAAATTCCCAACATTATTTTTCCTGAAACTTGGGGGTCCGACCCCCAAGTTTTTGATTTTTTGCTCTTTCTTATTGAGATAGAACTTCTTCCAAAGCACGCAAGCGATTTTCTAATTTTTCTGTCTTTGCTTTCAACCCCTCATTTTCTTTTTCTAATTCCGTCATTCGCCCTTCCAACTTCTCACTTCTATACTCAATCGTACTACTCCAATTAAATAATTCCTTTACAGCTTCCAATAAGACAGCTGTAAACTTACCATATTGAATTGATTTAAAACCTTGTTCATCAGTACTGACCAAAGCTGGATATTCTTTTTCCAATTCTTGAGCAATCATTCCGATTTGACTTCCTTGTTCTAATTCATCATCAATCCATTCAAAGGTTACTCCCCTTAGATTCTGAAGTTTAGAGAGAGTAGTAAAATGTGGGGATGCTATCCCCATGTGTGGGGATAGCATCCCCACATTTTTTTCTAGGTTTTGGATGTTGGTTTTTAGGCGGATGTCGGAAGCGTCGGTGATACCACGAGCTCTCAAAGTTCCATTCACATCCAAAGTATAACTTGGCGAAGCTGTATTGATACCCACATTACCTAGAGCTAATAAATTGTTCTCTACTACTAAGTTACCTGCTCCCTCCAAAGCACTCACTGAAGTCGGACAACCATCATCAGAACAAACTCTTAAATTTTCATTTAAAACAGAGACATCACCTCCCTCAGCTGAAATGGTTAAGTCACCAGTAGCTGAGACACTTAATTCAGAATACAAATCTTCATCATAAGAGATTCTCATTTGTGGATTGGTCTGAGTTTCGTAAACATCCAAACTTCGGCTAGGTTGAGCTGTCCCAACTCCTAAAGCACCAGCCACAAAAGCAGTATTCTCTACTACTAAATTACCTACTCCTTCCAGCAAACCAGCTGAACTTGGACAAGCTCCTCCACTACAAATCTGCATATTTTCGTTTTGTAATTTCACATCTCCCCCTCTCGCACTCAATAACAAATCCCCTACCGCCGACACTTGCATTTCCGCAAAATTATCAATGTCATAAGCAATCTTCATTTGAGGATTTTCACCTGCCTCCAAAATATTAAAAATTCTGTCAGGGGTGCTGGTTCCAATCCCTATAGACCCAGCTACAAACATATCATTTTCTACTGCTAAGTTACCAGTTCCTTCCATTTGGCTAACCTCACTCGGACAAGCTCCACCAGAACAAACAGATAGATTATCATCTGGTAAACGAACATCGGCACCGACGGCACCGATGTCCAAATCCCCTACTGCTGTTACTTGCAGTTCAGCATAATTTTCATCATCAAAAGCAATCTTGACTTGTGCTTTTCCTTCATCATTTTCCACCAACAATTGCCCTGCATTGTATGTAATAACATCACCTTTTAAGACCTTATTGCCAATTCTTTCTGCTAATTGCTGAATGGCTCTCACATTCATAGAAATCATATTACCAATATTTCTTTCCTCCACTATAGTGGTTCCCACTTGAACATCTTTTTCAACTACTTTAGTTATTTTTTTATTTAATTTTTCGTCAAAAACTTCTTCTTCGCTTTGTTGTTTTTCAAAAACTGGTTGTTCTTTTTCTACCCTGACAAACTCTGGCAAAGTAGAGTGATCAATTTCTCCGTCTTTGCCTTTAATTTTTTTAATTTCTGTTAAAGCATCACCTTCATAAATAGGAGTTCGGTCGGTAATAGTTAAAGCAGACATATTGCCTGTGGTATAAATATCACCTGAGACATAAAGTTTGGTTGTTGGGGCCACCGTTCCGATGCCGACGTTGCCGTTACCTTTTATTGTCATTCGTGGCATTAGGTCATCTCCACTGCCTGTCCCTGCTCTTGTTGCAAATTGAATATCCCCATTTGCTCTATTGGAAATTCCTGTGGAAATTCCATAAATCCCAGCAAAACGATAATCGTGAGCAGAGTCTGAACTTACTGCAAATGATATTCCAAACGGTTTGTCTGTTGCATAACTAACTGCCTTGTTTGTTAGAGTTAACCCAAAATTAGCATTAGATGTGCCAGTAGTATAGTCAGCAACCGTAGAGTCAATAGCAACCACAAGCTCGTCTACTGGGTCTATTGTCCCGATGCCGACTTTGCCTGTGAATATTGCATCATTATCACCCTGTAATGTTAAAGCAGTCCCACCATTAGTTTTTAATACTATGGAAGATGCTTCTTGTAAATCTAAAATTAGTTCATCTCCAACCATTCCAATTAATGCCCCATCACTTGAAGTTGCACCAGTTGCTGAATTAGTAATTTGAATATTACTTGTTGTTGTAGAATCCCCAATGTGAAGATTATTTTGTGGCCCAGTCGTCCCGATGCCGACAAACCCAGTATCATCTTGAACAACAAATTTATCTGTTTGAACTGTTAAACCTCCTGCAAAAGTAGAAGTGGCTGTGCCTGATGAAGCAACAAAGTTTGTAGCTGTTAATTGTCCTGTGGTAGTATCATTAGCATCATTTACTAAAAAAGCATCATCTACATTCAAAGTATCCCCTGATAGGGTTATGTTTGTTCCACCTACAAGATTTGTATAATCACTTACATCTATGGCTGTGCCGTTCCATATTCCTGATAAAACTGTTCCTATCCACGAAGTTGTTGAAGTTAGTTGAGTAGTGGAAGCATTGGTTATTGTTAAATTAGTAATTTCAGTAGAGGTTGCATACAATGTTCCTGTTGTTCTGATATTTCCATCAATATCAAGTTTATAATTTGGAACCGTTGTTCCGATACCGATGTTTCCGCTATCCAAAATAGTTAAGGTTGAAGTTGCTGTCGCCACACCAGAAGAATCACCGACAAACATTTGAGTGTGTGCCAAAGGTCCAACTAAATCTGTCTGAGCATCAATGACATAACCATCAGGTAATTGGAAACCTTCTGTGGAATATATTTTGCCAGCTACTGACAGTTTTTGTGCTGGAGTAGTTGAACCAATACCAAGATTACCAAAATTATCAAAAGTAAAGAGATTAGTCCCTGTTGAAGAAGCTATTGTAAAAATATCTGAACTGCCTGCTATACCTTGCAGTGAGAATAATGATAAAGGTGAACTGGTCCCAACACCAATATTACTACTAGAGGTAATATACAAAGCGGAAGTGTTGTTAATAGTAAAATCAATATTTTCACCTGTTTCTACTCCGAAGTCTAAGGTGTCGGTTGATCTGGTCAACAAAGGATTACCTCCCATATAGAAAGTGGAACCTGAAGTATAGATATCATCAGCATACAAAGAACCATGAATATTTAATTTGTAAGTTGAGAGTGAACTGGTGCCGATGCCGATATTGCCGTCGTTGTTGACGAGCAAAATGTTTTGATTGGTGGTCGTGGCAATTTGGAAAAGATTTTCTGTGGAAGTGGCGCTGTTGATGGCGAACTTGTAGGTCGGAGTAGTGGTTCCTACTCCGACATTCCCGAGATCAGTAATAGCCAAAGAAGAAGTGGCAATCGCACTCCCAGCTGAGTTACCAACATAAGTATATTTATGAGTTAAGAAAGCTGTCCCTAAATCTGATGCTTCATCAATAATTGTTCCATCAGGTAATTGGAAACCTCCTAAAGCTGAATAAATTTTTCCTTCCACTGATAATTTCTGGGCAGGGGTTGATGTTCCGATGCCGATGTTGCCAGTCGCTGTCACTCGTAAAGATTCATCACCAGAACCAATGGTAGTGGTAGCTGTTAATTTAGAAGGAGCCATTGTCAAATCACCAAAACTATCCAAAGAGAAATTAGCGAAATTAGGAGTATCGTAAGCGATAACAAATTGCGGAGTGGTCGTGTCAGACACAGATAATCTCGCCATTGGAGTAGTCGTTCCAATACCAACATAGCCACTATCTAAAATTGTTAGGGAAGAAGTCGCTGTCGGATTACCAGAACTATTACCCACAAAAATTGATTTATAAGTTAAAGAAATATCCGCCAAACTGTCGTACCAATCATCATCAACATCTAATTCAAGAGTGCCTGCTCCAATCGTAGCAGTTAAATGATCACCAGCTGTGAGAGTGGCGAAGATGGGGTCGGCTCCTGTGGAGCCGACCAAGATTTGCCCGTCTGTTCCGATTGCCAAAGGTGTGATAGCACCAGTACCACTTCCCACCAACACCCCGTGATCTGTTAGAGTTGATGCTCCTGTTCCACCATAAGCCACTCCAATATCTGTGGCTTCCCAAGTTCCTGATCCAATTGTTCCCACTGTTGCTAAGTTTGTTAATGAAGTAATGGCTGTCTCGTCAAAACCAATATCATCATCTGTTAAAGTAATCGGACTGGAAACAGTCGCATTCGTATAATCGCTAAAATCAATGGCTGTACCTTGCCAAACCCCGCTTAAAATTGTCCCTAACCACGAAGTTGTTGATGTTAATTGAGTCGTAGAAGCACTTGTTGCTGAAATTTTTCCCACCACATCTAACTCGCTTGTTGGAGCCGTTGAGCCAATGCCGACGTTACCAGTATTATAATAAATATCACCTGTTCCGCTCCATTTACCCATATCACCCACTTCGTCAATTAAAGTGCCGTCAGGTAATTGGAAACCTTCTGTCGTATAAATCTTACCGGCTACTGACAACTTTTGCGCTGGAGTAGTAGAACCAATCCCCATGTTCCCATCACTAGTTATTCTCACTGTCTCTGAACCAGCGTTATAGAATTGCAAGAAATCTTCATCTTCTCCTGAACTTGATTCCGACAAAATGTAAGTATCTTGATCAACATCAATTACCCCACCAAGTCCACTCCAATTAGTGCCACCATAACCTTCAAATTGTGAAGAAGTAGTATTGTATCGCAAAGCTCCTGTAACATCAGCGGGTCTCTGAGCAGTAGTTCCAGAAGGAATAACAATTGCATCTGTTCCACCGACAACAAGTCTCGAAACAGGAGTCGTTGAACCAATCCCGATATTACCACCATCTTTCACAGTCAAAACTTCAGTCGCTCCATCAAACAAACTTAAAATATTACCAACACCAGATTGAACAAGAGAAAGTAAAGTACTAACTGAACTTGAAGCCATAGTGTCAGCATCATCCGAACGAAGAAAAGAAGTGGAATCTAAACCATCTAATTTCTCTGCTTCAAAAGCTGAAGGCACTGAAGCTATTTGTTTTCTGGGAGTCATTTCTCCATCCCACGAAGCTGTGCCTGTGCCTCCAATATTTACTCCTAAATACAAATCTTGACCAAAATCTACTGAAGCGATGGAAGTGACATTCCCTAACAACACAGAGAATAATCCGCTTGTTACTGTTACTTTATCTGGGGTTGTTAAAGTTTCTGTCCAGATTGCTGACCCTCCTGAACTAACGGTATAAAGTTTGAACTCCATATTGTAATCACCATCTGTTACAGCCACTCCTGCCGAGTCAGTCAATTTCCCCTGATAATTTATTTCTGGATTAAAAGCTGATTGAGTAAAATTAAGAGGAATTATTACAAAAGAAATCAACAAAAAGATAACCAAGAATTTTAGACGAGGTCGTTCCTCTTGTAGTGAACTTGTGAACGGAGAGGTGCGACCTCTTAAAATTCTTTTTCTTATTATTTTGTTAAAAATTTTAAACATTATTTTTTACTTGACTTTTTTTACCATTAGAATATAATAAATCTAATAACAGTCTCCCGAGATAAAACTCGGGAGTTATTTTTTGCCCACCTAATTCTAATTCTGACTTAACTGAATTTAAAAGTAGATGTTTTACTCTTCTAATCTCCCAAGCCATTGTCTCATCAAACCCCAAAAAAATAATCTTTTTATTGTTTTCCATTACAAAATTTTTAAGTTCCAAATAATCACTATCACCGCTCATCACAATAACAATATCCAACTTATCTAAATCACGAACAACGTCTAAAGCAAGTTCCAAATCTAAATCTCCTTTTTTACCAACAACTTTTTTACCAGCATAAATATATTTAATTTGTTTAGTTTTTAAAGAAACTGTATTTTTAATTTTTTCAAAATATTTTAAAGTAGGTTTATGTGACACATCCCACTCAGCTGGAATAGCAGCATAATATTTTATAAACTTTAAATCCAAACTCAAAGACAACGAATCTTTTAGTTTCTGAAAATCAACTTTCCAACCAGATTTCTTCTGAGCATAAAAAATATTTGAATTGTCAACAAAAACACCGGTTCTAGGTTTGATATTATTTGTTTGTTTAATACCTAATTTCATCTTTAATTTACTACTTTTTTCACCCACCAAAGTCCACCCAAAAGTTAGGCAGAACTCACAGTTAAATTATATCCTAAATCAATGGAAAAATAACCCAAAAACAACAAAAAACTGGGGATAAAACCCCAGTTTTTAAAAAAGTAGGGGTAGCACCCCTACTTTTTTAAAATTCTTTCCCTATTGTAAAGTCTTTCTTCAAAAGATCTTTATCCCCATATCTTTCTTCTTTAATATTTTTTAGTGTTTCTTCTGCAAACTTCTTATAGTCTTTTGCTGAATTAAAATGAGATAAAATCATCTTTTTTTCACAGATATCATTTTCATTCTTTTTTAACTGACTTTCTTCTCCTCTTCTCCCTTTAGTAATACCTGTATTTACATATTCCTCCCAACTTGATTTATGCCACAACTTTTGACTTTTAGAATTTTGAAATTTTTGGTGAACTTCAAAATTCAAATTTATATAAACACTTAAAAACCTTAAATATGAATCAGAGTCAATATAGACTGATTTAAAAGTTCCGCCAAACAACGAACCTGTCCTATTATATTTTTGATTAAAATAAATAGTATAACCGATAGACATTCTTCTCATAAACTCACTAATTCCACCTTCAACTAACGGGGTTAAAATTAAATGAAAATGATTTGGATTTAAACAATAGGCCACAATTTCCACCAACTTTCCAGATGTGGGGATAGCATCCCCACATTTTTTAGAGCGGTTTTCGTAGATACTCCCTATTGGTTCAACCGAGTTAAACTCCTCCATACTTTGGATAAACCTTAAAATATCAAAATAATCATTAAAGATAATTCTTTTATCAACTCCACGATTGTAGATATGATAATATTCGTTTTTCACAAATGGAACTTTAATTTTAACTTTTATCATATCTTTATATTTTATCACAGAAACTGTGGGGATAGCATCCCCACAATTTTCTCCAAGTTTTATTGTTATTTATTTATTTTTTATTTTCTCCGCAAACTTTGAGGAAAGCGGTGAAAAGAGGATGCGGATTGAGAGGTCTGGCTAAAAATTCTGGATGAAATTGTGTTGCCAAAAAGAAAGGGTGCCCGCTTGCAAATGTGGGGAT
>Ga0208904_1001026_pt1 | contig 20187 bp, 18 predicted proteins | sample AntAceMetag02UKB_FD_184774 | JGI IMG/M metagenome (GOLD analysis project Ga0208904, IMG submission 184774) | Saline lake microbial communities from Ace Lake, Antarctica - Antarctic Ace Lake Metagenome 02UKB (SPAdes) (version 2) | ecosystem: Environmental > Aquatic > Non-marine Saline and...
CAAATAAAAGAGTTGGTTATGTTGCAGGAATCTGTGGTTCTCGAGATGCGAAAAATGAATTTGATTTAATGGGTAATGTTTATAGTTTAGTTTATTTTAACGATATGGTTAAGAAAGATGATCTTTGGAAACATGGAGGAGTAACAATATATTCTCCAAGCATATTTCAACTAACTGATTATGTTCCTTCAAAATTAAAATAATTCTTAACAAAGCCGACTATCTATTCCAAGGATTAGATGGACCCCAAAATATTGCCTCCAAAGAAAATGGAATCTACCCCGGACATTGTTTAATTACTATCGCTCAAAATAATAAAGGGTAACAAAATTAATAAACTCCCCCTCATTTACTTTATTTATGAAAAAATCGGTTAGAGTTTATATTGATGGAACAGTGCAAGGAGTATTCTTTAGGGCATTTGTAAAAGAAAATGCAGAAAGATATAACATTAAAGGATTTACAAGAAACCTTGAAGATGGACGAATAGAAGTTTTTCTAGAAGGAGATTCAAACGACGTAAATAAGATGATTGAACTTTGTAAAAAAGGTCCAAAACATTCTCAAATTCGTAATGTTGAAGTTAAACCAGAAAAATTCCAGGACTTAAAGGGGTTCAAGGTATTACATTTCTAAAATGATTCGTACTAAATCTATTTTTGATAAAATTGAGGAAGAAGATGGGATTAGAATATCTGTTATGTCGAGACATACTGATAATGGTGGGAAGAAACCTGATCCAAGAATAACTCCGGATAAATATGATCGATGGGACAAAGACTTGGCTCCAAAAGATAAATTGGTTTATGCTCTTTTTAGTGGAAAATTGCCTCAAAGTGCATATAATAAACATTATAAAAAGAAACTTAGGACGGAAGAAATTATTCCTAAAGTTAAAGCCTTGGCTAAAGAAGGTCTTGAAAAAACAATCACTCTTTTATGCTCTGAAAAAGATGCTCGTTATTGCCATAGAAAAATACTGGCAGAAGAATGTCAAAAATATGAACCCTCCCTAGAAGTAAAACATATTTAATAAAAATATAAAAAGCCCAATTATTTTTTAATTATATGATATATACAAATTCTGATGGGGGTGCTCGAGGTAATCCTGGCCCAGGTGCAATAGGAGTTATTGTTCGAAAGGATGGGGAGATCTTAACAAAATACAGTGGATTTATTGGAAAAAATGTTACAAACAATATTGCAGAATATGAAGCCTTGATTAAGGCACTTGAACTTGCTTCAATCTATACCCATGATGAACTAACTTGTGTTCTAGACTCTGAGCTTGTTGTTAAACAACTTCTTGGAGAATATCGTGTGCGTAATCCAACACTGCTCCAACTTTTTTTAAAAGTACAAAAACTTCAAGAAAATTTCAATAAAGTAATTTATCAACATGTTAGAAGAGAAGATGAATTCCAACAAATTGCTGACGAAATATTAAATGATGAATTGGAAAATCAAGGATATAAGAAAAAATATCGAAGATGAATAATTTATAAATAAATAAAACCTGGATAAAACATGGGACGTGAAGAACAAATAATTAATGAAAGAAAAAGAAAAATTGCAGAGTTGCAAAAACAAGGAATTGATCCATACCCTGCAAAATCAGATAAAAAACAAACAGCTGAAGAATGTTCAAAAGTAAAAATTGGTACAAGTGTTAAAACAGCTGGAAGATTAGTTACAAAAAGAGATTTGGGAAAAATTGCATTTGCAAATCTACAGGATAGTTCTGGAAAAATTCAAATTGTTTTACAAGAAGGTGAAACTCCAAAAAATATAAAAGATTTTTTTAAGAAATATGTAGATTCTGGAGATTTTATTGGAGTAGAAGGAAAAGTGTTTAAAACAAAAACAAAACAAATATCTATCCTTGTTAAAAAAGTTACAATCCTAAGTAAATCTATTTTACCCTTGCCTGAAAAATGGCATGGATTGCAGGATAAAGAAGATAGGTATCGTAAAAGATATTTGGATTTGATAATGAATCCTGATACAAAAAAAGTTTTTGAAAAAAGAAGTGAAACAATAAAAGGATTGAGAGATTTTTTGAATAATCAAGGATTTTTAGAGGTTGATACCCCGGTGCTTCAAGCAATTGCGGGCGGAGCAATAGCAAAACCATTTATTACAAAATACAATGCATATGATACTGATGTGTATATGAGAATTGCTCCTGAATTATATCTTAAAAGATTATTAGTTGGAGGATTTGAAAAAGTGTTTGAATTCTCAAGATGTTTTAGAAACGAGGGTGTTGATTGGAGCCATAATCCTGAATTCACAAACTTAGAATTTTACCAAGCATATATGGAATACAATGAATTAATGAAATTAGCAGAAAACATGATTGTGGAAGTTGTAAAGAAAGTTAATGGAAAAGCAGAAATTATGCGTGCAGGTAAAAAAATTACAGTTAAAAAACCATTTAAAAGGATTACTTTTGACAAATTAACAAAAGGTAAAATGACTGATGAAGCATTTAAGGAAGCAATAAAAAATATTAAAGAACCAACATTCATAACAGACCATCCATTGGATATTTCTCCTCTTGCAAAAAAGAAAGATGATAAAACAGTTCAAAGATTCCAGATAATAATTGATGGGATTGAAATTGCTAATGCTTTTTCAGAACTTAATGACCCTCTTGATCAAGAAGAAAGATTTATTGAACAATCAAAGAAAAAAGGAGATAAACATGAGCACGATAAAGACTTTGTGGAAGCTTTGAAATATGGTATGCCTCCTGCAGCAGGATTTGGAATTGGTGTTGATAGATTTGTAATGTTGCTTGCAGATAAAAATTCATTAAGAGAAATTTTGTTATTTCCTTTTATGAAACCAGAAGGACAAAAAGAAGAAAAGAAAAATTAAAATGGCATTAGTTGTAAAATCAAATATCAAAAAAGTTGTACAAGATCTACAGGGAATCAAAGATTCTCAATCGTCCTCCAATCATGTAGAACGAGACAAAGAGAATTCTGTCTCAAGTGTTGCAGATGAAGTTGGACGAGCACTTGATAGAAAAGTTGAAGATATTTTGGTAAAAGCCATTGAACGTGCAAAGGCAAATGGAAGACGGACATTGCAAGCAAGAGACCTTTAACATTTGCCCCGAATAAATGCAGATGCTTATGAAGATACATTTCGCATAAAGGCAAATGGGAGACGAACATTACAGGCACGAGATTTGTAAAAAAACTAGTGTTTGTTTATTTTTCTAGAATTCATTTTTTTGTTTAGGTATTAAGAACAATCAGCAGGACAATTGCATTTGTTTTCTCCTGCTCCACATTCCCCATTACCACATTTTGCACAAATACTGCTCCCATCACATTTTACTTCACATGTATCATTTATTGGACCATCACAACTTATTCTTGTTAATCCTTCGCAACAATTAGGTTGCTCTGGATATATTACGATACTTCCTCCTTCCCCCACGCATTCTTCTTCAACACAATCTTCTGGGCAGATACATTTATTTTCATTAGAATCACAAATCTCGTTTCCACATTTTGAAGTGCATAAATAACCCCCGCCAACCATAGGTTCTTCACAACCTTTAATATCAACATTCCATATTAATCCTTTTAATCCTTCACAACATTCAGTTGCCATATGATCACTATATTCTGGACCAATTGCTCCAGGAGTATTTTCCCCATCACCCACACATCCCACAGAAATACATTCTGAATTCACACATTTAAATTCTTTAGAGCAATCCTGATTTTCTATACATTCCAATCCAACTGAAACTGGCTCTCCACTATTATTCTCTCCATTTTTTGCAGAATTAATTATGGAACTTTCATTTGGCATAAAAAAATATAATCCTAAAGAAACAATCAATACAACAATTAAAATAGAAATTCCAATCACCAAACTCTTTTTCATATATCAATTAACAAAAAATACTTTATAAATTTAAGTAATAAAACTAGTGTTTGTTTATTTTTTAGATTTATGAATAAAAATTAATATGAAACACAAATGCATTGAGCATAAATTTCTTCAGATTCAGAAAATGCATTTTGAATGTAAGTTGATTTTGAAGTATCACATTCATAATGGTGAGAATGGAAGTCTTTCCTATTCTCAATATCGCCCCAAAAAATACCAATTGCGCCAATACATATCATGGGTTCTTCTATATTCCAATTTTCTGTATTCTCGCAAACTTCATCACAATTATTTGGAAAAAGATGATTCCCAGAACCCCTTATTGTCAAGTAATCATAAGTTGGAGTATTTTGATTTAAAATTTCTAAAACTTCTTTAGCATCAATTCCATTTTGTTGAATTGTAGTTTTATTTATAGAATTTATTAAAGAATCAATTTGTGATTTGGTATAAGTATCATTATTATTGATAACAATTGATTCCCCTTTTGATAAAGCATTAAGAAGATTGTTAATTTCAGATTTTGTATAATAAACAGTTTCTCCATCCATATTTAAATCTTTAATTAGGTTGTCAACTTCTTCCACAGTATAAATTTGTTTTTTGTCCCACCAACCAATCTTTACAACATTCCCAGTTATGTTTGCAGAAATAAAAAAGGCAATAATTAATATCCCAATTAAAATAAAAATTCCAATCACTAAACTCTTTTTCATATATTAATTAACAAAGTATCATTTATAAATTTAAGTAAACAATCAGGTGTTTGTTTATTTTAAAATTTTAAGAAGGGAAAGGTTTGTGGTTTATGAGGGTAGTTTATTTACTCCCAAAAAGCAAGAGATTTGTAAAATTTAAATAGTTCTTATAATTAGTTTGATTATGGTTGGTGTAAAAAAAGAGAATAAAGATAAAATTATGGATATGATCAACAAAGCCGGGAGTACTGAATATGAAACTTCCTGGGATGAAAAAGGAATCCCTCAATACAAAAAGAAATCTAATGTCAAAAGAGGGAAAAATTCTCGGGCTGCAGGAGGAAGATTTGAATTAAAAGTTAGAAAAGATTTAGAAGCTGATGGATGGATTTTGGATAAGTGGAATAATAATGTTGATCTGGATTCTGACAATGACTCTAGCGAGCCTAAATTGATGATTGCAAAGAAAAAGTTCAATCCCTTTTCAAAAATTATGACCATTGGCACAGGATTTCCTGATTTTATTGCATTTAAACAAATTAGTAATGGGAAATATAATATAATTGGAGTAGAAGTTAAGATGAATGGTATTCTTTCAAAAATAGAAAAAGAAAAATGCAGATGGTATCTTAAAAATAATATTTTCTCAAAGATACTTATTGCAAAGGCTATAAAGGAAGGCAGAAATATTAATATAGAATATGTTGACTTTAAAGAGAGATATGAAAAATAAAATTTATTTATTTGTTATTGTTATTGGAATGTTACTTATTCCAACTGTTCTTGCAACCTGTGAAGAAGGGCAAATTGATATTAATTCTGCGTCTTTAACTGAATTGGATGAAATTCCTGAAATTGGTCCTTCCATAGCACAAAAAATTATTGATGCTCGCCCATTTGAAACTATTGATGAGTTAATTGATGTTAAATGGATTGGACCAACTACTCTTCAGAAAATAAAGGATGATAGAATTGCTTGTATTTCGGAGGAGGAGGAAGATGAAGAACCTTCTGAACCTCAAAACCCTCCAGAGGAGAAGGAAGAGGATGAAGAGGAAGAAGATGATGATAAAGGTGAGGAAGATGAAGAAGAAGTTGAAGTAAAAACTACCCTTGATACTCCAGAAAACCTCATTACTAGCCCTCCAGAAACAATCATTTTAGACCCAAAAACTATAAAAAGTGAAAATGACACAAAAAATAAAGAAGAAAAGTTTAATGTTCAGAATTTTCTGAGAAATTATTCAATACACGGATTTTTTATTTTTTGTGTATTGCTTGCAATTCTTCTAATAATAAAAAGAAATAAACAAAATAAAAATGAGTTCAGATAAAGAAACAAAAAACATTCGAGCAATGCTTATCATAGAAGTTATTGGTAGGCCTGTAGAAGAAGTAACAAATACTCTTGAAACCTTAATTAAAAGAATTGATGAAGAACCAGGAGTAAGTGTTAAAGAGAAAAAAATAAACGAGCCTGTTTTAGTTAAAGACCAAAAAGATATTTTTACAAGTTTTGCAGAGATTGAAGTGGAAGTTGAAGAAATTAGAAATATTGCAGTTTTAATGTTCAAATATATGCCTGCACATGTTGAAATTCTTTCACCTGAATTAATTGCATTAACAAATAATGGTTGGAACGATATATTTAATGAATTAACTAGAAGACTTCATGGATATGATGAGGTAGCTAGAGTAATTCAAATTGAAAAAAATATTCTTGAGAATAAGTTAAAATCTTTATTACCTAAGGAATCCCCAAGTGACTCTGATGGGCCTAAAGAAGAAGTGAAAGAAGAGCCTAAAAACGAAGAAAAGAAAGAATAAAAAATGAAATATTCTAAAAATATTTATGATATCCCTTTCCCTAAAAATATTAAAATAAATATTGAAAAAGCTCCCTTTCATTATGAATCTGATTGGCAAAAATATGCAATTGATTTTAAAATACCTGTTGGAACAAAAATAATTGCTGCTCAAAAAGGATTAGCATTTCAAGTTATTGATAATTTTGATAGTGGAGATGGAAATAAAACAAACTTGGAATCTGCTAATTTAATTATAATAAAACATAAACATAATGAATATTCTTGTTATGCTCATTTAAGAAAAAACTGTTTAATTAAAGAAGGTCAAAATGTTAGGAAGGGGGACCCTATTGCTTTTTCAGACATAACTGGATATTGTGGATACCCCCATTTACATTTTTGCATAATGAAAAATAAAGAAAACTGGATAACTATCCCAGCACAATTTAAAACTGAGAATGGGATTAAAATTTTAAGATCTCCAAAAAAATAATTATTTTTTAGATTTTGCAGCGTCCAATAAATTAACTTTCTTTTTTGTTCCTTTAAATTTTACTAAGAAAAACCAAGCTAATCCTAAAACAACGATAATTAAGATTGACCATCCAATTATTTTTCCTGTAGAATCTGGGTCATCAGATTTTGAAGTGCTTGTTTGGGCAGAAGAACCCCCGTCATTTTCATCTTCATCTTCATCTTCTTCCTCTGAAATAACATAACCTTCAACAAAATTTAAAATAATATCTGACTTTATAGAAATTACATCTGAATTTGCTTTAATATAACCTTCAATGGTCTCTTCATCCATGCCAGAGGATATTTCTAATTCAATTTTTATTTGTGAACCTGCGTCTAATTCATCAATTTCTTCTTCTGAAAGTATAATGTAATCTTCTAATGAGGTTGATAAAGTCAATACTATATCTTCAATTACAATATCTCCGGGGTTAGTTAAATAAATTGTTTTTATTCTTGTTGAATCAGTTGCCATTGAAATTTCTAACTCTTCAGGATCAAATTCAAAATCTATTTGTTCTTCATCTGTTTCATTCACTTCTGTTTCATTTAACTCTTCTTCACATATTGCGCAATCCTCTTCGCAAATTGTACAATTTTCTTCTCCATTACAGGTTCCATCTCCACAATATAAATTTTCTCCAAAAATATAAACTGGAATTTGATAATTTAAATTTGCTGTACTTAACTCAATTGTTTCCAAATTTGGAAGGGAAATATTTCCTAATTCAAAATTTATATCTTTTATTTCTCCAGACATTAAATCTATAGATTCATCTCCCCCCTTGAAAACTCCTGAAACCGCGATGGTTATTTGGGCATCTTGTAAATTTTGAACTTTTATTGGGAAATTAACATCTGTAACAATAAAACCTGGGTCTATTGAAAAATCAGCAAGAGTTTCAGTTATGAAAAATTTCCTTTCAATATCTTCTTCAATGATTTGAGTTCCTGAATAATATCTGACATCTTTTACTATAATTGAATAATTAGCAGAATTTTCTGGAAGCAATGCATAAAGATAATATTCATTTTCTATTTTAGTTACAGAATATTCCATTGGCACCCGAACATGCCCACGGTAAAAATAAATATTTGATTTTGAGATGCCATCAATAAAATTTCCAGAAATCTTCGTTAACAAAGTTTCTGCTTGATTGTATTCATCTTTAATATTAAATTCTACTGCTAAAACAGTTTGTAAAACTAAAATTAAAACTAATAATAAAATTACACCACTTTTTAGGAACTTTGTCCTGAGTTTCATGAATAGTTAAAAGAAATTAAGTTAATAAATTTAATTGTCGTTTCCTAAGAATAATTCTAATGATTTATTTACCCATTTCCTTAAGCTTCTTAAGAACATCATCTATTTCTTTTTTAGGTTTTGCAGCTCCAGGCATTGGTCTTTTAGGAGCTCCTAGAGGCCTTTGATTTGGAGGTAAGATTCTTCTCTGCATTGGTCTTCTTCCTTGCATTGGAGGCCTTCTCATCATTGGAGCCATTCCAGGCCTTCTTCCTGGTCCACCCGCCATAGGTTTTTTCTTCTTTGAAAATTTCTCTTTTGTTCTTATCCAATAGGGCCTTAATCTTTCTCTGAAAACTATTGCAACAATAATTAATATGATTAGTATAATTAATAACCAAAGCCACCAAAGACTTCCTCCTGATTCTCCTTCCATACAACAAGTATCTCCACTATATTCACAAGTTCCTGTTCCCTTTAGTTCTCCATCAAGACATCCATCAGTCCTACATTCTCCCTTACAAACTGCTGCAGTGATTTCAGCATCTTTACAAGTTCCCCCAACACAACATCTTTCTCCATAAGTATAATCTGCATTGCCATCAAAACTTCCACCATCACAGGTTTGATCTGAATCACATACTACTCCTCCAAGATCAGATACACAATCTGAAGACAGAGGTGAGGCATCACAACATGTTGACATTCCAGGACAATAAAGATTTAAAACATTTCCACCACCTTGTATACAACTAGCACGTGACCTACAATAATAACCATCGGTTAAACAATCGTCGTCATCTCCCCCTACACAATTACTTACATTAAAAAGACAAGTATCTTCCAAACAAGATAAAGATCCAGTTCCTCCAAAAGGTAAATCTGAACAATCTTTTATTACGCTAAAATTAGTTCCATCACAATCTTCCCCAGCTTCAAGGATTCCATTCCCACAAATTCCCGCTTCACCACTACATTGAGAAAGATCTAAACTACAACTTGTGCAAGATAAAGTTCCTGTGTCATATCCCCCATTATACTCTGAACAATTTACTAATCCACCAAGATTAGTTCCATCACATTGTTCTCCAGTATCAATCTTACCATCCCCACAAAAACTTTCTGTTTGAGGCCAAAGAGAATATAAAATAAACGCGGTGTTTTCTAAATTATTCCAACAACCATCACTACCTTGAATTCCCCCTAGGAGCCATTCCTTTGCCTTGTTTTTTTCATCTAAAGTATTTCCTTGGAAAGGGAGTAATGCTAAAGCAGTATCATGGAATTTATTTCCTGATTCATCCCACCACCCAACTGAACCTGTTGCAGGAGTTTGTTCACTTAATAATTGTACTTTAAAATCAGAATATTCTGTTAAGAAATACAATAATGCACTTGGGAGAACATCTTTATTTTCATCTGCCATTACAATTAGATAAGGTAAAAATTCTTGAACATCATGTCCTAAAGAATCTAAAATAGCAGCAGCCCATAATGTCCCCTCGTAATTACAAGACCCAGATAATGAAAGGCAATTAGAATTTACTCTTTCAGTTGTTTCTCCTCCTGCTCCTGAAGAATCAATTTTTTGAGACACATGAATTGTTGAGGAACCCTCTTTTGTAAAAATTAAAGTTGTTAAAAAATCTTGATCACATGAAATTTTAAATTCTTTTTCATAACAATCATTATCTATTGTTAGCCAATAACCCTCACTATTTACAGACAAACAAGAACTAAGGGTACTACCAGTTATTCTTCTATCTGCCCCAAAATCTACACTATCTATGTTACTATCATAAACAATTGAGCAAGTTGTTGCTTTTTCACTGTCAATTTCAAGATACCAAGTCAATCCTGTTGCAGTTTTATTTTGTGATCGTAACCAACTTTCTGATTTATTAGTATCGATTCCTAATTCACTTAATGCTAATGTTGCTTGAGCAGTGGTTTTTAAATTACAACCAGAACTAGGCCAGCATTCTTGATTATTAGAATTAGTAAGTATTTCAGGGCCACAAGTTTGTAATGCTAAAACACTAAAAATTCTTTCATTAAGAGTTAATGAAGCACAATTCCCATGAACCAATTTGTCTAAACATTCGTAAGCATCATTCACTTTTCCAGTTTCATTTTCATAGGCCACAACAAAAGAAACATTCACAATTAATATTGCAATAAAACATACTAATAACATTCCCCTTTTCATAAAGAAATTAGTTAATTCTTATTTATAAAATTATCTCTATTTTTTGATTTGTTTTGGAACTTTCTTTTTACGCCCTTGGGTTATGCCTTTAGGTAGTGCTTTTTTCTTTGCCCCAGAATTTTTAACTTTTGAGTGGGCCGAGCGGCGCCCAGAATTATTTTCCATAAAATTTTTTCTAACAACGTAATTTACTGGATTTTTTATTGCGTTGCAAATATTATCTGGATTGCATACTCCTATGCCTTGATAAAATTCTTTGCAATTTGCAGGCATGATTGGTTTTTTTCTATAGGCCCATGAAAGTTGTGATTGAATATAACCTTTTTTCAAGCCAGGGTTATTTTTTTCATTCCATTCATAAATCTTTTTTTCCATTTCATCATTTTCCATACCTATTGAACGAAATAAATTAATCAATACAAACAAAGCTCTTTTTTTACCGTCTTTAATTCCTTTTAAAATTAATTTCACACAGGGAGGAAAATTATCTTCAGAAATATTATCTAGTTTTATTGGTTTGTAATCTTTAAATTTCCCTTTAGTTTTTTCTTCTGAATCTCCTTGCCTAATTTGATTTGCTTTATTCCAATCAAGGGCCCTCATAACTAATTCCTTTGCTTCATCTTCTTCAGCGTCGGGCATAAAGTTTTTTACATCTACATTCATGGGAGATGCTTTCTTTGGTTCAAAACTTTCAAGTTCACTTTCATGAATAACCATGCTTGCTAGGGCTGTTTTTTCGTGGAGAGAATATGGTGTCCGAAATAAATGTCGAGGAGAAACTAAGATAATATCTAACCCCATTAGTTCAAATAAATCTATTTGCACTGTTTGAGAAAAATTTTCTGGATTTTTTTTAGAATTAATTCTACATTTTTGACATTCTGAAATCTGTTCTTTATTTTTAATTTCTAATTCTCTTCCACATTCTGGACATAAAAATTTCTTTTCAGTAATTGAAACTTGTTTTTGTTCTCCACGACGACAAAAATTACAATAAAATTCTGCTTGGTCATAGGTGTTTGCAATTTCATTGCACTTCAAACATTGAATTCCTTTTTTTATTTCAACTCCTTTAAATTGTTTATAAAAATCTTCAGGTAAAGATTCTTTCATTTGTTTTTGGGATTCAGATCTAATATAGGCAACTATTTTTCTAGGCAAATCTGGAAAAAGATTTTTTGTTTCAATGTTCCCAACTTGTTTAGGAAATGCTTTCCAGGGAACAATAATATGAAATCCCTTACTTCCGGAAAATTTTAAACCCATGTTCTTAACATTATTTTGTTTCAATGTTTCCATTATTGCTCTTGCAGCAAGTTTTGAATAATCAAACCATTTACAATCTATATCAATAACCAAATCCCATCCTGATCTTATTTCATTTAATTGGGGAGCTTCCATTCCTGTTTCTATTTTTAATGGATCATCCCAAATTTCTTCTGAACAATGGAAAGATGTTGCTCCTTTTTTTACTAATTCCAAAATATCTCCTGGATATTGAAATGAATCTGGTCTTTTTCCAAAACCTTCAAAATATCTTGGAGAAATTTCCCTATTTTTACAAAATTCATAAATAATTTTTTGTACTTCTGGCCTTGAATAATATAGCTGAGTAATGTTTCTTATTCTGTTTTCTTTTATTGAAGAAGTGTTTGAATCCATTATTTAGACAGTCTCCCAGAGTTTAAAAAAATAGCTTATACTCTACAATAGTAATGCTTAAAAAACAAGTGGAACTTTTACAAGTATGCTGGTGAAATTAGAAAATCCTGTTTTATTATCGAAAAGTGTTGATCTTATTTCTGAATTGGTTACAGAGGTTCGTTTAAAAGTTAGTGAATTTGGTATGAGTATTAGTGCCATGGATCCTGCAAATGTTGCAATGATTGGGTTTAAGTTACCTAAAAGTGCATTTTCACAATTTGAAGCAGACCATGAAAACTTGGGTATTAATTTAGATAGTTTGAAAAGAATCTTGAAAAGATGTGGTGCTGGAAGTTCTTTAATTTTAGAGAGAAAAGAAAATCTATTGGAAATTCAAATTCAAGATAAAATAAAAAGAAATTTTAGTTTAGCATTGATTGAAGTTGAAAGTGAAGATATTGATTTTGATTCAAAGGTTTCAAATATGGAATTTAGTTCTCAGGTTGAATTAAATTCAGAAGATTTAATTGCTTCAATAGAAGATTGTGCAGTTGTTTCAGATGCATGTGCGTTTATTATTAGTGAAGGTAAATTTATTATGGAAGCAAAAAGTTTGAATTCTGCAAGGTCTGAATTTTCTGGAGACGAGGCAAAAATAACTGCAGAAGATTGTAAAGCAAAATTTAGTTTAGAATATTTGCAAAAGTTCATGAAAGGTGCAAAACTTCATGACAAAACAATTTTGAAATTTGCAAACGACCATCCATTAAAAATTGAAATTCGCCCAGAACATATGGAACTAAGTTTTATTTTAGCTCCACGAGTTGAAACAGACGATTAATTCTTGAAACTCAGGACAAAGTTCCTAAAAGATTTATAAATAAGAATATCTTAAATTAATTATGAATAAAAAAGGTCAGGTGACTATTTTTGTAATTGTTGGAATACTTCTTGTTGCAATAGTAGGAATATTTTTTCTTATGAAAGCAGATATTATTCCAACTCCTGGAGGAGAAAACCCTGATGAAGATCCAGTGGGATATTTAGAAACTTGTATTGAAGCTAAAGTTCTTGAAGGAAAAAATTTAATAATGAAAAATGGGGGGTATACTGATTTTGATAAAGAACCCACCATGGATTTTATGGCTGCAGGAGAAACTGAATCTTCAGAACTTGCTTATTTATGTTATAGTAGTCTTGGAGGGGAATTTCCTTGTGTAAATCAAGAACCAATGTTGATTCAACATTTGAAAACAGAATTAAAAGATTTTGTTGGGGAGGAGGTTGAGGAATGTTGGGATAAATTAATGAAATCATTAACAAGCAAAGATAATGTTGTTGATACAACTGAACAAACTTTTGAAATTAGATTAACCCCTAATAAAATTATTGTGGATATAGCTGGTGAACTTATTTTGACAAAAAAAGGTGTTCCTAGTGTTCAAAAATATTTTGAAGTTATTATCCCAAGTAAATTTTATGACTTAGCAATTGTTGTTCAAGAAATTGTTAGTCAAGAAGGAAGTGAATGTAGCTTTGATACTCTAAAATACCATCAATTGCATCGAGAATATAATTTTAATGTAACTACTGTAAGTGATGGGGCAGAAGTTTATCGAGTAGAACATGAAAAATCTAAAGAAGAATTTACATTTGCCATAAAAGGTTGTGCAAATCCTCAAGACCTCCCAACAGCTTAAAATATTTTTAAAAAAAATTTTACAAAAACATTAATAAACAATAATCCCATAAATGAGTTATGAATAAAAAAGAGGTAAAACAAGTTTTACCCCATTACAACTTTTTAGGAAAAACTCGTAAAGGTCAGGTGACTATTTTTGTAATTGGTGGAATACTTCTTATTGCAGTGGTTGGGATATTTTTTCTTATGAAAGCAGATATTATTCCAACTCCTGGAGGAGAAAATCCTGATGAAGATCCAGTTGGATATTTAGAAACTTGTATTGAAGCTAAAGTTCTTGAAGGAACTGAATTAATAATGAAAAATGGGGGGTATAGGGATTTAGATTCAAAATTAAAAATAAATTTTAAATTTGAAGAAGAAGATGATTTTTCAGATATTGTTTATCTATGTTATAACCATGATAATAGTTATCCTTGTATAAATCAAGAACCAATGTTAATTCAACATTTGAAAACAGAATTAAAAGAGCATATTAAACTCAAAGTTGATGAATGTTGGGATGAATTAATGGGATCATTGACAAGCAAAGATAATGTTGTGAAAGGAACTTCTCAAACATTTGAAATTAGATTGGCCCCTAATAAAGTTATTATTGGCGTTGATGGTGAACTTACTTTGATAAAAAAAGGTATTTCTAGTGTTCAAAAATATTTTGAAGTTATTATTCCAAGTAAATTTTATGACTTAGCAATTGTTAGTCAAGAAATTGTTAGTCAAGAAGCAACATATTGTAGTTTTCAAACACTGGGTTATCAAATGTTACATCCTGAGTTTAAGATAGATATGTTCCAAACCGGAGATAGTCAAAAAATTTATACTATAACAGACAAAAAAACTAAAGAATGGATTAGATTTGCCATAAAAGGTTGCACAATCCCTCCTGCATATTAAAATGAAAATAAAACAAAATAAAACAAAACTTATTCTATTAATAGCATTGTTTCAAATTATTTTATTGACTAACCTTAGTGTTTCACAAAGTTATGGAATACATCAAACTGATTTTGAAATTGAAAATGCAGAAATACAATTAGCACAAAATGATATTATAAACAATTTAGTTGGTTCTGGAATTAATTTAATTATTGGATTTTTATCTATAAAACAAATAGGAACTGTTTCTGCATCTTCAATATTGGATGAAAGATATTGTTGTCCTGTTATGGCCAATGGTGCAACGTGTCAAAATCTTGTTTCTGATAACTTGGAAGAATGTGCCGAAGAAACTCTTCCAGTGGCATGTGACCAAGTTACTGAATGCCAACCTGGTTGTTGTATTGATGAGACAGAAGGAATTTGTGATTCAAATGCTCCAAAAGAAAACTGTGAACAAAACCAAGGATTATGGAAAAGTGATGCTTCTTGTTTAGTTGAAGAATGCCAAAAAGGATGTTGTACTCTTGGATCTAAAGTTGAATTTACAACAAAAAGAAGATGTACTAAACTTTCTTTAGAAAGGGGTTCTAATGTTTCTTATGGCGCAAATATGAATGAACTTGAATGTATTGTTTTGAAGGGGATAATAGTTTTTGGAGCATGTATAACTTCTGGAAATGTTTGTAAATTTAAAACAGAATTAGAATGTGCAGAAGTAGGGGGGGAATTTAATGAAAATATATTATGTTCAAATCCTGTTCTAGAATCAGAATGTATAAAGCAACAATCAGTTGGATGTGTCGAAGGTAAAGATGAAATTTATTGGTTTGATTCTTGTGGAAATAGAGAAAATATCTATAGCTCAAATAAAGATATAAGTTGGAATGGTGGAAGAATTTTATTAAAAGGAGATAGTTGTAACCCCCTAAAGGATAATATTGATTCTGAAATATGTGGAAATTGTAATTATTTTTTAGGAAGTCAGTGTAAGGAATCAAAACTTGGTGAAATAAATATTGAGAACGGAGATTTTGTCTGTGGGAATAAAAATTGTGTTGAAGAAAATGAAAATTATGGAAATGGAGAGAGTTGGTGTGTTTATGATGCGGCAATTGGTGATGGAAAAGATCCAGTTGGAAGTAGACACTGGATTCATTCCTGTGTTGATGGGGAAATAAAATCAAGTGGATGTGCTGATTATCGTGGAGGAATATGTGTTCAATCAGAAGATAGTGGGTTTTCAACTGCAGTATGTAGTGTTAATGGTGCTACAGAATGTTCTAAATATAACCAGGAAAAAGATATGGGGAAAAGAGAAAAATTATGTGAAGAAGATGCTTATTGTAGCTTAAAAAAAATAGATATTGATGAAGGATTTACTTTTAGTTTGTGTACTGGAGCTTACCCTAGAGGAATAGATTTGACAGGGAAAAATTATGAAAAAGCACAAGAAATCTGCAGCGTAGGAAGTCAAAAATGTACAATGATTTATGTTAAAAAACTTAATGCCAAATGGAAATGTGAAGCTAATTGTGATTGTGATACTCAAAAATTCACAGACCAAATGAATGACTTATGTATCAGCATGGGAGATTGTGGAAGTTATATTAATTATGTGGGAGATGGTGCAGATAGTGCTAAAACAACTCGTGCCCCTCAACCCTCATGGAAAGATTATATTGGCTATGCATCAAGAGACAAATCCAAATTTGCAGATCCAAAAGACCCAAAAGAAATTTTGGCATCCCTTGGAAAAGATAAAATTGAAACAGGAGAGATACTTGATGCAGAATATGATGAAGCCTCTGCAAAAAAGATTAAATCCATTAACGCAATAGGTGCAGTCAGTGGTGCAGCAGGAAAAATTGTATCTCTGGCTGCGGTTGTAGTTCCCTCAAGCATGTTACTTCAACCCACTGCAGTAGTAGGAGCATATACTTACTCCATAGCATTTGAGTTTATACCTAAATTAGTGGGTACTCAAACTGCACCCGCATTAGCCCCAACAACAGTTGGAGTATGGCTAAGTGGTATTGGTTATGCTTTCTCTGCATTAGGAGGAGCATTTATGGGAGCACAATTAGCAGTTAAAATAATGGGCGTCGAAGGAGATGCTGCAGCAACATCATTAATAGCAGGAGCAGTTGTGGGAACAGTCATGGGTGCAACATTTGCATTTGGAGGTGCAGGGGCAGCAGCAGTGGCTTCATTTGGAGTTGCTGGAACAGGAGCATTAGGAGCGGCGGCTGCAACCGCAGCAGTAGAAGGAGTAAGTGTTGCAGCTACAGTAGGTACAACAGGAGCAGGAGGATTTGGTGCTTCATTGGCAACATTTGCAGTTGCAATGGTTTGGGCCATAGTCGTTGTAGTGGTTGTTGCAGCAATTATGAAAATTATAGGAATTGGAAAAATGAAAAAAGTTGTTGTTGAATTTGATTGTATGCCTTGGGCACCTCCAGTAGGAGGGGATAATTGTAAATTGTGTAATGAAGATCCACTTAAACCTTGTACAGAATATCGTTGTACATCCTTGGGAGCTGCATGCCAAATAGGAGAATTATCTAAGAATACAGAAAACCCAATTTGTGAAAAAATAGAAAATGATTTTAAGGCTCCAATAATTTTTTCAGGAGACATAAGTCATGGTTATATATTTGAAAATGAAAAAAGAAATAAAATGGTTGAAATTCGAAAAGAAAATGGGGAGTGTATTAATGAATTTCAAATGGTTAAATTTTCTTTAAAGACAAATGAAAACACACAATGTAGAATTAGTACTATTGGAGAAATTAATGAATTTGAAGAAATGACAGAATATTTTGCAGAAGATAATTTGTTTGGAAAAACACATAGTCTTGAATATACTATGCCAAGCATTCAAAGTTTAACACATTATATAAATCTCACAAGAAATGATACAAATAGCTCAGAAATCATGGAAGAACTTGAAGAAGCATTTGAAAATATGAATATTCTTGTTAGGTGTCAAGATGTTTATGGAAACATGAATAAAGAAAATTATAAAGTGAACTTTTGTGTTAATTCTGGACCAGACATAACTCCCGCGTATATTGTAAATTCAATTCCTGCAAATAATGGTTTTATTAAATATGAAATTACTGAAACCAATGCATTATTTTACCTAAATGAACCAGCAGAATGTAAATATAGTCTTACCCCAGAAGAAGAATATAGTAATATGAGTTTTCCGATGATTTGTGATACAAATTTAATTGAAGTTGGTCTTGTTGGGGGAGTATGTACTACTAATTTAACAAATTTGAATGAAGACATGAATAATATTTACATTAAATGTAAAGACCAGCCTTGGTTACCTGCTGAAAATGATTCTTTGAGAAATATTAATACAGATGATTACAAATATACTTTGTATGCTTCAGAAAGTGAATTAATGATTGATTCCATATCTCCAAGCGAGGAAATTGATACTACAATAGAACCAATCTCTGTTGATTTGGAGGTTAAAACTTCTGGAGGGATAGAAGATGGAACTTCTGAGTGTTCATTTAGTTTTTTGGGCTATGATAATATGATTAGGTTTAAAGACACTAATTCAAATATGCATAAACAAACATTCAATACACTCATGGGAGGTTACAGAGATGTTTATATCTCTTGTAAAGATAAAGTAGGAAATAATGTCAATGTAAAAACAAATATTACTGTAAACATTGACACCTCTACACCTTCAATTATTAGGGTGTACCGAGGCAGTGGTTCTTTAATTTTAATCACCAATGAAATTGCAGAATGTGTTTATGATTTGGAAAATTGTAATTATCTTTTTGATTTAGGGACTCCAATGGCTACTGTGAAAGGAACTCAACATCTAACTGCTTGGAATACTGAAAATACACTTTATATAAAATGTAAAGATGAATTTGGAAATTTACCAAAACCTTCTAATCAATGTAGCATAGTTGTTCAACCATTACAACAGTGATACAGTTTCATCAACAGTAATATATTTTCTTCAACAGTGATAGTTACAAGAACAATAATATTATAAATGTATTTTAATTAATAAATAAATGAGAAAAGGTGTGATGAAGAAAAATATTTTTTTATTTTTAATAATTATAAATATTTTTTTAACAATTAATTTTGTTTCTGCAGAAACACTTACTGGTTGTTGTCATGAAATGACTACTGGAGCAACATGTCAATCACTTGAATATGATTCTAATGACTGCCTAGGAGACATTCTTCCTTCAACTTGTAACCTGGATCCAGTATGTAATTTAGGTTGTTGTATTGATGACGCAGAAGGAACTTGTGATACTGTTTCAGCACAATCAGAATGTGATTTACAAAGCGGAACATGGAATACTGAAGACTCATGTAATGTGGGATATTGTGAAGAAGTTTGTTGTGATTTGGGAAGTAAAACAGAATGGGTGACAAACAGAAGATGTGTTATTTTATCTGCTGGACGTTTTGATGTTATAAATATTAAACCTGGGATAACCTCAGAAACAGAATGTATTCTCGCTGGAGAAACCCAAACTAAGGGAGCATGCGTAATTAATGGAAATACTTGTCAAATACTTTCAAGCTTAGAATGTTCAACCATTGAAGACTCTGATTTTGAACCAAATACCTTGTGTTCGTCTTCAGAATTAAATGCTGGTTGTGACGCTCAAGATTATATTGGATGTGTCGAAGGTAAGGATGAAATTTATTGGTTTGATTCTTGTGGAAATCCTGGAAATATTTATGATGCTGATTTAGATGAAACTGAAACTCTTTTAACAAAATCAGAAAGTTGTGGTGCAAATGAAAATAATGCCGGAGATAAAAAATGTGGAAACTGTAATCGTTTTTTAGGAAGTATTTGTGCTGAATCTAAAAGTGGTGAAGGGGTTGAAGCTGGAGATTTTACTTGTAAAGATTTAAACTGTGCAGGAGACATTCCTGGAACAAATTTAATTCCTAGAACAAATGGAGAAAGTTGGTGCGGATATGATGGAAGTACTAAATTGGGAATGGATACTATTGGAAGCAGACATTGGATTCATGAATGTATTGAAGGGGAAGTAAAATCAAAGCCATGTGCAGACGGAAGAGCAGAAATATGTGATGAAGAGATAAAATGGGGAGTGGATATGGATAATTGGGATATTTCAACTATTAAGTTTCAATTTGGAACTCAGGCACAATGTAAACCAAATAATTGGGAAGAATGTTTAGCATTATCAATTCCTCAAGCAGATAAAAGCGATGAAAGAAAAAAAAATATTGTGGCATGCGTAGATAATCCTTCATGTTACTTAGCAAATGTAGATGATCTTAAAAGATTTCATAAAGATGAGGGGTGGGTAAAAGATCCAGAATATGTTTGTTTGCCTAATTATCCTCCTGCACTCCTTGACGCAAACCAATATCTTGACAAAGAAAAAAATGCAGAACAATGCTCAATGATGGAAGGTATGACTGATAAGGATTATAGTACTTGGTATTGTGGAGATAATGAGGATTGTTCAAGTAAAGTTTGGCTAGAACATATGAATGATATTTGTACTAGTTTTGGAGATTGTGGAATTTGG
>Ga0208904_1001027_pt1 | contig 20171 bp, 10 predicted proteins | sample AntAceMetag02UKB_FD_184774 | JGI IMG/M metagenome (GOLD analysis project Ga0208904, IMG submission 184774) | Saline lake microbial communities from Ace Lake, Antarctica - Antarctic Ace Lake Metagenome 02UKB (SPAdes) (version 2) | ecosystem: Environmental > Aquatic > Non-marine Saline and...
CTGCAGCATTTATTCTACCAATTCTTCAAAGAATGAAAAAAGAAAAACCAAGAGTAATCAAAACATTAGTTCTAGCACCAACTAGAGAACTTGCAGCACAGATTGGAGAAAGTCAAAGAGCGTCTACATCTACTGGAAGGACTGCTCATTGCCTATCGCAACCTGGACGAGATCATCAGAATCATACGCAATGAAGATTATCCTAAAAAAATAATCCAGGATAAATTCAGGCTCTCCGATAGTCAAACTGATGCCATACTTGAGTTACGGTTGCGTCAACTGGCAAAACTGGAAGAGAATAAAATTCGTACAGAACAGAACGATCTCGCGAGTGAGCGGGATCAGCTCGAAAAAACCCTGGGCTCCGAAGTCAGGATCAAAACCTTGATTCGGAAAGAGCTGGAGCAGATCGTCAAGATCTATGGAGATGACAGGCGCTCACCTGTAGTTAAACGACAGAATGCGGCTGCCTTATCGGAATCAGAGTTATTGCCAACAGAGGATGTAACAATCATTCTTTCGTGCAAAGGGTGGATCCGCTCGGCCAAGGGATATGAAGTCAACACCGATAAGCTTAATTTTAAAACCGGGGATGAACTAAAGACCCTCACAACTGGTCGTAGTAATCAAATGCTCGTCATCATGGACTCGACTGGCCGTTGTTACTCACTGCCTATTCGAAATTTGCCATCGGCCCGAGGACACGGTGAGCCACTGACAGGACGCCTTGTTTCCCCACCGGGGGTAACTTTTGAATGGATCACGGCGGGAGACCCAGAACAGCAGATTGTTTTGGCCAGTGATCTGGGTTATGGATTTATCACTAAACTCAGCGAGTTGCACAGCAAAAACCGGAATGGAAAATCAGTGCTGGTGTTCCCGAATGACGCCAAGCCTCTGCCGATAAAGATGTTGAATGATGCTGAGACAGATTGGCTGGTCGCTATCAGCAATGAATCGAGAATGCTGGTGTTTCCGATTTCTCTCCTCCCTGTTTTGCCGCGAGGAAAAGGGAACAAAATCATGCAGATCTTACAAAATAAAAATGAATCCCTGTCGTTTCTGGAGATACTACCAGCCAACCATAATTTAATCCTGCACTCAACGACAAAAAGGTTAACGTTGAGACCCGATGACCTGGGCAGTTATCTGGGAGATAGAGGGCGACGTGGACAAAAACTGCCAAAGGGATTTAAAAAAATTGAGAGACTGGAAACCAGAGAGATCAATCTAATGCTCTAATTGGGCTCAAAGGCGGTTGCAGTGGTTGTCCATCGAATATTGACTAATTTAATACAGCACATTTTTATACCAACAATCTATTAATTCTGGAGACGTATCATGACCGTTCATATCGCAGATCATCCACTGATTAAACACAAATTGGGGCTCCTGCGAAAGGTTAACCAGTCAACAAAAGATTTCAGAGACTTATCAAGCGAAATTGCCCGTCTACTGACATATGAAGCAACCAAAGATTTGCAGACTGAAGCCCGGACGATTGAAGGTTGGGCGGGACCTGTAGAAGCTCAATTCATCAAGGGAAAAAAAATCACCATCGTGCCTATTCTACGGGCCGGTCTGGGAATGATGGATGGTGTCATTGACATGATCCCTTCTGCGAAAGTGAGCGTGGTTGGCTTCTATCGGAATGAAGAAACACTTCAGCCGGTAGAGTATTATGTAAAACTGGCTAAGAACATCAATCAGAGAACTGCCCTGATTCTGGATCCAATGTTGGCTACCGGTGGCACCCTGTTGGGTACGATCGCTCTGTTAAAAAAGGCCGGTTGTACAAAAATCAAGGGTCTCTTTCTGGTTGCAGCACCAGAAGGTCTTAAAAGAATCGAGGATGAACATCCCGATGTTGAAATTTATGTGGCCAGCATCGACGAAAAACTAAATGATATCGGTTATATTTTGCCGGGACTAGGTGACGCCGGGGACAAAATCTTCGGTACAAAATAGAGTCTCTAGTGCAGTATTTTAAATAGATGGATAATTTGTCCACTTGAAATCCGTCGAGGGGATTCTGATTCAAAACACGCATGAATCCATCCCTGGAGCTGATGGAAAACCTCCTGTTTTCCATCGTTTTGAATCACAACCCTCTCGACTCTCAATCATTCATGTAAGTCTTTTTGCTTTATCGTCGCATCAATTTGAAACAAACCACTAGAGATATTGGAACTTTCAGCCCTGTGACCAACGATATGAAGTCGATTATCATAGACACATCTTCTGCTATTCTTTTATTTAAGTCAGAACTGATCTCACAATTGGTCAGTTGCTACAAAATACTATTCGCACAATCAGTTTATGACGAATTGACCCAGCGGGGGTACGCCGGATCAGAAACGTTTCGTCTGTTGTGCCAAAAAAACCAAATTCAGGTACTGGCATCTCAAAACCAACAATTCATCACCAGAAATTCCTTTCCTGCCTTTCCGGCGTTAGACTCAGGTGAGCGGGATACCATTCGCCAGCATATGCTTGGTATGGGAGATTTCATCATCATTGATGATGGCCGGGGCCTCAAATATTGTAAAAAAGCAGGGCTTTCCTTCATCAATGCACTCCTGTTTCCCCGCATTCTTTTTTTAATGGGGTCCATTTCAGAACCTGAATTCCAGAGAAAGAGTGCCGAAATCATTAAATGCGGCCGATATTCTAAAAGTATTATCGATATTGCATTAAACTTTTCAGATCAAGCCATTCAACCATTTTTACCATTCAATAGCTAACACCCATCATGCAGAAACGGTTTCCTCGCTGAATGCCATCTCAACCGATCGGAACCGGGTTCCTAATCCAATGTCTAATCATCAATCCGTCGGCAGACAAAAATCCAGATTAATTGAATGATGCAGAACGATCTCAAGAATCTTAACGATAGGATCAAACAAGCCCTCTGCAAAGATTACCACACTCTGAAAAGGCTGCTCAAGAAATTACCACATCCGGAAAATGACGCCTATGCCAAGCAGCTGACAAAACTGGAGGATCGATTAGCCAGATCAGAGAGCCTTGTACAACGCAGAACGGATAATCGTCCTCTCATTCAATACCCAGCCAGTTTGCCGATTGTTCAGAAAAAATCCGAGATCCAAAAAGCCCTAGAAACAAATCAGGTGGTCGTCATTAGCGGTGAAACGGGATCGGGAAAGACAACACAGATCCCTAAAATGTGTTTGGAGATAGGTCTTGGGATTCGAGGCAAGATCGGTTGTACACAACCCCGCCGGATCGCCGCTACTTCTCTGGCAACACAGGTCGCACGTGAGCTTGACTCGAAAGTAGGGGCTGAAGTTGGATACAAAATCAGGTTCTCCGATCAAACCCGGGAGGATACTCAGATCCAGTTTATGACCGACGGCATTTTGTTGGCCGAGATTCAAAGTGACCGTTTTCTCAGTCAATATGGCACCATTATCATTGATGAGGCCCACGAGAGAACTCTTAATATCGATTTTTTACTGGGCTATTTAAGGCAACTGCTTCCTCGAAGACCTGAATTGAAACTGATCATCACTTCTGCTACCATAGACGTAGAAAAGTTTTCAAGGTCCTTCCTGCAAATGACAGTCCCGGATTCTGAAACCTTTTTAGCCTGGAACGGGAAAAGCTCAGCCTATACCTCAGGCGCTCCCATTATCGAAGTCTCTGGACGGATGTATCCTGTGGAAACCAGGTATTCTCCGATAGATGAGATTATCGAGGAACAGGGAGAGATTACGATGATTGACCTGGTGAGAGATGCCATCGAGGAGATTCTGACTGAAACTGCCAGTGGAGATATTCTGGTATTTATGTCTGGATTCCAGGAGATTAAAGAAGCAGTAGACAAACTGGACCACCTGCAAGCTGAGGATTTCTGGATATTGCCTTTATATGGTCGATTGACAAAATCCGAACAGAACCGGATATTTCAGCCCGCTCAAAAGCGCAAGATCATCATCGCCACCAATATTGCCGAAACCTCTCTTACCATTCCCGGGATTCGGTATGTGGTCGATACCGGACGGGCCAGAATCAGTCAATACAATACACGATCCGGTACCAAAGGACTGCCAGTGCAACTGATTTCCCAAAGCAGTGCCAATCAGCGTAAAGGGCGCTGCGGACGCCTAAGCGATGGTATATGCATCCGTTTGTATTCACAAGAGGATTTCCTCAACCGGGATGAGTTCACCACACCCGAGATCCAACGGTCAGATCTAGCTGAAGTAATCCTGCGCATGTTGACAATGAAATTGGGGGATATTTCCACATTTCCCTTCATTGATCCCCCGGAATCAGCTCAAATAAGGGCTGGAATGCGCTCACTCAAGGAATTGGGCGCCATTGATGACAGAAAACGCCTGACGGCAACCGGGAAAGAGATAGGGGTCATGCCCGTCGATCCACGCACTGCCAGGATGATTCTACAAGCAAAGGAAGAGAACACTCTCTACCCAGTGCTCATCATTGCCTCAGCCATATCCTGCCAGGACCCCAGAGAAAGACCGGAAGACAAGCAAACACAGGCTGATCAAATGCATGCCCAATTTCGGTCAGAAGACTCAGATCTAATGACCATTTTAAATCTATGGGAGTACTACCACACAACACTGGACAGTCTGAAAACTCAGGGAAAAATGAGGAAATTCTGCAAAAAAAATTTTCTCTCGTACCATCGAATCAGAGAATGGCGGGATATCCACGCTCAGTTAGTCAGTATAGCCAAAGAAAAGAACTGGCCACTCACCCGCCCTGATAGCTGGGACTACGATGCGATTCACACCAGTATCCTCTCCGGCTACTTGAATCATATCGCACGCAAGAAAGATAAAAGAGTCTATGAGGGAACTCGAAATAAAGAACTGAGCATATTTCCCGGTTCTGGGCAATTCAAACGCCGCCACGACTGGATTGTTGCCATTGAATTGGTTGAAACATCCAGACTGTTTGCCCATCGGGTAGCGAAAATCAACCCTGAATGGCTTGAATCATTGGCTGGTCACCTCTGCAAAAAGCACTGGACACAACCCCGGTGGGACCCACGCAGCGCCACTGTCGTCGCATGGGAAAAGGTGACGTTTTATGGCTTTACGCTTATTGAGCAAAGAAGAGTAAATTACGGCCCTATCGACCTTGAGATGTCAAACACCATTTTCATCAGGGAAGCGCTGGTGGATGAAAAACTGGCTGCAACTCTCCCATTTCTGAAACATAATCGGTCTCTGATTGATGATATTCACAAAATGGAGAGCCAGCAACGAAAGCGGAATATTCTGGTGAGCCCTGACAAAATGGAGCAGTTTTATCAGCAGCGAATCAAGGGGGTCGCTTGCCTGAACGATTTAAAAAAGATTATCAAACAAAATGGGGGAGATCGATTTCTATTCATGACAAAAGAAGATCTGATGCAACAGGATCTTTATGAAAAGGATGACCTATTCCCGGACTATCTGAGCATTGGAGGGAAAAAATGCAGGTTGCGGTATGTGTTTGAACCGGAGAATGAAGAGGACGGAGTGACTGTTGAGTTGCCATGGGCGCTTTTAAACAGTTTGCAGAAAGCACCCTTTGAATATCTGGTTCCAGGGTTACTACAGGAAAAAATACTATGGCTACTCAAAAATCTTCCCAAATCATTGCGGAAAAAAATATTTCCGATCCAGGAAGTTTCGGAGCGAGTTTGGGATTCGATGACGTCGGTGCGGTACGCCTCTGATCAAGCTGATACACAGCAGCCTGCAAAGCGTGATTTTTTCAACGCATTATCAGAGGCACTTTTCAAAATTACCAGAGTCTACATCGAACCGGAAAACTGGGACACTCAGAATTTCCCCAAATACCTGCGCATGAACTTTCATCTGCGCCATCCCCAAACAGGAGAAATTATCCAGGGGCGATCTCTATCTGAAATCCAGCAAGGATCTACCAAAAAAAAGGATGATTGGGATATTCTGATTAAACCCCATGAACAAATTAACATCGAAACATGGGATTTTGAACCACTGTTGGAAGAGGTTCAGTTAAGTCAAAGTGGTGATGTCCCTATCTGGGGATTTCGGACCCTCAAAGTCAATGAAGGAAAGATCAAATTGTCACTGAGTAAATCACTGTCTGCTGCCGAGGAAGCTTCTACCCTGGCCATCGCCTTGCTGATGGAAAAAGAGTTAGGGGAGAACCTCAGCTGGCTTTACCATGAGTTGCGCTTTCCCCCCGAAACTTTAAACCAGTTTCAGAGCCTCTGGGACAACCGTATCGATATCACAGTCAATTTACTGCAAAAAAAACTGGGAACCACACCCAAAAAACTGAAAAAGGGTTTTGATGCAGAGGTGCAGCAAAGAGTGTATGAAATGGTCTATCAGGGACTCTTCGGCTACTCTGACGAGTTGATCCTAACGGAAAAAGCCTACAACAAGCGCCTGGAAACAGTTCGACAAGAATTGCAGGGTTTGGGGAGCAGAGTTGTGGATTGGATTAAGGATACAATGTCCACTCACCAGTCACTCCAGCTAGAATTGCGGAGCAATCACTCGCAACAATCTAATCATTTATTTGAGTTTATTGCAGGTGAACTGCAATTCTTCTTTACTGAAACATGCCTGTCCGAAATTCCTTTCGAACAATGGCGACACACATCCCGAATTCTGCGTTCATATCTACGGCGTCTTCAAAAAGCCTTGGCTGATCCAACGGGCGAGGAGAGAAAGCAAACTTTGACAGATCCCTACCAGAGAAAATGCCACGAACTCTGGCTGACACGAGAAAAAGCCACTTCGAAAGAGTTGTGGCATCTCAAGAAATTGCGCTGGATGCTCGAGGAGTTCAAGGTTTCAGTTTTTTCACAGGATTTAAAAACCGCTTTTCCGATATCAGACAAACGCTTGAATCGATTTATCGAAAAATACTTTTAAAGAAGCTTAAAACTACAATGAGATACACTTTTCTTCTCCCCCTACCACACCAAGGAATGTCTTGATCACCGTCATCTATTTTGTTATGCTGCTTAAAAATCAACATCATGCTCGATAACGGACTCAAGAGAGAGATAAATATAACTGAACTGTCTGATATTCCAGTTATATTTATCTTTGTTATGCAGCATTACAAATATTTCTAGAGGTTTGTATGGTTAAAATCCTGATTGTTGATGATGACCCCCAACTTATCGAACTGGTAAGCGAAATCCTGGCTTCTTTTGACTATGAATCGGAGTTCATCACCAAGCCAAAATTTCTTTTCGACATACTTGAAAGTGAGGAATTCGACCTGATTCTGATGGATTATTATATGCCTGAAGTTGATGGTGTGACGCTGCTCAAGGAACTGAAAAACCACCCCGCATACAGAGAGATCCCTGTTATTATGCTGACCAGCGAAGCAGACGACCAGCTTCTTGCAAATTGTTTCGAGAATGGGGCCAAGGATTTTATCAACAAACCCATCAGCGAGCTGGTACTCCAGTCAAGAATCAAATCGGTCATCAACAGGCAGAGAAATCTGAAGAAAATCCAGGATCAAAATGATGAACTGGAAAATATGCTGCAAACAGTCGAAAAATACTCATCTGAACTTAAGAGTGAAATCGTTGCAAAAGACCAGGCTCTTAATTTACTCAAGACCACATTCGATGGAATGACAGAAGGCGTGATCACTCTCGATTCCCATTTTATTGTTAAAATGGCCTCCGCCAAGGCAACACAAATCCTGGATATGGATGAAGCGGAAACCCTGGGCAAGCCTGCCACTTCTCTTTTGGGGTCAGCAATCGCTGGGCCAAACGGGTTAATTGTAGATTGTGAAAACAGTGAAGCCGGTATTACAAACGCACAAACCCAAGTACTCTGTCCATCTGGGGCAATTATTCCAGTCAGCCTTTCCATTACACCCCTTAAAAAATCGGGCTCAAATGCGCGCTGGCTTCTTTTCTTCCGTGATAGAAGAGAAGAGGAGCGTATGATCAGAGAAACGGTTAATGTTGGAACCTTCGGTAACATGATCAGTTGCGATCTAAAAATGAAGGAGATCTTTCTGCTCATTGAAAATATTGCAACAAGCAACGCTACTGTTTTGATCCAGGGAGAGAGTGGTACCGGTAAAGAGCTTGTTGCACAAGAGATCCACAATAGAAGCCGACGGGCACAAAAACCGTTCAATGCCGTAAACTGTGCCGCCATCCCGGTCAATCTGCTTGAAAGCGAATTCTTCGGTCATGAGAAAGGATCTTTTACTGGTGCCCACCAAAGAAAGATCGGGCGGTTCGAACTGGCACATGAAGGCACACTGTTTCTGGATGAAGTCAGTGAAATCCCCCTTGAGCTTCAAGGGAAACTCCTGAGAGTCCTGCAGGAACAAAAATTTGAACGGGTGGGCGGAACAAAACCAGTCCAGGTCGATGCACGAATCATCGCAGCAACAAACAAAAACCTTTGGCAAATGGTACAGGATCAATTATTCAGAGAAGACCTCTATTATCGCCTGGATGTTGTCTCAATCAACCTTCCACCACTCAGAGAAAGGCTGCAAGACGTCTCACTCCTCCTCACCGCCTTCATTGAACAACTGAATAAACGAGAACAGAGAACTGTCAAAAACTTTTCTGCCAACGCCATTCAAAAGCTGGTACGATATGTCTGGCCAGGTAATATTAGGGAGCTATACCATGTCGTCGAATATGCCTTTGCTGTCAGCAAGGGGGGTATTTTGCGCAGTGCTTATCTGCCTGAAAAGATCCTTAAAGGCACCTTAACAGAAAACAAACCTGCAGCACCGCCTGTCCAAAGCGAAAAGGAAATGATACTCAGAGCCTTGGAACAGACTAATTTCCGTAAAGGAAAAGCCGCGGCCCTTTTGGGAATTTCTCCCAATACCCTGTATAGAAAACGAAAAAAATACGATATCTGAGTAGCGGAGTACTCAAATACCCGCTGCTCGGCTTTCTCAAAAATAAAATGGAAACAATGAAGATTGCCTTTTTGGCATCCCATGGTGGCAGCAATATGCAAGCGATTATCGATGCGGTCAAACAAGGCCGATTCAGTGCAAACCTTGTTGCCGTTATTTGCAATAATTCTGGGTCCGAGGCGATGCAGAGAGCTGAATCGGAAAGCATTCCCAATTACCATATCAGCGATCTGACACATGGAAGTCCCGATGAAGCAGATGTTGCTATTGTGAAAATTCTTAAAAAAAGCGGAACCGACCTCGTAGTGCTGGCCGGTTATATGAAGAAAATTGGAGACCAAACCCTCAAAGCCTATCAGGGCCGGATCTTGAATATTCATCCAGCGCTGCTACCTAAATTCGGAGGCAAAGGAATGTATGGAAAACGGGTACATGAGGCTGTTCTTAAATCAGGAGACCCGGTCACTGGCGTGACCATACACCTGATCGACGAAAAATACGATAGTGGTCCCATCCTCGCACAGGAAGAGGTCGCCGTCCTGGAAAACGATACCGCTGATTCCCTGGCTGCAAGAGTGTTGGAAAAAGAGCACACACTTTATGCAGAAACCATCGCAAAAATCATCTCCAAAGAGATCCAGCTTCCAGACGTTTGATCTCTACTCTGTTTCCTGATTTTGTCCCCAGCAAATCATCAATCCAGTTGCCCGCGCAGTCAGTATCCTGGTTGGAGATACAGCAAGTCAAAGCTGCATGCGACAGGCAAGTGCAAAATCTTCAGGGTAGTGACCGTTTATCCAACGTAGTTGGGCTTCGCTGAAAGCACCAGGAGATTCAGGCAGTTTTGGTAGGAATGCATATAGCAGGCGCTGGTCCGAATCAATCGAATCGAAGCTTTTTGGATACTCAATAGTCGTTATCATTCTCGCTCCTAAACCAGACAGGACTTTAACCGCAATCAACATTGCACTATCGATGGATTGACGAGTGTTTGCGTCAGTTTCCAGAATATTACCCACCGGCTTTAAAGTCATCAACTGGATTTCCCACTGGGACGTCTGGGCCTTTGGAACGAAAAGCATCACGTCACTGTCTTCATGGATGATCAGGCTGGAAGAGTTACTTTGATGTTCATCCATCCTTCGATTGGATCGAATCGCCTGAATGTAACTTTCAAAGAAATTGGCTCCAGATTGTGAGCGAAAGGAACTGGTAAAATCAGCAATAAGATCACCACAACCGTATGAGGCCAGGGTCAAATCAGCAGGTTGACCGGAGTCTATGGTATGTGCTGAAACCGTGGTGGGTATGAGCGCAAATTGTTGATGGATTTGTTGATGGGAGGCATGCAACCGGTAATGGCTGGGCGCAAAATCAAATCCGAAATTCCAGCCCCAAAGTGTGCGATTAAATTCAAATTTTCCCCCTGCCGTCTTAGAAAAGTATTCGAGGATCCCCTTCCTCACTATTTCCAGCTCAGAGATTGTCAAATTTCTTCTTTCCGCAGGTAATTCAATCCCACACTGTTGTGCCAGCCTCCCAAAAGTCCTTTGATAATAGAGATGGCGCAAGCCTGTTATATCCGAGGAATTCAATTCATTGATGTCATACCTGATTGAATCATTTGCCATATTAGCTGCATAGTGCCCCCAGGGGATATAACTGTTTCTCCTTAGATACTCATAAATGTGGGATCTAGATTTATCACAGCTCCAGTCACCAACGATCTCGCTTTTCCCTTGTACTCCGGGCCTTAAAACCATCACCTCCTTGTATATATCCGGAAGATGGTGATTATTAACCAGTACTTCAAACAGGGTATGATCCGTTATTTTGGCTGAAACACCTCCGCGATTATTCTTTAAGTATCTAATACCAACCGGCCATCCGCCGGGTTTTTCAAAGTCGAATTCACAGCAATATTTTGCAAGACAAATCAGATCATCAGGGTCGGTGGATGTCGAAGCAAGCGCAATGCGCAATTGATCCGGCAGCATATTAATCATGTGTTGCAGGTCCTTGCTACCACCCGGGGTTTCTGAAGACCACTGCTCGATTGTCTGTTTTAACGAAACATCAGGAGGCTCCGGTAGTCGAATGGCTGCAGGATTCCCTACCTTACTTTCTGCCCAACTTTTACAAATATATGTCGTACCTCGGAACGGGAACGCATTAGGGATTTCAAATATCCAATCCGCATTCCTTTCTTCCACCACACCCGGCGGAAAATTCGCCTGATTTTCATTCGTTTCGCCACCTTCTATTGTCCCCAGGGAGCTAATTTCATCAGTTTCACGGAGATTTGCCACCTTAAACTGCGGCCGGTGAATTCCCCACTGAAAACGCCCCTGTGGCGTCACACATGTCTGTAAGCTCAAAACTACCCCTCCCTCAAAACGTGTTTTAAAAATGCCCCTGTCGTTTCTTCTATAGTCCCCTGTCGTTTCTTCTATCGTAGCGAATCGTTTTTTTACGGCAGCGTGATTGATTCAGTTTCTGACTGTTTTCACACCTGTATTCCGGAAAACAATGAATTTTCGTCGATTTATAACCAGATTCGATTGATTGGCTGAAAAACTCACTATTTTTCGATTAAATTCGATGATGATCTCTCTGAAAACAGGCGTACAACCTCTGGCTCCAGCCATAACTAATTGTAATTATTAACCCCACAACTATTGGCATATAAATCGCAGCTTAATAGGCACGTCATAGACTTACGATCAGTTCTTTCCATTATCTTCTGTTATGACAAAGCATTGTATCTGTATCATGAAGAAATGGGTGTCCGAAACAGTAATGACGATTTCCACATAATTTTTGAATACTTGGCATTCATACCCAATTACAAACCAGTACTAAACACTGATTAAACCGTTTCAGTGATTATTAATTAAGAATGTACAGATGGCAACAGTTAACATCAAGCCAACCACCTACCGTTATCCAATCCCTGACGCTGAACCAGAAAGTTTCAAAATCATTTCTGTATCCCAGAAGATATCCCAGTGCATCCGTCTTCCAGATCTTTTCAATGTAGTTCTGGAGTGCGCATTGGATTGCTCGGGAGCCCAAAAAGGGATTATTTTTTCCATAGAAGAAGGGAAAGCATGGGTACGATCAAAAGCCAGAAAAGAACGGAATAATGGGATTTTTGTTCAAGCCCTTCCCAAATCCAATTTATCCACTGTCGAACAGGATGATATCTTGACCGCAATTATCCAGCACGTTATCGAAGTCGGCAAAGAGGTTATCATCGATAATCCCAATACCTTAAATACAAATTGCAAACAAAATACAGACTGTTCTCCTCCTACACGGATGATAGCTTTCCCGATCATTCGTGAATCAGAAACTATCGCTATCATCTACCTGGAAAACAGTAACCAACAGCAGCCTTTTTCAAAAGATATCATCTCTATGATCTCAGTTATTTGCAAACAAGCAGCGATATCATTTCAGAATGTTCTTCATTTTGACCTGCTTGGCGAAAAAGTAATCAAGCAGATGAAAAAGGTTCATAAAATAAAAAAAGAGATCGAAACTAACAATTGCTCAAGAACTGATTACTTGACGTTCATTGATGATGCCATTCGATCAAAAATCGAAGATGTCATCGGATTCAGCAACCTCATTCAAAGCAGGGAAAAAACAAGCCCACTGAATGAAGAGACGCGTTACTACTTGACGCACATACAAAATTCAACGCTGGAACTATCTGAATTCCTCAAGAATGCGTTTATTTTCTCTACCCCATTCTCCACTGAAAAGCCTAATTTATACGAAGCTCTAAATCTAAAACCTCTGATCCATAGCATAATTCAAAGCAACCAGGATTCTGCCATAAAAAAATCTGTGGCGTTCGACTTCAATTTCAAAGAACCCCTGCCAAAAATAATTTATTCAGATCGGGGTTTGGTCAATTGGATTTTGATGACCGTCATCAACAAAACGATTCAACTTTCTCACCAAAATGACATAGTTGACCTCACTGTTTCAGCAACAACCAAAGACCTCAAAATTGCTATCACTCGGAAACAGGTCCGTTCCAAGAACAAATGCATCTCGAATCAAATACCGAAAAGAGTAAGTAAAACAGTAATTAACTATGGGGATCCCCTATCAGCGAACATAGTGGAAGAGTCATCTTTTCGAGCGTTTTTCGATTTCATTGATCTTGATATGATAAAAAGGGCGCTCAAGCTGCTAAAAGGAAAGCGTACCATCGCCACGAAGAAACATAATTCAAGCCTTACGGTTACAATTCCCATCAATGAAACACTAGCCAACACAACGCAGCTGAAAAAACAGTCCTGTCAAGTAGGCAAAACACTTCGGAAAATGCCACCATCGGTAGCTAATGAATTACTTCTGGATTTCAAAACCCTGCAATCAACTCCGATTTACAAAGGGGGTACTCTTTATCGAATCATCCGGAAAGCAAAACTATCCTGTGAGGGTTACAATTCCAAGTATCCCGCGATTTTAGACAAAGCAAAAACCGCAGTTTTTGAGGGTGATACATTAGTATTAAATCGACTCATCACCAAATTGCTGGCGATTCACCTGCAAGAGGCCACACCACAGTAAACCGCAGGTATTTCTTCCAAAGTGTATCAGTGGGAATTCGAATACCGCGTTCAAACCAATAAACACAATAAAGACATCAAAGGTCAATTGGATTTTTGAATTCTCCAGACATGACATTGTACTATACCAGAACACAGAATACTGCCTTTTCCAATAAAACATTTTATTGGCCGAAAGAACACCCTCCAAGCACGATTTCATTCATTGAAATCTGTTTACTTAATCACAAATTAATAATAGTATTAATTTTCAATTCGACTCATTTTTACTATTCGTTGCGCCACCCCGTGTAAATTGATTAAGATGAAGCCGCTCTAATGAAAGCGAATGCTTTTATTAAGCATCCATCAACTATCATAACTATGGCCGTCCAAAAAAAGAAGCAAACCGAGATTAACGTCAATGATCTGAAAGCCGGTATGATCATAACCGCCTATACCAGCTTTGACTTCAACTACCGTCCGATGGACAAAGGTACCAGCGATTTTGTTCGACACAATTTCAGAAATACCAGAGCGATAATCAAACGTGACGGCAACCAACAGGACATTCCCATTAAAATCCTGCAAACTGGTGACGAACTCCTAAGAATCCATAGTTTTCCACCAACTCTGAAAAAGCTGACCACCGTTAATAATGCACTTGTCAAGGAGCTTAAAAAACGAGGAATGATCGGTTTTCAGGCCAAAGCAGATAGGAGCATTGCCGACGAATCCAAAAGAGATTTGAAAGAGTTGATCAAGCTGGTAGAACAAACATCGGATAAAAAGTCCCGCAAAGGACTGTCGGTCATCCAGGAAAATAGACAACAAAAAGCCGACATCGCCAACAAACTGATCAAGAAAGTGGCCGAAAGTCTGAAATACAGACGCGAAGCGACCGCCTCGGTCGAGAATACTATGGATCAGCTGCGCAAGGGTAAATCCAGTCTCAACGATATCAAACTTTTTGTAAAATCGATCAGTAAAAATGCCTCAACAAGTGCCATGGCTGCTCTAGCAGGACTACAGCAAAGTGATCAGATATATTCCCACTGTGTTGATGTCGGAGCTATATTTCAAACCACCTATACAAAGATCATCGAAAATAAAAAGACCCGCAACGTTTTCCAGAATCAGTATGATGTGTTTATGGCAGCCTTGCTGCATGATCTGGGAAAGTCCAAGATCCCCAAAGGAATCATCGATAGCACTGAACACTACGAGAAGAATAGTCGTGCCGCACAAATCATGAGATCTCATCCGATTTTTGGAGCACAATTACTCGCTAAAATGAACATGCCCAATAGCATGATCAACATGACGCATCACCACCATGTCAAGCAGGAAACTTCCATGCTTTCCAGTTATCCAACTGGGGTGGATTTTAAAGATGTCAAGTTTGAAACCCGGTTATTATCCGTCGTGGATATTTATCAAGCGCTGGTGGGAAAACGAAAATACAAAAAGTCATGGTCACCGCCAGCAACCATGCGATATTTAGACGCCCTGGCAGGGATTGAATATGATTTGAGAGCATGGGAACCGTTTCTTCAGATTATGGGCATCTATCCCAAGGGTTCCCTTGTAAAACTCAGCGACAACAGTCTCGGTTTTGTAATGAATGTGCCCGGAAAGGGTCAAAATCTAGAAAAGCCACTGGTTGCGATTATCCGTGACAGCCGGGGGGAGGACCTGACACACCACGATATCATTGACTTGAGTGTTGAAAGAGGGATCAAGATCGTCAAAGATATAGATAGTCAGGAGATTTTTGGGGACAACGCACTAGCAGTTTTTACCAGTATTTCGATCTCTTAGGTAGAGCTCCTAAAATTTTCGAAAAAAGGTTTGCCACTAGTTCTGTTCCAGGGGAATTTCCATTTTAAAAACACTGCCCTTTCCTGGGGACGTTTCCATGACTATTGAACCATTCATCTGATTGAGTGTGTTCATCACAGCATCCATACCAACACCTCTTCCCGAAACGTCTGTCACATTTTCAGCGGATGAAAAGCCGGCCAGAAACAGGATGCGCCAGAGTTCTGCCTTGGCTATATACTCATCAATTAAAGTTTGATCCAAATTCGGTTTACTGCGAGCTATTTGAACGATTTTCTCTTCGTCCAGTCCAGCACCATCGTCACCGATAATCAGATTCAAGTTGTCATCTTCCCTAAAGATTTTCACATAAATTTGACCGATCTCATCTTTGCCGGCTGATTTTCTTGTTTCAGGAGATTCCACACCATGATCGACACAATTTCGATATAAGTGCCCGAGATTGACATTTAGCGTTTTCGCCATTTCCCTTAGTACTGTTAACCCCTCTTGAATGTCTACCTGGAAATCAATGTTTTTGCCAAGTTGCTTCGCCAGACGATCCGTATCCTTTTTCCAATTATTGATAATGCGGTTTGCAGAAACGTTATTTCGACTGAGGATCAGAGAAGTGACCGCTTTATAGTCCTTGTTTTTCGAAGCTAGTGCCAATTCAGCAAATTCCTCTTTTGTAAACGAGACCCCATCCAAGACTTTAATGATACCTTCCCCCAGGTTTTCTTTAAATGACAATGCAAACTGGAGTTCTTGTTCGAATACCTGGAAATGATCCATAAATTCATCGTAATGCTTAGAGATGCCGTCGTTGTCAATCTTAAGAAACCAATCCTCCAGAGCATGGATCACCTTTTTCAGTTTCAGAAGCTCAAACTGCCCGCTCAACCCCTTTGAGCCGTGAAGTGTCCTCATTACATCCCGTAGGTACTCATCAGGTGGTTGCTCTTGTTTATCCCAGTATAATTCGGCAAATTCGTCCATCAATTTGAATGAATTCTGAGTATCATTTAGCATATCCATGAACCCACCGATATTCTGCTGCATTTTATCCAGAATATTTTTTTCCTCCGCCTCTTTTTTCGCAAGTTCTCTTTCAAGGGTCAAATCTTCCATTCTCACAAATACAGAAACCACATGACCGCCTTCCTGCAGAAAAGAGTAATGAAGCCTGAGAATACGATCGTTGATGGTGATTTCCTTAGGTAGCAAATCCATCACCATGGCATTATCAAATTGATTCCCGCTAAAAAGCATATGAAGGGCTCGGTAATAGTTGCGTAGTACTTTGCGATCCCTCCTGAAGGCCAGGTCCGCAAAGGGAACCCCTGCCAGGGATTCTACTCCCAGATATTCAGCCGCAATTTTTGTATAGTTCTCTCCAATTTCTCCTGCTTTATCTATGGAGAACGACCCCTGACCAATATTGTCAATAATCTCCTGAATCAGCCGCCGTTGTTCTTCTGCCCGGACACCACTCAGCCTCGCTCCTTCCACAACATCCTGAAAAATCTTCTCCTGCAATCCTGGAACATTCCGGACAAGCTCTACAAATTTCTGCCTGGGAATAAAAAGGGCTTCACAATCGTTAGTCGGAATTACAGTCACAGAAGATTCAACTTCTCCTGTAATACAAGGGCCATCACCGAAAATTCCGTTACGGACAACGGTTGCAATTTTGCTATTGTGCTTAAAAACTTTGACCGCGTCCTTCACAAAGTAAACCCCTTTCACCTCATCAAATTGGGCTAAAAACGCCGCATCCGCTTTCAGTTCTTTTTCTTCGATATACTCTGCGATAGCAAGTAGATCAAAATCCGACGTATTAGCGAAAATAATAACCTCCCGCAGCTTATCGAGTTTTTCCTGCCATATACCCCTTTCATTCCGGAGTTTATCATTCGTATATGGAAATCGATTAAAAAACATCCGACCAATGCTTTGGAATATTTTTTGGGCTGTCTCTTTGATCGTCGGTTCCAACATGGAATTGACGACTTTTCCGGTCAACTCATAACAAGCTTTAGCAAAATCATCTTTCTCCTCCCTGTCCAGCTGATTTATCTTTTTTGAAACGCTCGCTGGATTCGGATCGCTAAAAATTTCAGATATCTTGGCAATTTGTTCAGGTGTCATGATTATTATTCTGTTACGATAATGGTGCGAATGTCCCCGGTTATATCAATATGTGATGCATGGTATCGTCCCACGTTTGATACTTCCTGATTTTTAATATCAATATAGTATATAACAGGAACAGTGGTGCTGTTTCAAACATAATAAAGCGTTGTTATACAAGAAAATCAATGGTGATGCAATTTATTACATCTCTAAACTAAATTGCATTGGTTTGTCTATTTGTACCTAGCATTTTTCATCGATTATCATGTTTAAGCAAGCGTGAATCTTTCATCCGATGATTCCGGGGCAGAAAACAGGTCGGTCATAGATATTCTGAATTTGCTATACATTCATCGCTGATTAGACTTTTGAAAGCTGAAAACCATTACTATGACACATTTTCAGCATCAATCTCCCTCTACCTGGCAAAACAGTTCGATAACCACTCTTCGTTTTTAAGTCGCTATTCCATAAACTAATGGTCTGTTTCAAATTATCGTACGATTATAGTCGACTGTTTCAGAATCGAGGGGGTATCGATGCTAAATACGTTGTTCCATCAAATTAACCCGAAAGAGTTGTAAATGACCTCTCCACTCAAATCTCCTCTGTTCAGTTCAGTATGAAGATTGACTCAAAAACAAAACCGTTGTATTGCTAATAAGAGCGGATTGTACTTGATCAAATGAAAAATTTCGACAACCGCCACTGTTTAAGCCCGTGAACAGACAAAAGGCGTACTGAAACGGGTAATCCAGTATTCATGATTTTTTTTGTTTAATCGTCCTGACTATTCCATGACACCAGTCCTCGAAGCTCTTAAACAACAACTGAGCAATAACCAGCTCGCGACCTATTACGTTGAACAGTTGCTCGCTAGTATGAGTGAGGCATTAAAAAATGAGCTGACAGAAATACTTCAGTCTACCATACGAAAGTATACTTCACTACCTGTTATAAGTGCGGTTCTGGACAGCAGCACAGATGTCGGCTCACATCTTCAGGCAATTTTCGATCTCTTTCCGGCTACTTTTTTTCTCATCAGCAACGATCTTTACCAGGAACCTGAGCATTTCAAATCTGCAAAACTACTACAACTGGCTGGAATTGCATCATCCCTGACAAGGTCTCCAAATCAAAATTCTCATATTCAGCAATTTGTAGACAGTATCAGCCCTGCTGATACCCACGAAGATTTGATACAGAAGATATCGGATCAAAACACGGATTTGTCCTACTTTCCAAAAATTATCAATACGGATTTTAAGCTCATTCGAAAGAAGTACAAGAATCTGGTGATCACCAAAGATATTCATGATTTGATTGATATGGTTTTTGGTTTCCAGGGGTTATTGCAAATATTTTTAAAATACTATTTTGAGCTGATTTGCAACGCAGGCAGTGACGATGCGGCACAACACATCGACAATCTTTTCAGCAATCTTTTCGCTACGCTTAAATATCAGGAAATCAAATACTGGAACAATTACTCGGACAGCCGTACACTACAAAACCAGCTATTTAATATCATCAAGATGGATTCTCCTTCCCAACGGCATCCTGTTTTAAGAAAACATCTTTTTGATAGTCTGAAACAGTACAACCCGGTATTCAAAGACGCCCGCAGTCAATATACCGCCCCGGATGTCCGCCAGATACATATGGGGCAGTTGGATGCATACAATGCTCTTTCCGTTCCAAGACTGATATATCTGCTGAGAACGGTTTCCCACTGCAAGGGGAAATCCAACCTTGTGTATTTACTATCTCAAACACTGAAAAGCCAAAATCAGAAGCTCTTCCAGTTGAACAAGCTGATTCAAGCTGAAGAAAACAAAAGTGACAAGGAACTCGCTGATCTGGTCCAGTATTTTGTCGACAAACTATCACTGACACAAGAAAGAGCCAACCGTCGCTCATCAAAAACGTCGGGAATGGGAACGGTTATTCAGACAGCTGAAAGTTTACGCAAGTTGAAGGCTAAGAAATTACTGAAAGAACAAGAGACGAGAGGTGGTTTGACCCATGATCAGTTGAATCGCCTCATGAAGGAAAAGTTCAAGAAGATGTATCAGCAGACACATACCGACGGGGGGATTAAATCCAAGCAGACCACAGATCACCTAACAAAGTTTGCATCTATTGCCCAACCACTCCTGACCTTGTCTGCCGGAGAGTCACGCCCCCAAGCCCTCAGTAATTTCCAACTTTCAACCCAGCAGATGCTGAAGGAGATCTCCGATAAGGGTCATCTGACTGAAGAAGAAATTAAAGCCTTCAGCCTAAAAATTACGACAAAAAACAAAGAACTGATGTCGTCCGGAGCAGAGGATCAAGACGTCATCATGGAACAGATCGGTATAGTGCTGACAAATGCCACTCATCGGTCACAAAAGAGATATCAGATAAAATATAAGCGCTCCCAGGCTAGGAATCAGCAACAGCAGCGTCTGACATACGACAAGGTCAGCCAATTCCTTAAAACCAGATTAACTGATTTATACAAACGCGTTAAGATAGATGGCGCCCTCACACAGGATAAGGTTACCAAATACCTGTCTAAGTTCACTGACGCGGCGCAACCATTGATGTTGGACATCTCTCTGGAACAGCAGACGGCGGAGATAGAAAAATTCAAGATTTCTACTGATGAAATTTTGAAAGGGTTCACCAGAGACAGCTCCCTGTCTAAAAGTTCCATCAATCGGTATCAAAACGAGATTCAACAACTAACTATTCAGCTAG
>Ga0208904_1001029_pt1 | contig 20164 bp, 12 predicted proteins | sample AntAceMetag02UKB_FD_184774 | JGI IMG/M metagenome (GOLD analysis project Ga0208904, IMG submission 184774) | Saline lake microbial communities from Ace Lake, Antarctica - Antarctic Ace Lake Metagenome 02UKB (SPAdes) (version 2) | ecosystem: Environmental > Aquatic > Non-marine Saline and...
TTTTTACCTTCCAGGATTACCCTGAATTAAAGATTCCTAACACTACAAATTCATTGGATGGATCCTTTACAAACTTGAAATCAAAACTAAGAATTCATCAAGGGATTAAAGACCAAATGAAAATCATCTTAACTGACCATTTTTTGGCAAAATAGCCCCCTAAAATTACCATTAGGCCTTTTTTTACGATAAATATTTTTTAAGATAGGCAGTTTGGATTGTGCAAATTGTTCAACGCAAAATTTATGGAAGTATGGAACAAATTAAAGAGGAACAGACATGCCTGTTCCCTACACTTCTTACGTCTCATCTCCATTCTTTCTCGACCATCCGGCAGATCCTCTCTACGTTCGGACGTCAGCCGGAAGGTCTTTAAAGACGCAATATTTTGCGTCTTTACATCAACATAATATTTCTCTACTCTTTCTACTCCTTGCTCTTCACCATTTCCCACACTTTATCCAACTCTTCAAGCGACTCTTCTTTCATCGATCGATTTTCAATTTTGTAATGTTCTTCAACTTTACCAAAACGTCGGTAAAATTTGTCATTACTTTTTTTGAGAGCTTCTCCGGGATGGATATCATAAAAACGGGACAAGTTCACAAGGGAGAAGAGAATGTCACCAAATTCTTCCATGGCATGTGCTTTATTCCCGGATGCCTGAGCTTCTTTGAATTCACCGAATTCTTCATCGACTTTTTTCCAGACATCCTCTACATTATCCCAATCAAATCCCATAGCGGCTGCTTTTTGCTGCATGCGATACGATCTATGTAATGCGGGTAAAGTCCTTGGAATACCATCCAGCAATTTCCCTTTTTTCTTTTTTCCCTTTTCATGTTCCCAAATGGTTTTGGCTTCCTGGGCAGTATACTCATTATCGGAATCAAAAACGTGTGGATGGCGATTGACCATTTTATCACGGATACCGTTGCATACGTCTTCAAAGGTAAATTCTTTATTCTCTTCCGCAATTACGGTTTGGAAAACAATATGCAATAATACATCACCCAGTTCGTAGCGAAGCTTATCGACCTCTTTATGTTCAATGGTTTCAATGACCTCATGGACCTCTTCAAGGAAATAGGGTATCAGTGACTCACGAGTCTGTTCACGGTCCCAGGGACAGCCCCCGGGGGCTCTGAGGGCACGAACAACATCAATCAGTTCATCGAATTCTTTCATTGTATTACTCTGTTCCTTTATTGATTTCTCTGTGGCATGAATAGATCCTTCACTTCGTTCAGGATGACAGTTTACACCGTTCTTCTCTATCTCATCATTCCCAGTGCTCAGTGCTCAGTGCCCAGTGCTCAGTGCCCAGTGCTCAGTGCCCAGTGCTCAGTGCCCAGCGCCCAGAGATCATCGCGTACGTGTGATGCGTATTCGTTGTACCCGGCGGTGCTGCATTTCATCAACGACAAAAATGTGGTTTTTATAACGGAAAGAATCATGCTTCTGGGGAATACGGCCCAGATGATCCATGACGAAACCACCTAAAGTATCATAAACCCGTTCTTCAGAGAATGTGATATCAAGATTTTCTTCCAGGTCATCCAAATTAATACTGGCATTAACGGCGCATTCATTTGGGGTCAACCATTTTATATATGGAGCTTGTACTTCATTCTCATCCTGGATATCGCCGACGATCTCTTCTATGGCATCTTCCAAGGTAACCAACCCACTCGTACCACCATATTCGTCAACCACAACAACGATCTTAGTTTTCTTTTCCTGGAAAACCCGAATAGCATGTGATACGGAACATTTCTCGGGAAGAAAAAGCGGTGGATGGATCAGATTTTCTATTTCTGTTTTTTTGTTCCCGTCGAGATATGCCAGAACATCTTTTTCAAAAATAAAACCTATAATATTATCCAGGTTTTTCTTAAAGACCGGAAATCTCGCAAAGGGTTGATTGGCAACAAAGAAGAAAATATCATCAATACTTCGATCGACATCCACAGCGATCATATCCGGTCGAGGGATCATGATCTCTCTTACGCAAGTATCGGTAGATTCGAGCAGCGACGTGATCATCTCAATTTCTTTTACTTCAAATTCACCACGCTCTTCACCAATCTGTACCAAGGTCTTGATATCCTCTTCATTGTCTATCAGGTTATCCTTTCCCATTTTCAAGGACTTCTCGGTAGCTCGCCCGATAAAATATAAAATAATGGTTAATGGAAAAAACAGCGTGTAACAGATACCGATAAACCAGCTCATGCTCAAGCTGACTTTTTGAGTATTACGCAAGGCAATTGTTTTGGGAACGATCTCTCCGAAAATAAGCACCATTAAGGTAATAACAACAACTTCAAGAAAAGCGGTCAGCAAATGAGACCAGGCATATTGTTTAGACAATTCATACGTCATAAGAGCCGATAAAGTTGTGAGTGCAATATTGACAACAGTATTACCAATCAGGATGGTGATAAGCAATTTATGAGGTTTATTGAGAAGTTTTAGCGTGCGTTTTGCCGCAATACCCTTCAGCTTATGCAAGTTTTCTTTGCGAGTACCGAATAAAGCTGTTTCCGAACCGGAAAATATTCCGGAAAATATCAACAGCATGACAAAAAGCAAAATGTTTAAAGCAATGGACATATTATTTATCAAAATATTGTGTTAAAAAACGATTTTCAAGTTCTGTCATTTCCCGACGTTCCTCATCTGTTATATCATTATAACCGCAAAGATGACAAGCGCCATGAATAAAAATGCGCGCAAATTCCCGATCAAGCGCTTGCTTAAATTTTTCCGCATTCTGACGAATACGTTCGGGGCTTATATATAATTCCCCTTCCAGTATCGGTTCTTCATCTATTGTAAAAGAAATGATATCCGTATAGACATCCTGCTGAAAATATTCTTTTTTCATTTTACGCAGGGCGTCGTCTTCCAAAGAAATGATATTGATGATAAATTCCGGCTTCCCAAGATCTTTCATTACTTTGAAAATGAGTTCTTTCGCCTCGCTTTCGTCCAGAGGAATGTCAACAGTACTTTCACGAAAGAATTCTACAATTTGGCTCATGCTTTTTCTTCTTTCGTTATCGCTATATCCTCAATTTTATCTTCCTCTTTCTTATCTTCAGGATAAGGAATTCGCTCATGATAAAGTCCTACAAGCAGAGGATAAATGGCAGATGAGATCTTGGTAAGATCGGCAAATTTCAAAGGGCATTCATCCAGTTGACCACTATTCAGACGTTTGCTGATAACTTCCTTGATCTTTGCTTCAATATTACGCGGGGTCGCCTTAGGCAACGACCGTACAGCGGCTTCGGCAGCTTCCACGATCATAAGAAGAGCAGTTTCTTTGGTCTTCGGTTTGGGACCCGGGTAACGAAATTCATTTTCCTGGGTACCTTCTTCACCTGACTCCTTAAGTGCTTTTTGATAGAAATAATCAACCGTCATGGCACCATGATGAGTGGCAATAAAATCTTTGATCACATCGGGAAGTTTTTCCTGATCCGCCAGTTCAAGTCCGTTGCGTACATGCGAAATAATAACCTTAGCCGCCATATGTGGCTTTAGTTGATCTAGTTTGTTCTCGCCGCCTTGTTGGTTTTCGACAAAATAGTCGGCTTTGGATAATTTCCCAATATCATGATAATAGGCACCAACTCGGGCAAGCAGACTGTTGGCTCCGATCTTTTCCGCAGCAGCTTCAAGTAGATTTCCAACCACGATAGAATGATTGAAAGTTCCGGGTGCTTCAAGTGACAGGCGTTTCAACAGAGGACGATTCATGTCTGAAAGTTCCAAAAGTGACAGGCTGGTGGTCACACCGAAAATTCGTTCTATGATCATCATCAAACCGTTTGTGACAAGCACAGATACAATTGCATTCCCAAAAGCCATCCCCATTGTAATTAAAGTTTTTTGAATTGGATCCAGATAGGCAATACCCATAGCTCCGATCGTAACAGAATATCCAATCAAAATAAACAATAGCGGACGCAGAACATTTTCTCTTGTACGGCTACGCCCCAATGCTATGATTGCCATCACAACGGGGAAAGCGTGCATAAGAATAAAGTGGAAAGAGCCACCCATAATATATGATAGCACAAGAAGTACAACGGATGATCCCATCAGGGCAACCCGTTCATCAAAGAAGATCATAAGAAGCATTGCAGTGATGGTAATAGGCACCAATATCATTTGTGCGGGCGCTAATAAAGCGACAGCAGAGCCCAAACCAAGGGCGATCACAAGGCAAATAATTAACAGTAAAAAACGGTTCACATCAATAAATAGTTTTTTGTCATACATGATAAGGAAAAGCACGAATACCATGAATAACATGCTCATGATCATAACATCCCCCAGTATCTTCAGAATGGCATTCATACCTTGAAGGTTGGCTGACCGTTTTTCTTCTGCATAGTTCAGGGAAAATAGTTTCTGATAGATCTCTTGGGTAATAAGCGTGTTGGCACCAACGATCTTTTCGTCTTTGAAAACCTTGCCCACTACAAGAGGAATACGGCCGATGACATCTTCCTGACGCGTGGTCGTGCGTTCTTTGTCATAGATCATATTTGGTTTTATCAAGAGGTGGGCAATACGTGATATCAGGATCTTCTGAGAATATATATCATAATCTTTTGCAAGATTTTCCGTCAGCTGCTCAGTCGCAGAGCTGCGGTCGAACATATTCTTGACCGTTGCCGGTGTCTCGACTCCCTGTTTTCTTATGGAGATCTGTGTGGACAAGATCGAATCCAGGGAAATATCCGTTATACCGCTTTCAAAGAGAGTTGAGAGGTGAGTGATATATTTCATGCGCAGGGTATCAAGAGGAATACGCTTGTCTTCGCTTGGCACGTATATTTCCTTATACGGAGATTCTGAAACATGAATATCATATTGTTCTTCAAATGCATTTACAATTGCACGATATGCATTACTGTCTGTGCGTACTGTTTCGTTCAATTTTGCAAAGTCATCGGTGCTGTAACGCTGAAGTTTTCTTATCTGTATTGAGTTTTGGTATTTATTATATCGTTGATCCAGAGTTTTCGCCATCTGAAAAAACAATTCTGTACGATTCAATTGTTCGCCCTCAGCCTCATCATCTTCGGTAAAAACAAAGGGGACTTTTTTAATGGCTTCGGCCTGTTCTCGTTGAATAGCAGATTGTTGTTTTAAAATATCAAAATCATAGGGTGCAATAATATCCATGCGCGTAATATCACCAACCTGGTAATTATATTGATAGGTTTGTTTTTTGGGTGTCATAAATGTAGAGAACAAGACAAGCAAGACGAGAACACTTACTGTCCAAAAAGAGACTTTAGCTTGTTTTTTATTTTCTTTATTTTTTACTAACATTAGTACCTCGGTGCGTTGTTACAGAAAAATAAGACAGTTTCACGCTTCAATCAATGAAAACTTATGAGATGTATTGACGGATATCTTTTATGACAAGTTGAATTCTTTTAATACCATTCCATTCGTTGATGGTCGGAACAAAGACCATATCCATGCGCTGGGATGGGTCCATAACCAACTCATACTGTTCCAGCATATTCCATCCGATACAGTTTATTGAGCCGCTTTCTCCTTTTATCGCAAATTTAAGGTGTTTATCCTTCAATAGTGTTGTATTGCTTGCGCTGATATTTTTAATACTGAATTTCGGCCGCATATTCTCCGGACCAAAAGGCTCCATATCATGCAGGAATTTCATAAGCCTGTCATTAATATCCTGAATTTCGATATTTGCATCCACATAGATCGCAGGTTCCAGCATATCGTCGCTGACATGTTCGTTAGCATAAGCAATAAATTGTTTTTCAAAAGCGGGAATATCCTCTTCTTTAATGGTTAAACCGGCTGCCATTTGGTGTCCGCCATAACCGCTGAGATGATCACAACTATGAGATAATGCATCAAAAAGATCAAAAGCTCTGATGCTTCTTCCACTACCTTTGCCAAGACCGTCTTTTATAGCAATAAGAATAACCGGACGATGGATCTTGTCTTTTACTTTTGAAGAAACAATACCGATCACACCCGGATGCCAATCGCCAGCCAGGACAAGAGCTTTGGGTAAATGCTTGCCGTATTTATCTTTGACTTGTTGAAGCGCTTCTTCTGTCACTTTACGCTCAACTTTTTGGCGTTCTTCGTTTTCTTGATGTAGTATCATACTGTATTGACGTGCAGTTGGACGATCATCCGTCGTTAATAAAGTGATAGCACGAGAAGCGGAACCCATTCTGCCCACCGCATTAAGACGGGGAGCAAGTCCGAAAACAATATTGATAACCGAGATATCCCGAGAATCCATCTTGCAGACATTGAAAAGCTCAAGAACACCTATGCGGCATTCCTGCTGACGAATACGCGCCAGACCTTCCCGGACCAGACAGCGGTTCTCATCTACAAGCGGGACAATATCAGCGGCCGTTCCAATAGCTACCAGATCCAAGTATTGTTCCGCTTTTTCAGTAGAACCATAAATCGTTTTGCATATGGCTTCAACCAGTTTATAAACAACACCGGCCCCACAGAGGTCGCGGAAGGGATACGTATTATCTTTGCGTTTGGGATTTAATATGGCAATAGCTTCAGGCAGCAAGTCGGACTGTTCATGATGATCGGTAATAATCATATCAATACCATGTTCTTTTGCATAATTCACTTGTTCATGCGCGGTAATACCGCAATCACAGGTAATGATAAGATCAATGTCCAATTCAATGGCATGGTCCAGCCCTTCCCGGGAGACACCATAACCATCTTTTTCACGCTCGGGAATATAGTAATAAACAGACTCGTTCATTTTCTTCAGAAAAAGATAGAGTATCGATGCCGAAGTCACGCCATCTACATCATAATCGCCATAGATTAGGATCTTCTTTTTTTCTTTACAGGCATTGATCAGAATATTTACCGTAACATTCATATCCTTCATCAGAAAGGGATCATAAATCGAATGTAATTTCTTATTAAAATATTGCGCCAAAGCATCCTTAGAACGAATCTTTCTATTTAATAAGATGGAAGTATATAAATAAGTTAAGCGAAATTGTTCACTGAACTCGAGAACATCGTCCCCTGATATGTCGGGATAAACCCACTTCATAGTGTTTTCTCATGTGCTAATGATATTAATAAGCTTAAAGTCGGTCATAAGCCGAATTCTGTTGACCTGACCGAAGTCAAGACGACGATCATTTATCTGCTCAGGCCGTCACCGGCCTGATGTTGCCACTACCACAGAAGCATGACCCGAGCAAGGTGTTACTTCCGTATTTGTGTTGCTCCGGATGGGGCTTGCCTAGCTTCCGATGTTGCCACCAGAACTGGTGAGCTCTTACCTCACCGTTTCACCTTGACCCCCGTCCCGAATATCGGGCCGTGGGACGTCTACTCTCTGTTGCGCTTTCCAACCCTCGCGGGCTCCTTGTGTTACAAGGCATCCTGCTCTGCGGAGTTCGGACTTTCCTCCCCGATCCCGAAGCTTCGGGACGGGGCGATCATCTCTCCGACTTTAAGCTATTCTTCTTCATTTTCTTCTGCGGCATATAAGAAACGCCCACAGAAGTCACAAGTAATTACTTGGTTTTTTTTATAAATGTCAACCCGTTTTTGTGGAATGACACGGTTATGACAACCACTGCAGGCATCTCGCATAAGTGGAACGACAGCCAGACCATTCCGTGCTTTACGGACACGTTGATAAACACTGTAATAATTGCGTGGTACTTGTTTGACTGAAACTTCACGTTTTCCTTCAAGATCCGATTTTTCTTCTTCGGTTTCTTTTTGGGTAGTAGCTAAAGAACCTTTAGCCACTTTTAGTTTTTTACCCATTTCTTCTATGTTCTTTTCTGAGTCTTCATGAGCTTTGCTTAAGCGTTCATTTTCTTCTTCAGATTGAAGAACTTGGTCTTCAGCTTCTTTGATAGCTGTTTCATTGAATTCGATCTCTGCGGTCAGAGCGTCATATTCACGATTAGTTGTGACCAAAAATAATTGTTCTTTATATTTTGTGATCTTTCCAGTCAGGTCTTCGATCTTTGAGGTATTACTACGGATCAGAGTTTCATTTTCTTCTATGCTGGTCTTTCGAATACTATTTTGTTCTTTTTCGTTATTTATCTGGATCTCGAGTGTTTTCACTGTCTCAGGTAAATCTCCGAGTTTTTCAATGAGTTCATCAAGTCGAGTATCTAGCTCCTGTAGTTCCATCAATTGTTGAAGTACCTTCTGCATGTTTAACTAACCTCCCTTAAAAATATTACATAAAAAAAACGCACATCTGATGATGCGCGTTAGTGATTTGGTCCCCGAAGGGCAGTCATGTATGTTATGTCTTCCAATTTTCGAAAACACCCTTTTCAAATGAACAGAAACAAACTTACTAATATACATTTTTTTTAATTAAAGTCAATCATTAATATCGGTTAAGGGTGTAAGAATATCTCTTCTTGGTCCTGAATTTTTATGACAAAAAGTAGTAACGCGATGTCCCAAAGCTTCGGGATATCTTCACATCACATGGATATTTTATTTGAATTTATTGTAGCGCTTACTGATTGATAACCTGAATCCCGAATGAATGTCGAATAATGAACATTCGAGCAATCGAACATTCGAAGGAGTGATACACATCACATTTCTTGTTCAAGAACTTTTTCGAATTTGAATTTTATCTGAATTGTTATTTATTTAAAAAAATAAAAGGAGGACGAAATAGTGAAGCATGATTTAATAGATAATATTATATTGATTTAACCCTGAGCCTATCACCTGCCGGCCGTAGGCCTACTACGCCGAAGTAGCTTGGCTACGAAGGCTGTACCTTGGCGAAGGTTGGAAGGGTTAAACAAACAATAACCCGGGATGAAATCCCGGGAATATCACTCAATATGTTAATCAACCCTGACTTTATGGAAGGGTTGAACAATATATTTTTATTGGATCAAACAAATTATTTTAGTTCAACCCCTCGACAAGCTCGGGGTTGAAAATAATGAAAAATAAAAAAACCGGCATTTCATACCGGGCTAATTATTGATTTTACCCCTTCACATGGTCGGGGTAATGAACACCACGTATTCAATTATTCTTTCAGCAATCTCGATATTTTGTACTACTTCAATATTTAAGGAGTTATTACACGAATACCTGATATGATAAAATAGCCGGCAACAAGAATCAAACAAGCACCCAAAACAATGTACAGAATCTTGCGCGCAGTGGGATGATTAAACACTCCGGATTTATTTGCCAGCCAACCAAGTATGCCGTCCCAGAGGAAATCCACCGACAAATGAGCGATAATAAAAAAGATCAGCACCCAATTCCCGAAAGACTTTGCCTGCAAGATCATGGCAAGTCCGGTTGTCGCCCACCAGATGATAAAATAGGGATTGATACTGGTAACGATCCCGCCGATAAATGCGGAACGATTTTTCCCTTCAAGCTTGATCTCTTTATTGGATGAACGGATCATATCAATCCCGATAAAGATCAACATAGCACCACCGGCAAAAGCAATGATTGCATATACAATGGGGTCTTCCATAAAATTAGCGGCATAAAAAGCTAAAAAAAGCACCAGAGGAATCTCAATAACAGCATGGCCTGCCGCCACAATAAATCCCGCCCAGGGTGTCCGCTTGGCATTTGCGATCACCACAGCGGTTACCGGACCCGGCATCATAGCTCCCGTGAAGGAGATAAGAAAAACGGAGATTAAAAAAAGTATCAGTTCCATGGAAGAAAAGTACAAAGGCAAAGGGCAAAAGGCAAAACAATTGATAATTGACAATGATCCAAAAACTTGAGGCAAATTTTGTTTACAAAACTTGCCTCAAGTTTTTACAACTAAGGACTCCCGAACTCCGATACACAATTATTTAACCATATAAAAAAGACGCGATTTATCGCGTCTCTACATTTTACGTCTCACGTTTTACGTCTTACTTATCGCACTTCGTATATCCGCACTGCACACAAAATTCACAACCGTTCTCGAATTTCAGTGCCCGATTGTTACATTCGGGACAGATCTTGAATGTATTATTTGTGGTGGGATCATTCTCGTCATCGGTGATGTTATGAACACCCGGCAATCGTGTCTGGATCGGTAAATTGATCTGCTCACCCTGCTCTGCGGTATGCAAAATACCTTCATCCCGGAAAAACTTTTCAATCACGTCAGCGACTTCAGAATAGAAGGAATGGATATATTTACCTTCTTTGAAATAACCACCATTGGGGTCGTAAATACTGCGAAGCTCTTCAAGAATGAATTGGGCATCGCCGGCACGACGGAAAATAGCGGAGATCAGACGGGTTAATACGGCATACTGTGCCGAATGGGTGAGATCTTTAGAATTAATGAATATCTCGATCGGTCTCTTGCGGCCATATTCTATAATGTATCCAAGTGTAACATACACATTGAATTTTACAAAAGGACTCTTGATCTTATAAACCCTTGCGTCAACAACATCAGGACGTTTTAAGGTCAATTGCTGTGGTCGTTTTTCCAGATCTTTCTTGTCAATCTTCTTTTCACGAATGCGGAAATCTTTGCTGTAATTTAACATCTTACACCACCTCGATCTCTGTTGCGTCCTTTACACCCATTGTCTTGCGAAAATAGTGAAAAGGTGTCGAGAGTGTTCCGTCTTCGAGTACCATGATCTCATCGCCTGTAAATTCGACCACTTCATCTGTGCCGACTTCCATTTCGAAGTGTTTTTCGCGAAATTCCTGAAAATCGGTTTTTTCACCTTCAACACTCAGGATGGGGAAACGACTCCCGTCACGATAGATGGTAATACCTTTCAAGCCTTTAGACCAGGCATCCAAATAAATTGAGGAAATGACTTCCGGTTCGATATCTTCCGGAAGATTGATGGTTGAAGAAATTGAGTGGTCAATATATTTTTGGCATACAGACTGGATCTTAATACGCTTTTCATGTGAAATAGCATGAGATGTCTTAAAGAAGTAACTAGGCAGGACATCTTCAAGATCAAATTCTTTTTTCACATCTTTCATCTTATCGTTCAAGTTATTCAAGTCAATATAAGCTTGTAATGTCGAGTGAAAAACCTGGAAGAACTGGTTGTCAAAAGATTCTGCGCGACGGGTATAGAATAGTGCAAACAAAGGTTCCACACCCCCACTTACTCCAATATAGTTTTCTTTTCCGATCTCAAACGATTTAACAATGTTAGAGATCGAACCGGTAGGTGCAATAGATGTAAGAGCGATATTTCGCAAACCATACTGTTTGATATGATCTTTAGTTTTTTCAGTGAGTGCTTCCTGAAAGAAAGGGCCGCGGGCATAATCTTCATAAACAAAGATATCCGAAGGACCTTTTTCTTTTGCCAGTTCCGAGGAAGTTATATAGGCTGTATCATTAATAAAGCTCATGACCTCTTCCATGGTCTCAATACCAAGGTCAGAATCGTAGTCCACACCCAATTGGAAGAACATATCGGCAATACCCATAATACCCAAGCCAAGACGACGGGTTTCATTGGCGGCAGCGCGTTGTTTTTCCAGCGGATTTAGAATTTCATTCCATGTAACCACATTATCCAGGAAGCGGATACAGCTGGCTGTTGAAATGCGAAGTTGTTCCCAATCGATCTTTGCCCTGTGAGTAAAACCATCATTCACAAAGCGACTTAGGTTCATAGATCCCAAGTTACAGGCACCACCATCTTCCAATGGAACTTCGGCACAAGGATTGGTGGAGATAATTGGTTTATTGACATAGTTTGATGGCGAGTATTTACTCATCTGACTCCAGAAGATCAGCCCGGGTTCGGCAGAATGATAATTTGATTCTACAAAGAGGTTCCAGATATCACGGGCCTTTACGAGATTCCGGATCTCACCTGAAGGCGCAGACGCAAAATAAAGGAGGAAATCACCGGCATACTTGATCGCGATCTCCCAATCATCTTTACCGATATCCATAAGATAGTCACCATAAACATCTCGTTTCTGCTTATCGTTAAGATCATCTTCGCGAACCGAGCAATCAAAATGTTCTCCAAGCCAAGTATTCAATTTGTCCGTATCACCGAAACTTTCAAGCAATTCGTAATCGTTGATATCTTTACTTGGAATACCAAGAGAGTAATAATAACCGTCATCCTGAAGTGCTTCGGTCAGACGGAGTTTATGACGTTTGCGATAAACAAGAATAGTATCGCGTTTATATTCGGTTTCTTCTTCAACGGCCTTCATAAACTCATCTGAGGTCTTGATGGACGTATTTGCAAAACGGATCTGGGTGTTTTCCATGACCTGTTTTTTTAATTCGGAAAGTTGATCTTCCGTATACTTACCACTCCAGCGACATTGTTCAATGATCTGGTTGGTTACCCAATTGGGTTTTTTCTTTACTCTAATAAAATGTTCAATATCCGGATGTTTGATGTCAATGGTGAGCATCAAGGCACCACGACGACCGGATTGACCGATCAAACCTGTGGTCATTGAGAACAGATCCATAAAGGATACTGCGCCGGTTGAACTGTCGGCAGCATTATGTACAATAGAGTCACGGGGGCGCAAGGGTGAAATATCGACACCAATGCCGCCACCATAAGAATATGTACGCGCGCATTCTGAGGCAGTTTTATAAATAGATTCTATATTGTCATGTTCAATGCCCGTCACAAAACAATTTGCGAGGGTCTTTAAACGATACAGATCACCCGCACCGGCAAGGACGCGTCCGCCTGCGATCCAGTAACCATTATACAGATCACGGTAAAAATGCTCCGCCCACTGGGTCTGTTTTATCTTGGACGTTTCTTGTGCCGCAATAAAGGAAGCAATTCTAATGAACACATCTTCAGGACGATGTTCGATCTGATTACCTTCATAATCCTTAAGGAAATACTTCTTTTTATAGATGTTTTCCGCCAGATCATTGTGATTCAGGTAATTCTTATGTACGGGTAGGTTTCCCGCCTCGATCTCTGCTTGAAGATGTTCATATAAATTTTGGTAACTCCTTATCTTTTCTTCCCCCACCATTTTTGTGAACTTACCACGATATTTGAACATGTTATGAAACGACATCTACAACCCCAATTTGCCTTTTGTTAAGATGTAGCTATACTATATTTAGTGTAACCAACGAAGCAAATAATACAACATGTTGAAAATAAAGGCAAATCAATTTTTCAACTATTATTTCTCTTGACAACTCAATCCCAGTATTTACAGATTTTTAGACCAATAATTAATTTTTAGTTTTGGCATAATTTTAAGTTTTTTAAAAGTAAAAATATATTCGGTTTTTTGCATGTTTTTTTGCCTTTCAAACTGTCACTCAAGCACTTCCAAGTATCATATAAATTATATTGTTTTAATTCTCAAATCCATGGAACAAATTCGCGATTAGAACATTTTCAAATACATCAATCAGATATTAAAACCAATGAGTATATTTTATCTAAATACTGAAACTTTTAACAACTCTAACGACCACTCACATTCTCAGATCAATGATTACCGATTACCGAAACCGATTACCGGTCACTGATTACAGTTTACGTTTTACGTTTTACGTCTTTGAATTTTTTTTCTTTTGGACTTGACAACAACTAACAACTTATTTATGTTAACACCATAACATTATAACACCGAACTTTAATATCACAACAATAAAATAACAGGGGTTTCTGTGGACGAAACTAATACCACGTTTAACGATGAAGAGAAAATAACAAATTATACTATTTCTCAACTTCATGAACTCACTCTAAAATCTTTACAGGAAATTGCGCTTGGACTTGAAGTTCCCGGTGTACAGAACCTTAAAAAGCAGGAACTTGTTTTCAAGATCCTGGCATCTCAGGCAGAACGTTTGGGACACATTTTTGAAGAAGGAATAATGGAAGTCCTTCCGGATGGCTACGGCTTTTTACGTTCTATCCGTTTTTCTTATTTAAGTTCCGATCTTGATGTCTATGTGGCACCGACCCAGATCCGGCGCTTCGGTTTGAAGACCGGTCATCTTGTCGCGGGCCAACTGCGTCCACCTAAAGAAGGCGAAAAGTTCTTTGCCCTACTCAAAGTGGAAGCCATTAACAATCAGGACCCGGCCATGGCCAAGAGTCTCGAATCTTTTGAGAACCTTACACCTTTATATCCTGAAACGCGTCTGCATCTTGAACGTTATGACGAAAATGATCTTTCTACCCGTATTATAGATCTATTGACCCCAATCGGAAAAGGCCAGCGCGGTTTGATCACCGCTCAGCCTAAAACCGGAAAGACCATTCTTTTACAAAAGATCGCAAATTGTATTCTTGCGAACCATCCTGAAGTTATTCTGATGGTTCTGCTGATCGACGAACGACCTGAAGAAGTGACCGACATGGAACGCCATGTTGGTGCTGAAGTCGTCAGCTCTACATTTGACGAACCCCCCGAACGCCATGTACAAGTATCCGAGATGGTTCTGGAAAAATCTAAACGCCTCGTTGAGTATGGCCATGACGTTGTGATCCTTCTTGACAGTATCACTCGTCTTGGACGCGCACACAACGCGGTTGTCCCGCACTCCGGAAAAATTCTTTCCGGTGGTATTGACAGTAACGCACTGCACAAACCAAAGCGCTTTTTTGGATCAGCCAGAAACATTGAGAATGGCGGGAGTCTCACCATCATTGCTACGGCCCTTATTGATACGGGCAGTCGCATGGATGATGTGATTTTCGAAGAATTCAAAGGTACCGGTAATATGGAACTCGTGCTTGACCGCCGTTTGAGCGACAGAAGGATCTTCCCTTCCATCGATATCAACCGCTCCAGCACCCGTAAAGAGGAGCTGTTACTCAGCAAGGGCGAACTTGCCCGCGTATGGATCCTACGTAAATTCCTGAACGAGATGAGCCCGATGGAAGCCATGGAATTCATGATCGACCGTATGGGCCACGCCAAGAGCAATAAAGAGTTCCTGCGTACCATGAACTCATAAGTTGATAGTTGATGAGTTGATGAGTTGATAAGTTGATGAGTCGATGGGTTGATGGGTTGATGAGTCGATGGGTTGATGAGTTGATGAGTCGATGAGTCGATGAGTTGATGGATTAATCAATATATTGACGGATCGATAATTTAGAAATTGAAAACGGTGGTTCAACATTAAGAGTAAGATTTTATATTGTTGATCCTGTGATCCCCTCTTAATACATCATGTTAATCATGTAATCCTGTCAAGAACATCACGTCTGCTATTTATAATTAAACTTGGGGTGGAATATGAAAATTTTCCTAAGGATTGTACAGATTGTTTTATTACTTCTTGTAATAGTATTCTTATCGGGGTTGTTTCTTGTGGACCGAATAAGTTCACGCGCATTACCTGACTATAATAAAGATGTAGAATTGAGAAACATGACGGCACCTGTTGAAATTTTCCGTGATAAATATGCCATACCTCATATTTATGCCGAAACGGAAAATGACCTGTACCGTGCTGTCGGTTACGTAATGGCACAAGACCGCATGTGGCAGATGGATCTCATCAGACGCGGGACGACAGGGCAATTATCGGAGATATTCGGTGATGACCTGATAGAGACCGATGCACTCATGAGAGCTTTACGCATCTCAGAAAAATCTGCGAAGATCCTTAAAACATTAGAACCTAAAATTCAGCTCTCTCTCATTGCTTATGCCGAAGGTGTAAATCAATATCTCGAAGACCATAAAAAAACACTCCCCCCGGAATTTGCCATTCTTGGCTATGAACCGGAACCTTGGGAGCCCTTGCATTCGATTAACATGATCGGCTACATGTCGTGGGATCTTACCAGCGGCTATCGAAGCAAAATATCTTTACATCAATTGGTCCAAAAGATCGGTGAGAAAAAGGTTCAGGATTTTTTGCCCGGAACGGCCTCGCATCACACTTTAGTCTTCCCGAGCTTGAAAGACACACTCGTCTCAACAGATCTTTATTCCGCTTTTGAACAATTAAGCGATCTGGGTATTTCGGGTGTTTTCCATGGAAGCAATAACTGGGCTATCAATAAGATTAAAGTAAACAACGGTGCGGCTATCATGTGCAATGACATGCATTTGGGATTATGGTCACCCGGTATTTGGTATCAAATGCACTGTGTGGTTCCGGGCAAACTGGATGTCACCGGTATTTCACTTCCCGGACAGCCTTACATTGTCGCCGGTCACAATGACCGCATTGCCTGGGGCCTGACCAATGTCGGCTCGGATGATACTGATTTTTATATCGAAAAACTAAATACGGATTCGACTCAATATTATTTTAACGGTGAATGGGTGGATCTGAGGATCGACAAAGAAGCGATCAAAACCAAATCCGGTGATACGGTTTATCGTACACTTCGTTATACGCACCGCGGTCCTATTATCTCGGCATTCCGAGATACCGATGAAGCAGCCATCTCCATGCGTTGGATCGGCAACGAGCCCAGCAACGAACTGGAAGGCGTCTACAAGCTGAATCGTGCCGGCAACTGGGACGAATTCCGTGACGCAGCCAGCTATTTTAAGTCCGTCAGTCAGAACATTGTCTATGCAGATGTAGACGGTAATATCGGTTTACAGAATTCAGCCGGCGTTCCTCTGAAAAAAGACCATTATTATTCGATCTATCCGGGTGATACAGATGAATATGATTGGGTTGGATTGCTTGATTTTGATCAATTGCCAAATTCCTATAATCCTAAAAACGGGATGGTTTCCTCGGCCAACAATCGTATAGTCGATGAACATTATCCTTTCTTTATTTCACATTGGCCTGACGTCCCTTATCGCATTGACCGCATCCGCCAATTATTGAGTATGCAAAATAACATGGGTGTCGCAGATATGATGGCCATTCATCTGGATGACTATTCTCTGCTGTATGAGGACCTGAAGCCACTGATGACCGCCATCTTGAATAATGTTCCTCTTAATGAACAAGAAGCGGAAGCCTATACGATATTAAAAACCTTTGACGGCGAACTGCACAAAGATGCCGCCGCTCCCTGTATTCTTGAAACCTTTTATATGAAATTCCTTGAGAACACAATGGGCGATGAATTGGACAGTGTCGGTTACGACATGGTCATGCGAAGCAGCTCTTTTGTTCGTAATTACTTCCTGAATGTCTGGGGAAATTCAGCATCACCCTGGATGGATGATGTCAATACTCCCAAGATCGAAGGCTTCAACGACATGGTGATCCTAAGTTTCAAATCTGCAGTTTCGGATTTAACGGAGAGGCTTGGTAAGAAACCTGAAGATTGGAAATGGGGCGACATGCACAAGCTCACATTGGAACATCCCATGGGTGGTGTAAAGATACTGGATCGTCTATTTAGTTTAAATCGCGGACCCTATCGTATGGGTGGAGATTGTTTTACGGTAGCGCCTTTTGTTTTCCGTTACTATAATCCGTACAAGATCAAGCATGGTCCGTCGCACCGACATATTTATACCACAGATGATTGGGACAGATCCAAGACCGTTATTCCAACAGGTATCTCGGGTATTCCCAAGAGTCCATTTTATTGCGACCAAACCGAGCTTTTCGTGAACGGAAAATATCACGATGATTTTGTCAGCAAGCAATTAATACGGGCGAACTCCGTCTATAGGATGATAATAAAATAAATTCATTTCAAATTATAAAAAGTGCATTGGACTACCGAAGCATTTAAAATTCAGGTAAAGGGTGTAAAGGTGTAGGGAGTATAGGTCAACCTATATACCTTTATACCCTATACCCAAAACCTTGTATCTTTACAATAATAGACGCGTCATCCTGAAACGTCAGTTATTCGCTGACGTATTCAGCCCGCCAGTTGGCGGGGCCCCGAAGAGAGATCTCTATGAGTGTTAGCGTTAAAGTAAAATTATAAATTATGGTTTTGAAACAGAAAACAAACAATGTATATTTTTCAGCTTATTGAAACCGATACTCCCATTCGGGAGTTTCCCACACCACGCGCACGTAGCTCAGTTGGATAGAGCGTCGGATTCCGGTTCCGAAGGCCGAGGGTTCGAATCCTTCCGTGCGTACGAACAAAAGAAACAAGAATCAAATTCCAAGAAACAAAAACGCAATTGGTTCTTGATTTTTGTTTCTTGGCTCTTCGCTTTAAATGCGCCATTAGCTCAATTGGTAGAGCACCGGACTCTTAATCCGTTGGTTCTAGGTTCAAGTCCTAGATGGCGTACACCTTAAACCCCTGTTAACACATAAGTTACAGGGGCTTTTTTATTGTCTCAATTTTTGCTGAAAACAGGGTCGAATTGACCCCTTTTTTACCCCCGTGGTGTACAATTTGGTGTACAGAAAAGTGAGAAAAATTCGCTAGAAAATTAGACTTATATATTGAATAAAAAAAGCCACCCGTTTAAAGGTGGCTCTTATTTTATTTTTCGAAATAGGGGAGAGTTACTATTTCATAAATACCATTTTCTTAGTATCAACAAAATCACCTGTTTGAAGTCGATAGAAATAGATACCCGAACTAAGGCCTGATGCATCCCACTTAACGGAATAATATCCTGTGGATTTGGCTTCATTGACAAGTGTTGCAACTTTTTTGCCGTTCATGTCAAATATAGAGAGCTCAACATCGCTGTCTGCTAAAAGCTGGTAGTTGATAGCTGTTGTAGAATTAAAGGGATTAGGATAGTTAGCCTCTAAAGAAAATTCCGTCGGGATATCATTTTCAGGTATAGTGACAGTTACAGCATTATCTGAATATTTTGTTTCTTCATTGGCATAAGAAATATCTGCAAGAACGTATGTATAACTCACACCCGGGACAACCGAGTTATCGTTATAAGAGTATGTATGCGGTTCGCTTGTTGTGCCCGCACCTTCTATCAAATCCAATACTTCATCATTGCGATAGATCAAGAAATGTGCATTATCTGTTTCCCAGGCAAAGTCAACAGTTCCGTTTGAATATTCGGCGATGAAAGATGTTAAAGAAATAGGAAGTGGTAAATCATAACCCGCGTATTCATAAGCTCCAATATCCACTGTACCATTTCTATTTGCACCTCGTTGATCTGTTGATGGAATGCTCACAGATCCATTTGCTGCGTTGCTGCCTGCATCGATAGCAAAACTGCCACTTGTAACCGCTAATGTTTGAGTCCCGTTTATTGTATTATTGTCAGCAAGCGTGGATGAAAGATTTAAAGAGCCACTAACACCACTTCCTCCCTGTGTCCAACTCGACCAGTCAGTTATATCTGTGTTATATTTTGTGTTATAAAGTATGGTTGAGGCATTATTAAATCCACCCGTTGCAATGGCTGTCACATTGGAATAACCGATTACATTGTAACCATTATCAGTAGTTGTACCTCCGTTATACCCAAAATCATCATAAAATGAAGTTCCACTTCCTCTGTAATTATTGGCAATAATGCAGTTTTTTACAATATGAGTTTCTGCATAAAAATACAATCCGCCGCCAATCGAACTTGTGCCTCCATCATTATCGGAATGATTATTTGCTATTGTTAATGATGTTAAGGTGGAAGGACTGGAAAGAGATATTCCACCGCCAACGCCATCCGAAGTATTATTTGAGAAAGTAGAATTTGTAATTGTAATTGTATTACCGCTAGATGAAGAAAATCCACCACCATAATTGACACTGGAATTGCCGCTGAATGTTGAGTTTGTTACTACTACAGTGGCGTTGGCACTACCTCCAACTCGAATTCCACCACCATTATTGGGTGTTGCTATATTATCCTTAATGGTGCATTTGTCTATATTAATTACTCCACCGGCAACTTGAATTCCACCCCCATAACTTGCTTTTGAGCCGGAAACTGTAACTGATTCAAGATTAAGGGTACCGGTACTAAAATAGATTCCGCCTCCATAACTTGCTGTACTGGAAAGTGAAGAAATATCACCGCCTTTGATTGTCATTTTAGAGATATTGATAGTTTTGCCTGAAGCGTTGTCTATTAAAAAAATGCGGGAATCTGTTGTGCCGGGAGTTGGCACTGTTTGACGTCAGAGTAAAGTGGACAGTTTGAGGTAAGAAAATAAGAGACACTTTTGTACATTAACAAAGTAGCAAAGGAGTCACAATGAAAACGTCAGACAGTGCAGAAAAAACGATCAAAG
>Ga0208904_1001031_pt1 | contig 20162 bp, 17 predicted proteins | sample AntAceMetag02UKB_FD_184774 | JGI IMG/M metagenome (GOLD analysis project Ga0208904, IMG submission 184774) | Saline lake microbial communities from Ace Lake, Antarctica - Antarctic Ace Lake Metagenome 02UKB (SPAdes) (version 2) | ecosystem: Environmental > Aquatic > Non-marine Saline and...
AAAACTGGATATCGGCGGCGGGATGATCCATGGCCAGGCAGAAGATTTCAGCGCTGATACTTCTGGTAAACTCGTTCTCTCCCATACCGCTGAACCTTTAAACATTGAGCAGAAAAAAATTGGTTCGGAAGCCGTTTTCGGTACCATCGATGTACTCATCTCCAATACCCACGGTTACATGCATTCACATGCGTTTGCACACCTGGCAGCCTGTTTTCCATCCGCTTCCGGCAACGGCATCCGTATGCTGCTTAATAATCCGATCACCACGCTGAATCCCGGAACCGTCTTGATTAAGGAGGGTGAGATGGCCGATCGGATCTATCTGATTCTGACCGGGTATGTTGAAAAAATATCGCAACATTCCGGATGCTCAAACTTCCTGAATGCGGGAGCACTGATTGGCGAAGTTTCCGCGTTGACAGACGGACCTTCCAATTCGACCTACCATACTGCCAGCTACGTCCAGGTACTGAGTTTCTCCGCCCGCCTCTACACGACTGTCATGAAACAGAACCAACTGTTCGAATCAAATAAACAGCTGCGTGAGAAACGGAAATTTCTGCAGGACACCTGGCTTTTTGGAGAAGGGATCTCATCACCTATCCAAACCAGGCTCGCGGAACAAATTCAGCTTCACTACTATCCGGTCGGTCACGAGTTTGAGGCCAAAGATGCAACCGACCTTTATCTGGTGAAACAGGGTCAGGCGCAACTGTTTGTCGGCCATAACCTTTTGGAATCTACGACTGAAGGAGAATTCTTCGGCGAGGACGGCATTTTTGGAATGCCCTACCTATTTGGGATTCGAACCTTGGAACCACTGGAAGTCTTCCAGATTCCGCAGGCAGCGATCTATCATATCCCCATTGTCCAGTGGAAATTATTTCAAACCATGCGCCGCCGACGCAGAATGTTACTAGTCCCGGAAAAAAACCCTGGAACTACTCTGGAATGGAAGGATGAATTTTCGGTCATGAACAGTGAGATGGACAAACAGCATCAATTAATCTTTAAACTCGCCAGTCGTTTGTATGAAGCGATCGACCTCGGGCTCTCCCCTTCTGAAATTGTGAAAGCACTATCCGAACTGATTGAAAGTACAATCAGCCATTTCAATATGGAAGAGGCCTTGATGGAGGATGTCCAATTCCCCGGACTGGAAAGACAGAGGGAGAAACACCAGGGATTCATCTCAAGACTATCTGCCATCCAAAAGGATATTTCAGATGGCAAACAGAAACTGGGCCTGGACTTTCTCGACCTCTACCAGGATTGGTTTATCTATCACATCCTCACCGAAGACAGGCAGTACAGCAACTATGTCATCGACACCGAATAGAGCAGATTGATCTTAAAAAAATCGTACACGAGAAGAAAATGGATGAATTTCAAGGGTTCTCAAAAGAAACCCTCCGGTTTTTTAAACAGTTAGAGAAAAACAATACCCGTCTGTGGTTCGAAGCCCACAAGCATGACTATGAAACCCATGTTAAACAACCGGCGGCTCAGTTTGTAACCGCCATGGGAAAAGCGCTGGAAGAATTTGTACCTGCCATTAATGCCATCCCCAAGGTCAATCAAAGCCTCTTTCGCATTAACCGAGATACCCGATTCAGTCACGATAAGACACCCTATAAAACAAATCTTGGCATCTGGTTCTGGGAAGGGATGCAGAAACGCATGGAATGCTCCGGATTCTATTTTCATATGGACACCAATTCAATCTTGTTTGGCGCTGGTCTCTACATGATGCCCAAACCTATTTTGAAACTGTATCGAGACGCCGTTGTCGACAAAAAAGCCGGCCTGACTCTGAAGAAAATGGCAGCCAGGATGAAAAAAAACGGACTGGAATTAAAAGGACGACATTATAAAAGAAACCCTACCGGATATGATGCTTCCCATGAAAATGCTGATTTTCTACTTTTCAACGGGTTACATGCCGGTGTCGAAATGTCCATTCCAGAGGTTTTCTATTCCGCTGAACTTATCCAACTCGCTGCCGACCATTATCGCAAGATGCTCCCCCTGCATCTATGGCTACACAATTCTGTACTGTAAATTGGCAGTAGCTTACGCTTTAATGGATGACCGGACGAGTCAAGGATTCGTGAAAAACGTATCGCTGCACACCGTCTCTTATTAGGTCATTGGCGCATGCAATCCTTGTGACGTACCTGATGCAGATTAGTTACGAGAAATCAGCCAAAAACCCCATCAAGTAAAAAATGAACTTTATTACCCTTTTTTAGATTAGCACTGAGCAGATACTAAAAAATTACAAAAGGTTAACTGCAAGATCAAAGTTCGTTTTCTGTAATTCCTTCTGTTGCCGGTTATTACCGGGAACGCTTCCGGTTAAATATTTCATTACACTATTAGCGATAGAATTTTTTTTTATTCTACTAATGGTCGGTCACGCAAACCTCGAAAATTTTACCAGGTAACTGTTGGGTGACAATGATGTGTTTTTCTTAAACAGCTTTCTGAAGGAGTTGCTGTTTTCATATCCCGTCATGTAGGCGATTTCAACAACGGTTTTTCGAGTGGTTTCCAGCATTTGTTTGGCACTTTCGATGCGGAGATGTTGCAGGTAGGTAACCGGCGGTTCTCCCGTTGCAGTCTTGAACCGCCGTTTGAAGTTGCGCGGACTCATGCCCACTTCTTTGGCAATATCGTCCATCAACACCCCATTGGAATAGTGGGTCTCCATCCATTGCTGTGCCTGGAGAATAGGCTCATCCCCATGATTTTTCCGGGAAACAATAGAATGATCCCGGCTCATGAAAGTACTTTATAACAGACACTCAAGACTCGGCTTAAGGTATTGAATTGAATCCAACGAACCATCATGGATTTGTATTTACGCCAGTCATGAGAATTCAGAGGACACGAATAATCATGTCCCATGAATTCATTGAGACCAACAATAGGTATCGGAGGAATCCATGAAGAAAGTAGTTCAATTCTTATTATGCGCGATACTGGGTATATCCTTGACTTCCTGCCAATCGCTGGTGGAGTCCCAGATCAGAAAACGCCTGACCAATTCTCAGAAAAGACAGGATGCCCTCCTGTCGAGCGAAAACATGCACGTGATCCTGCTGGGAACAGGCGGTCCGTTGAGCAACGAGACGCGGGATAGTTCCGGTGTCATCTCCGGTGATACCGTCAAAACCGAAACCCTGCCCAAATTCGCCAAAGACGCCGACCTGTTTCTTTGTGAATCGCTGCAAAAGGAAATGGTGATGATGATCTCCCGAGTTGCCGGGGAGCTGAACAACCCCCGTCTCTCCCGACAGATGCTGGATGTGACCGACTATCACATGAGCCCGGTTGATGCGGCCCAGGTGGTACAGGAGGCCGGTGTCAAGAAACTGGTACTGGTCCACGTGGTACCGCCGGTTGAGAACTTCATCATGCGGTGGATGTACCTGGAGGGAACCGATGACGCCTTTGACGGCGAGATTGTCCTGGGCCAGGATCGGGCCAGCTTTGAACTTCCGCCCAAATCCCGGCCCTAAAAAGCCCATTCCATAGCGACATAAAACACACTACCGTGAACTCCCGGGACAAACGATTCTTCAGCCAAAACTCTCAACAAACAAAGGAATGGGAATGATTTGATGTAGTTATAGCAAGCGAAGTGATTCCTATGGAAGGGTTTGGGGGACAAATGGTGGAGGATGTTCCCCTTCAATGTTTACGGGGGTTTGCGGAGGGAGTTGTCACTAGATTGACGTAAAGGATTTTTAAAATGGCAGAACGAAATGTATGGCAATATAAATCAGATACTTAATTCAAACAGACGGAATATTTGGTGGAAAAACATCGTTAATGACCATCTATTCAGGCTTTACGAGGGAAATAATGTTTAGACCACACAGGGTTTTATGGTGGAAATCTAGGAGATTTGACCCCTTTTTCCGTTAACTCAAATCGAGACTTGCCCCCTTTTTGACCTATTTTCCTTCTGATTTTATGTTTGAAATACTTTCTCAAACACTTCCTATCGCCCAGAGCGGGATGAGCTTTAGGGAAGGATGGTCGTATCATAATACCAAAGTGCGGTCCCCGTTTCCTTGGCGTTGCCTTTAAAAAAAATCTTACCGCCTACGACGCCCACAATCTCTATAATGGAAAGACCACTGAAAATATCGTCAGGGTCATAGAGTGGCAGAGGCGGGTTGATTCCGTCGTAGGAATATATTGTTCTGATGTTGCTATTATGTCCTTTGAAATACAACTTGTCGCCGATCACATGCAACCCCGAGACCTCGCCGGATGTGTATGTTTCCCCCGAGGAACTGATGTAGGTCGGGGCATCTTGATTGATATTGGCTACCAAGGTGGGGGAGCCGTTTCCCTCAAGGCCCCAAAGCTCAGCATAACCATTGACGGGGTCGTTTGCGGCAAAATATAATTTGCCCTTATAAAGGGTTAAATCCCCAGGACCCGACGAGTTCACATCTGTGTCATCAGGCCAGATATTGTACACTACCGGGGGGTTGATTCCATCATAGCTCCAGAGCTCACGCCCAGAGGTGGCATGGCTGGCCGAAAAGTATAGACGGTTGTCGTATACAACTAATTCACTGGGGTAGGAACTATTGGGATAGGTAACAGTCTCCGCTACATAGGTTCCAGTATAAATGTCTGCTACCAAGGCCAATGAGTCTGCGGTGATGTCATAGGCATAAAGCTCCGCGCCTGGGCTGCTTTCAGGCCAATCGGCAAAGTCGATCCCGGCGAAATAGAGTTTTCCCAACCAATAGACCAGAGAACCATCCCCGGATTCTCGGACGTGGGATTGGTGCAATTGGGTCAGTTGGCCTTGCTGCAAACTGTAAAAAATGTACATTCTCATCAAGGTGTCCTCTTGCACCCCTGCCCCCGTAAAATAAAGCTTATTTTCATGGACCAGCATGGCACTGGGGCAACCACTGTGGGGACTGACGCCAAATGCGCCTGCGGTCGCGCCTGGGTTGAGGTCTTTCCACATTTGTGGGGGAGAGATCCCGTCATAAGACCACATTTCACAGCCATTGATGCCATCTGAAGCCGTAAAGTAGGCCTTGCCTTCAAAATGGGTCCAGTTATCGATCCAGGAACCATTGAGGTCACCGTTGCTGTTTGTTCCGGGATAGATGTCCATTAAAAGAGTCATTCCCTCCAACTCGGACCAGATCCATGGCTCATCCCCATAGAGGTATGAGCTGGAGAGGATGACATCCTCATTCATGGAATCAACCCAACGGACTAAAAAGGCTGCCTCCGGTCCTGGTGCAACATCACATGCCATACTGGGGTTACCCGTGACAGGGCATTGCGCAGAGAGGCCGATGGACAATTTACCCTCTTCATCACTGGTGCAGGAAAAACCAATCACCATCATTCCGATTAAAAAAAAGCCGGGCAGTCGATTCCTTTTCATAATTCCCTGTAGTTCGAGGTTATACGCAAATCAAAGCAGGGGATACTTGCTTCAAAATTGGGATCTGACTTCTCACTAAGCGAAACTAAATCATGAATCAAGGCAAGAACTGAAATGAGACTTCTATCAAGGCAAGAGAATGTTTTTCTTTCGGAGGAATTGTTCTACCTGCATAACTAAATGTCAAGAAAAAATATTAACCTATATCGCTAGAATATTTATCGATGTCGCGAAAGTGGGAATGCACCTTTGTAAGTCCGAGTTACGAGCCGAACGATAAATTTCTGCTATTCAATGTTGTGTCGTAAAAAACTTTTTCTGTTATCGTGAACGCGGGAAGAAATGATGAACCTTTTTGAAAAATGGATTTTTTGATTTTATATCAAGCGGATATATCTTCAGCCCAAATCCTAGCCCAGAAAAGCCCACTTTGCAGTGACATTAATCGCATTACCGTAACTTCCGGGACACTCGAAACTTCAGACAAAATTCTTAACAAACAAAGAAATAGCTATGATTTGATGGAGTTACGGCACTTGATGCAATAGATATGAAGAGTATTGGGGGTAAAATGGTGGAAATTCTAAATTTGTTATTATACTTGGGATAACGGGGAGGGTGGTCGGTCGTCAGCCCATAATGGAGAATAAATTCTTGGAATTCCCCCATGGGGGATTTATGTAAGGTTACTCAAATACTCATACTGTTTTTTCCAGCCATTAAGTGGTTTTTTGCAGATATTATCTTCTCGAACAAACGCGCAGAGGTTGTCCAAATTGATGTTTTTGCAGTGGTTGGCATTACTATGCCTACAACCATATGTTTGTTTGATATTTTCTCCCGGCAACAGCTTTGAATTCTTGTCAATTATAAGTGAACTATTCATTTTTGATTCATCGTCACTTCCAATTTTTCCAACTGCTTTAAATCCCATTTCAGATCCATCTCTTCAAATAATACTCTGGCTTTTTCCAGGTATTCTTCGGAGGTGATACCGTTGAGTTGCTTGTACTTGGATTGGGGATCTAGGAGTCGTTTGCCGACCTCGAAGTAGGTTCGGGAGAGTTCAGGTCTTGCTCCGAGTCGTTCGCCCTCTTTGATGGATTTATGGAACCATTTTAGGGATTTCTTCTGCTTGTTTATGATCCAGTAGTAGATGGCCATTAGACGGTAGGCCTCTGTGCGGATAAATGCGAAATATTTGCTAGTAGATATGGCAATTTTGCCGTTTTTTTGAGCCGCTTTTTTTAAATGCTGATAAACAGCAGCTTTTTCGGAACCGGTTGACCTTTCCAGTTTACCTAGGTAATAAATCATAATTCCAATTGCATATCTTGCATAGAGGACAGGTACTACAGAAAATCGTCCGATTTTGTTGACTAGGTTCTCAACTAAATTTTTAGTTATTTCTGCTGCCTCGAAATCATTTTCAATGACTTCAATTTGCAGCCGTCTCCCCAGGACTTCAATCATTCTGGTTTCCTGTCCAAGTTCTTCAATGAGTTTCAGCAATGCATTCACATGTGCCTTTGCCTCATTTGTCAACCGTCTCGTTATCAACATCGATGCATTCAAGTCATAAATATCGGCCTTTGAATGGGTATCGTGGTATTTTTCGCTGACTTCGCTAAAAACACCAATGTTTTCTATAAATTTTGCAGAATTACCAGTCTCGATATAGTAGTAGCCGGACCAGAGTAAATAGACAGAAGTATAAAAAAGATCTCCATGCTCCAAGGCTTTGTCGATATTTGTATAGTCAATTTGAACAATCGGTTCTCCAATCGAAAAATTGCCCAATGTTTCAATAATTTTGATGTAATAGTCAGAAATACGGTCCTTGCTACTTTCGACCAGGTTTAGAGCATTGGCTATATGCTTTCTGGATGCTTTAACCGATATTGCCGAAAGAGGTACAGCTAACTGACAGAATGAATTGAACATGATTTGCGACCTTGAGGGATCATATTTGAATAAAAGCCCAGCGTCATTGATAGATACGATTAAAAATTTTATCATATCAATAATTTGCAACGCATTTCCCCTGTGATATTTTAGATCGATAATATCCATATCGCGATTTGATATTGCCTTTATTTTCTTATTTGAGGGGAAAAAAACGTGTTTGAGGATGATCGTAATATTTTTCACAATCCTTAACACCAGGAAAACCATATTGCCTTGTTTTGTGATGCCCAGATTATTAAACGCTTTTTCAAAATAGTACTCGGATTCTTCAAAATCCCCTTTTGCATGAAAAGCTAGGGCTAGGTTCTTTTCAATTTCCCCCAGTTTCTCTTTATTAACAGTCTCGCCATATTTTTTTGTATAGAGCTCAATGGTTTTTTTATAATACTTGATGGCCTCCAGCGACGCAGAGGCTTTCATTGCTTCTGCCCCTGCTTTCTCCATAAACTCTTCGGTCTTGTCCATGTTCTCAGCCGCACTAAAATGATAGGCCAAGGTGCCATAGAATTCATGCAACCGTTCTGCGAAAACTCTTTCAATCGCTTCGGCAACCATAGCGTGCAACTCTCTCCTCCTTTTTAGCAGAATCGATTCATAGGTTGTTTCCTGGGCCAGTGCATGCTTGAAGAGGTATTCAATCTCATTCAGGCGTTCGTGCTCTCGGATCAGTTGAATGCCCTTTAGATATTCAAGTTTGGCATCGATCTCGTCGGTGGTTTCGGAAACCTCTGTTAGGATCTTCTGGAAGAAGCTTCTGCCAATCACGGAAGCGATTTTAATAAGGTTCTTGGTCTTCTCATCCAGTTGATCAATTCGGGCCATTAGAACTTCATTAATGGTCTGAGGGATTAACACGTTTTTAATCTGATCTGTCACCTCAAATCTTTTATCCTTTCTAACTACAGCTCCAGAGTCGATAAACGACCTTACCACCTCTTCAATGAAGAAGGGATTTCCACCTGCCCGTTTAAGAATTTGAGACCGGACTTCGTGTGGTAGTCCTTTGATATCGAGCAAATTGTTAATCAAGGTATCACTTTCTTTTTCATTTAGCGATCGCAGGTTAATTTCAACAGAATGGTTTTGAAAGCTCTCATTGATCACCTCGGATAACTTGTCGCTTGTTTCTGCATATCCGGGCCTGAAGATATTTATGAATAGAACTTTTTGTGTTTCAACCAGTTTGCAAAGGGCTTCGAGCAGTTCCAGTGATGAAGTATCAGACCAGTGCATATCATCCAGAATAATCACAAGTGGATTCGCTGTTGCCTTTCTCATGAATTCTCGGAGGTTCTTCATGATAAGCTTTTCAAGGCCTTCACCTTCGACTCCTTTAATTCTTTCTGAGTATAGACCGGTTAACTTCAGCCCCATCAATGTTGAAACGAATGGAACCACTTCATCTTTTTCTTCCGGAAAGATACGTTCAACAAGCTGTTCCACCTTTGATATCTGGTGACTGTTGCTGTCGTCCTCCACAATACCAGCCCACTGTTTGAGAAGCTCAATAATTGGATAGAATGATAGAGTCCGACCAATGGAAATCGCCCTGCCTTCAAGGACAGTTACCCGCTGCATCACCTCTCTTTTTTTAAGCTCTGCTATTAGTCGACTCTTGCCAATACCCGCTTCCCCGATCACATTGACAATAGATCCCTCTCCATTCACAGCTTTAAGAACCTGTAATTCAAGTTTGATTAATTCATCATCCCTTCCCACAAGTTCAGAATGAATCATCCTATCTGAAGTTATTTTGCGCCGGATTGATTTTGATTTGGTCGAAAGCAACTCATATATAGGAACCGGCTCTTGTTTTCCTTTTACTGAAACAGGTTTGAGTTCCTTATATTCAAAAGCTTCTTGTGTTGATTTCCATGTTTCCGATCCTACAAGAATCTGACCAGTAACAGATGCATCTTCTAACCTCGACGCAATATTCACCGCATCGCCCATTACAGTATATTCTTGCCTGTCTTGAGCTCCCACCAAACCAGATAAAACAGTACCGGTATTGATGCCAATATGAACGTCGAGGGCTGGATTTAGATTTTTATCTATATTGAATTTTCGAATTCCATTTCTAATTTCTATCGCTGTATTAATCGACTTTTGTGGTGCATTTTCAATTGCTGTCGGAACTCCGAAAGTAACCATCACGCAATCACCAATGTATTTATCAATATTTCCTTCATTGTGTTTGATTATTGTTCCCATTATCTCAAAACACCCATTCATCAGCATCGTCACCTCTTCCGGATCCATCTTTTCAGACATGGCTGTAAAACCGGAGATATCAGCGAACATAATGGTGGCAATACGTCTCTCGGATTCTTTTTTCATGCTTGATTTTAAAACAGGTTTGTATTTTCTTCGTGATGCCTGGATGAATATCAGAAAGGAGGGAATTCGTCGAGGGAGGAATTACTTTAATATCTGGAATTGCTTTGATAATCTGCTTGGAGAACTTTTTTTTCAGAAAACAATAAAAATTCATCCAAACTCTAATAAATCAATCACTTTTCTTCCAAAATATCACTCTTCGAATTTGTCTCCTTCAGGAGACTCGAATTTAACAAATTGGTAAAATGAGCTGTTTACCCTTGTTTGGCAGGTAAAAACGCCACTGACGATGCATATCGCCAGCAGCATGAGATCACGACTCTTTGGAATTCTCTGATTCTTGCGATTCTGAGAATCCCCCTTCCACATCAATCTCCTTCTTCCGCAGCTCAGCAGCATCGCGGATCAACTTAGCTATGGCGATAATACCATCAACCACTTCAAAGACGAGTTTAATCCTGTTCATCATCTCCTCCTATAAATCTTGGCACATCATCACTGGTATATGGCTCACTGCGACCATATTCATCCAGGTAGTCATCGTATGACATCTTCGTCCGCCTATTCTTAAGCGATATTCCAATGACAGCAATACCAACATTAATGGCGAGTCCAAGACCGATGTAAAATAGTACAGACATGTTCAACCTCCTGTTTGTGTTTTAAAAATACCGCTGCAAGCAACGGTATTAATGAGAGTGAGGTAGATAATATCTATATGAAGGGTTGTGAAAAGTGCTGTTGGGAGTATGAAAAAATCAACAATACTGATTTGTCCGCCTGGCGGACAGATTTAAGCCACTAAAATATTGGGGATTTTGATAAACCGGGATTTAAATCTTATTTCCTGCGCGTAAAAATGAATTTTAAAAAAATCCAGTGGGAGAATATTGTGGAAAGGAAATTGAGATTTACAGGGGATATTTTGAGATATTAAAGCGGCGAGATAGCATCGAGTAGAACTTTCAATGCGTTTGCAGATCAATTTCTGCAAAGCTAACGCATTAAGCAATTTTCCGATAGTCGGAAAATATTCAAATTCACAAAGGATTCCGACTTCGGAATTAGTCCAGCTGGACTGGCATAAATGACAACAATGATCGGTGTAATCTAGCATCATTAAAGAATCTATTAGGAATAGCATTCATAAGCATTACATTAACAACAAAAACTACAGGAACTTGCCGACATCTTGCTGATTAATTGAAGAATATGATGCTATTTTCTCGATTTTAAAATTTTCCAGCAAACATTTTTTAGATGATGAAATTTGCTTGTATCCCATGATGTTTTCCAGCAAAACAATTCCAACAAAGTGATTTTTTGATAGAAAAGTAGGGAATATCAGCAATTAAGATTTATTTTTCCAGCAAAACTTAAGAGTTCTCTACTAATATTTACATAAAAACAGATTGTTGTATGTATGCTATTAAATTTATGAATCATTCAGTGACATTTTCCGACATTCGGAATGCAAGTTTAAAAAACATATTTTCCGACGTCGGAATAAGTCCATGGGTAAAAAAACACCCCTGACGTCTCTATGTCATTTCAATTCTAAGATGGTCAGGGGTAAATCAACAGCTCATCATTTCGAGCGAATCAGTCTTACTGTAAGACTTTGCCGGAATTATATATTCGAGTGCCTTTATCTGATAAATCAGTTTACTATCTCATTTGCTTACGCGTAAGCAAAATATTATTTCCAGATCCGTTGATACATCGAATAAAAAATTTGATGACACAAATATTTTCGTAAGACCTATAAGACCGGCAAGACCTCAACTTGAAATACAAATCATAAGATCCATCATAGATCGTTTTGCTATTGAAATCATAAATATCTTTACAATGGGTCGCATGGGTCGTGTGGGTCTTGCCATTTTTTTCAAGTGTGTTTTTTTGAATTTGAGTATTAAATTCGCATCAAATCTTGCCGCTCGAAATAGCCGATGTTATGTTTACTGGCAAAATACCAGTATTGTATTCTTATTTGCGCAATCACCATCGAATATTCTAACGCGTTAGACTTTCATGCATCCTTCTGAACTGATGATGTTTTCATGTTAAATGAATCGACTTTTGGTATTCAAGATTAGCTTTACTACGCGTAGTAATCAGTCAAAATGAAAGAAATTCCGACATGATTCATGACTTTGATATGGGCATCAATAAGTAACTTCAAAACAACAATTCAATTTTGTCCGCCTGCCAAATCACAATAGTACAAAACGAAGTATCTGATGAGTGCTCAATCACAGCTGTCACTTATGAACAGATATCCCTATTCCGTAGTTATTGCTGACTACGAGGAATATAAGCGACGGTGCTTTCTATTGGTCTAGAGATGCCGTCGTTTTTTATCTGGTGACAAAATATTTTCAAGATTCATAGTTTAAGACGTCGAAATGAATGATCTTTAACACTATGAATAGCTGACATTATGACGGGGGCACACATTGATGATTCCCAGAATGATGTTCAGCAATTAATGTAGTTGAAGTCACAGAATCTCTTTTTATAAAGAGAGTCGCTATTATATTATATTAAAAGATATTACGCTTGTTCTGCGGCTCCCAAAGCGTTGTAAACAGTAGCGACAAAAAGATGCGCGGCGCTTTCGTAGGGTGTACCTCACGCTTTCGGTGGGTGTACCTTTTGTAAAAATTATTTCACTTTGACCAATCGATCATAACTGATCACGATCTCTTCATATTCTTTAGTCTTGCCTTTAATAGTCTTGGCAGATTTGATATAGTTCAGAGCCAGGGCTACCTCATAACACTTCGCAATCGTCTCTTCAATCGCTTTCCTTTTTCTATTCCGAATTAAATTATCCATCCGCAGGGCAACAACCAATTTATCTTTACCGATGCTGATAATGCCACTCTTCTGCAATGCAGATTGGGTGATTACATACTCGATGAAATTGTAAATGTATTTACCGGCATTGGGATGTTTCTCTTTCAATTCGATTAAATAATTTTCTGGTTTCTGCACAAAAAAAGTATCTATCTGATCAACAAAAAGCGGTGAAACTTCCATTGTAATATGCTCTAGACGCTTCTTTGGTGTACTCTGGGTGATGTTTCTGACATTCCCATTCTTCATTTCAATAGTCTTATCAAATTGACTCTGTTTCATATCCTCCAGGTAATCCTCTTTCACAATGCCGATTAATGGAATGTAGACCTTTACCGTGAAATGCTTTTTCTTACCATTTACGTACTCAGTTTTCCGGTAGTAGATCACATATCGCTTATCATAAAGGCTTTTCAGTACATCCATAGCTTGTCTTGTTTCATTGGAACTGTAGCGGCCATTTTTCTTCTTACAACCAAACGCTTGATAATATTCTGATGGTCTAATCTTCAGTACCGGCAGCTTCCCTTGAAAATTGAAATCGTCATAGAACTCTTCCTGCACTGGTACATTGTTTTCCTCCTTACTTATTAACACTTGAATGGCATTGATAGCTTGATGTTGGGTTTGAGTGAGATCCAGTCCAACTACTTCAATTAGGTTTAGTTTTGGATCTTCCATGGAATCGATAATTTGATTGGTCGTATTGGGATCTTTTCCCATTTTTTGCAATTGTAAATGTAGTCCTGCTTTTATCATTTAAATGCTCCTGATGTATTGTTATTGGGTTGTTCATATACATTTCCGTATTCTGGTTGATAGATTAAGGTCTGACACTTTTTGAATTTTTCAAGCTTATTTTTGGCATATTTCAGCTCCAGTTTGATCTCGTCGGGATTGGAGTTCTCTATTTCAGATAGCAGCCAGACGACGTTGGCGTTGTAGACATACTTAGCTGTCTCCATAATATCATCCAAGGTCAGTTTTCTTGCCTTCGCTTCATCAGTATTGACTCGATTCTTATTTATCGACTTCCTGACCTCAGCGGAACAAATCATCGGGATATTATAAATATCAGCAATTCTCTTTAATTCATTGGCACGTTCAATATTCTCCTCCCGCTTATAATCATAATTGCCAATGTTCAAATTGAAGAGACCATCAACGGCAAAGAAGAATTTCTTATTCTGAAAGGCCAACTGCTCCGCAAGCGCTTTCACTTGACTGATATAGGAAAGATCACCTTGATTAAATAGCATCATCCTTTTCTGCCGGTATAAATCGATCAGATAATCATTCATTTCTCGCTTCCTTTTCTCGTCATTCAGATCTCTTTGCCGTTTCTTACCACCAGTAATTGGAATCATAACACTGGAGGAAATGAGCTTGCTTCGAATATCCCGCTTACTATCATCCATGCTGAAATACACGCCACATAGATCGGGATTGGTTTTGATTAGGTCAAAGAATAGGTTTGAGAGAAATGCTGTCTTTCCCACATTGGTTTCTGCTGCCATGATGTAAAATCCTGGCTGGATCCCGTCTAGCTTTTGCTGAATAGTAGAAAACTGATCCAGTTTATGACCCAGTAAAGAATCAGGATCTCTGTTAAACTCCTCCTCATAACAATCATTGAGAAATTTTTCTAAATTGCATTCAGGAGCTTTGTTTTTGTCATTTTTTCCAGCTTTATACCGTTTACATAATTTGGAAACGGTATACTTTAACTCCTGTTCATCATCTGGTTCCGGCAATGTTTGGTTGATTCCATTCAGCGCAGCAAATAGATGTTCTTCATTAAGGCTATTTGCTTCCCTCCAAGAACAACCAAGCTTAAATAATGTATCGTTTCTAACTCCATTTTTGATGGGAGCAGCAGATAGATTGTGAATGTCAGGTTTATTATTGGTTTTAGAACCGATTGATTTTTTTTCCAGTTTCTTATCTTTCGATACCAGTTCAACCAACCAGGATGGCATGTCCTCAATTTGTTTATGCCAAAGATCGTCATAAGATTCCCATTCATAGATTTTACCGGTTGCATGCATGCTCGGTTCAGCGACGATATAACCGCCATCACCACGAAAATCTATTCCATCTCTGATGTTGGTTTTATTTTTCAAATCTTCTTCGCCGGTATATTCAAAACAGAAATGGAGACCACCGCTTCCGGTAAATGAAGTCATGGTATCCGGCAACTTTCCAAATTCATTTTCAAGTGCCGCCAATGATTCTTTTCCTTTCTTGCCATTAGCAACATCAATATCCAGAACGTAAAAAGTTTGTTTTCCAGTTGGTATCCCAATATTGAGATTGGGTTTACTGAACCATTTGTAAACCTGTTCTTTGTTGGTGGTAGCATCTTTAAAGCCGTTCGGTGTTGCTGGTGTCTTACCATTAGAATTGCAGTTCATATCACATGCACATCCAAATTCAGCCGGATAATGTACCGGGAAGATGGGCCAATCGTTATCAATGTATTCAAGTGCCATTTCAAGTGTTTTATTTTCCGCCTCAAACGGATTTTTATTTTCAAACATAGTTATTCCTTCAGCAGGCATTCAACAGAACAATGCCAACGCCTGCTTTTATAGTGATTAAATTTTGTAATAAATTTCTGCCAGAAAGTGGCAGATTTTGAACAGTAATGAAGGAATTTTGCCCCAGAATGAGGCAAAACCCCATGCAGTTTAATTCAACCGCATATTGTAGAAGTCTTGCAGATACTTCACTGTAGCGTCTCTACCCTCGAAATCCTTGGCAGATTCGATCATTCTTAATACTGGCATCCCTACATCTGATTCGATGTATACGTCCAGAAATGACATTCCAAGAGTTTCCCGCATTTTTTTTAGTTCCTTTGCTTCAATCTCCCAGGAGGACCTTAGAAATAGATTTCTCAGATAATCTATCATGTCTTCAGTTAGCGAGCCATGTTCCTGTTTAAAAACTGCGGCTGCACGACTAAAGATAATCTTGTTATTTTGTAACTCAAGGGCTTCGTTCATATTTCTCCCTCACTTCCTTCTCCAACATGTATTCGAGATAGATTGCTCTCATCTCTTCAAGTGTTGGAGGTCTTTTTAAATATTCTGTTTCAATGGCAATATGTTCGCAAAAGCGAAGACATTGCCCGAAAGTAAAATCTACTAGTGCTGGATAATCGACCAGCGGTACGATATATTCTTCTGACATTAAAACTCCTTATTGATGGCATGCCGAAATACGCCTGATTGATTATTTGAACATATTAACCACGCTGTTAATACGCTCACTTGGTAATGTGAAATCTAAACACCGATCTGTTACCCCAGCTACATCAACTCCAGCAAGTCTGAGATATCGCTGTGTGGTTTTGAGATCAACATGACCAACTATTGCCTGTACTTCTGCTATGCTGGCTCCATTTTGAAATAAATTTGTGATAAATGTACTTCGTAAATTGTGGTGAGTAATGGGAGTGATACCTATTCCCTCACAGAATTGCCTGATCACTCTCGCTTGTTCACCCTTCTTCAGCACATAATTCATTTTGATCAATGGATCATTTGCAGGGGCCAATAACATTGGCTGAAGCAATGGAACCAAATGGTCTGCGATTGGCACTTTTCGCCATCTACCATTCTTAGTTGATTTGATGCCGATACGTTTGTTCCATGACTTGTTCACAGTGATCATTTTGTTTTGCAATGACAGATCTTTGACAGTTAGGGCCACAAGTTCACCAATGCGAAGTCCGCTATATACTGATATTGCCCAGATTGGATACCATTCGGGTTTTAAAACCTTGGCCTTTGCCAAAAGAATATTCACTTCTTCTCTGGTCAATACACCGGGTTCAGATTCCTTGCATCTTTTTTGATCTGCTTTGACAGATGCTATAGGGTTTGATTTCAATCCTCCTAAAACGGCAAATTCAAATGAACGATGCAACATTGACCGCAATCTCTTTACGGTTGAATGCGCCAGTGTTTCTGCTGCTAAATCCAGTATCTCCTTTATGTCAGTTGGATTAATGGATTCCAGCTTGAAATGTAGGATGGGCTTTGCGTGTTTATTAAGTGACAGTTTTAAACTTTCATACTCGGTAGGGAAGGTAGTGTCCACATATGGATAAAAATGATGTGTTAGGAATAAATCAAATGTTAAACCGGCGTAGTTAAACCCTTGGCGAAGCTGTTGCAACTCAAAGTTGAGTTCTCTCTCCAGTTTGACTGCTGCCGCTCGTTTAACTCCTTTCAACACTCGTCTTCTTCTCACTTGGTGGTTCATGCGATCACGCCCGTAAGCCTGGATTAAATAGCATTTTTGATTTTTTTCCATAAATTCTCGAATCATATCTCACTCTCTCTTTGATGTTTTTGAAAATATTGCAGGTCCCTTAAGCGGAACCGGATTAGGGATCCAAATAATTTATATGGTTTGACCCCAAATTTCCCGGAAATATTTTCTAATTCTTTTTCGCTACAACCCAATAGACGTTGGGTTTCGGCCTTTGTGTACCAATTCTTTCTCATAATTCTGATTGTGTGATTGCTCCTCGGAGCTTTTTTTACCTCATATGTTTATTTCACAGGGATCAGCAATGCATCCAAGTCTGAAATTTTGTACTTGAATGACTTGCATGATTTAAATCGATATGCGGGAATCTCTTTCTTTGACACTTTTGCGTAGAGAGTCTTTGGGCTGATCTGAAGATATTCAGCGGCTTGATTGTGGTTGATGAATTTTGTATTTTCCATATATACCTCGATATTGTTGTTATTGGATTTGAAGACAAATGAATAAAAGTGATCACTACTGTTCAATGTAATCAATACTATTCTACCAATTATATCTGTGTATAAATGCCACAAACTACTTGGAAGTGGCTACAGAACGGCACTGGAGGATTGTTATGAAGGAATATGGAATAGATTAGCTGGTATGCAGGACGTGATGGTACAAAAAGGACAAATGTATGCAGAATGTCAGCAGCAGGATGCTTCCTGACCGAAAGCAATCATCAACGGATCGCGAATTTGAGTTTGCGGTATATCGGAATATCATTTAACGTGGTGGCGTGACTAAAAACTGTTATATTGGATATAGTTGCGTAAAAAGAAACAAAACAGGAAGCTTTTTGCCCCAAATATTGGGATATGACGCAAAATCGCTATACAAATAATATTGTTAGGCGCATTAAGGGTAATTAAAATGAAATATGTATTTTTATTGTTCGTTATATTTGAATTGTTTTTAATGATACTAATGCTTTTAATGTCTTTTGAAGGAGATTTAGCAAGGAACTCTGGTGTACCCTACAGCCTTACAATGCTGATGGCCTCGGTAGCGGCAATAGGATTATGGAAAAGAAAACTGTGGGGATTTGTTGTATGTGCATTAAGCATAGTTATTTGTTTTATTCTTGAAAAATTCTTCATTGGCTCAGGGAAGATTTTCTTAGTGCATATTGGGCTATTGTCGGTAGGTGTTTTTAATAAATATTATAAAAGTTTAATCGAGTAGTCGGGAGTCCTTCTTCTCCAACCAACTACCACACATGCGAGTCCATCGCAATGGATTGTTGTGATCGTGGATTCTGCCGGTATCCATTAAAAAATAAAAATATGAATAGACAGGAATTACACCTGTCTATTGGTTAAAGCAGATCCGCTGCAGGATTACTCAGGATACTTCCCGACCTGTAATAATCATCTACAGACCTTGACGTCTTGTGCGAAGAAAGCTGCATTATTTCCCAAACGGGAAGCCCCTTAGACGCAGCAGATGTAATGAATCCGGAACGAAGGCTATGAGCCGAATACTTCTCAGCATCTAGCCCTGCAAGTTTTGCACGCTCTTTGAAAATGTAATTGACGGCTTTCGCATTGAGATTTCCTAATACATGGCCGTAACGTCCTACCGCACGAAACAGTTCGCCCGACTTAATACCTGACATTTCAAGCCATCGCTTCATAGCATCAGCAGCTTTTCCCTTGATGGGATATTCTTTTGCAGCGCCTTCGTATTGGCCTTTTGATAGATACATTTTGATAGTGTACCCGTTCGGGACAATCTTCAGATCTTCATAGCGCATCCTGATTAATTCATTGCGGCGTCTGCCACCCGATGCAAATCCAGTGAGAATTAACGCCCTATCCCTGACATCTTTGATCGAGTCATCACCACACGATTCAACCAATTTCTCAATAATGTCTGAGGTTGCAGCATCTTTCTTATCTGTTGTGACACCCTGATTCACAAGCGCTCTATGACTCTTCTGTAAAACTGCCAAAATAACTTTCTCACGTACAGGGTTTGGCTTGATCCCTTTCATGTTGTGATAGGCAGACAGGGAGTACAATCTCCTTTTGATTGTGGATAGCTTGTGTGGCCCCTTCTTTTTAACACCCATTGCCACCAACTTTTCATCAACGGCTGGTTTGATACCACCCAGATGATCCGTAATGAACTGAATGATCAATTCCACGGCCACTGGATATGACTCTGTGACTCCATATCCAACATCAGCCCACTGCCAGAACTTCTCAACATCTCTTCGATGCGCTTTTAAAGTATTGGGAGCTGTTCCCTGTTCAAATATGGTCGCGAGCAGTTCCCTCGTCTCCTGGGGCAATTGCAATTCTTGATTCTGGTTATACTTCTCTAACTCATTCATCGTTTCCTCCATTTGATGCATGGCGTCGATAATTAACCAATAACGACGGTATGCTGAATTTGAATACTCTGCTGACTAAACAGCAGACAAAGCAAATGCTTCTTTACCAATGGATATCTCTAGGTAAGCGGTTGAAATTTATTTCTTACAAAAGGAATGGGGAATTGATATTATGGAGTGATTTATTGGGATTTTGGGATGATATTTAGGGAGGACCGTTAGAACGGTTTGAGATAGATATCCTTAATCAGTCAGTTACTTAATCAATAATTCAAATTGGAGAGAACATGGAAACTAAAATTGTGACATCAAAAGAAGTTCGTCAACGTCTTGGCACTTTGCTGTTAGATCTGAAATACAAACCGGAAGATATAATTCTGGTGGAGAAGGTTGGAAGTGATGACTATGTCGCGGTACTATGCAACCCTCAGTTGCTTCGGGATCAAGGTGTTGAGATTCCTGAGATGGGAAAATCAGAATCCAAACCTGATGCCAAAGGGAAGAAGAAGTAATCTGGCGGTAAATTAGCGGAGATCATCTCCGCTGGCTTATTAAATGTCAAAACCCTACTACCTTTTTATTGGAGGAATTATGAAATTGATAACAGAAGAGTTTGAAAAATGTTTTGAAATAAAGTACTTTATCAGCTTCAATCTGCGCGCCTAAAAACAAAATCTCCCCCTTTATGTCCAGAGTTTCGAATGGTTTCATATTGTGGTATCTGTTCCGCGTTTCCTGCCACAGCCTCCTTTATGTAATCTGTAAACAGTTCATCTGTGGTAAATAAATCGTATTCAATATCATTTAGTCCATCAATAAAAGCTTGGGCGAATATTGAATGTCCGTCGCCTCCGCTATCAGAAACCGGTTCATTTCCACCGCTGGCTAATAAAG